>BNJU01004999.1_pt1 | contig 49897 bp, 84 predicted proteins | sample 8539281 | NCBI WGS metagenome assembly BNJU01 (sample SAMD00202456, study PRJDB9452) | human saliva metagenome | isolation source: human saliva | place: Japan | reverse complement strand
GCCCGACATGCCCACGTTGCCATTGCACCAGGACTGGGCGCTTACCCATTCGACGAAGTCATAGCCATCTTGACGATCCTGATGGGTGAACATGTGCACGTTGCCCTCAGAATGCCCGGCGCCACGCACGTCGACATTCGCGACCGCACATGCCTTGGCGGCACCAATACAGAGGATCGGGCGATTCGAACTTGGCACACTTCGATACGGTCTTCAGGGGGACGCCCATGATCTGCCATTCGCTCATGCCGTGCTCGCCGACGCTTGCCGAACCATGACCACGAAACGATGACCGAACCTTCTCCATCGGTATCGGACGGTAGATATCGCTAATGGATCGTCGCGCCATCGCGCATGGCGACCGCTTGGTCCTGCATGCAAATGACGCCTGGCGCAGCCTCGTACGCATGCGGATCGAACGGCGGGCAGAAACCTGGCCCTATGCGCGCCATCGGATCATCGAGACGGACAGGTCGACATCGGACTGGTCGTCGTTAGGACGGCAGGGCGACGATACGCGGCCATCAGCTCCTCGCCGCCGAACACCTCCTTGCGAAGATACAGATACCCCTTCCGAATCTTTGTCAGTAGACCGGACAATCTGTCTGATCCTCATTCTCTCCTGTCATGATCAGTGAAATCCGATAGCTTCTTCCCTCAATGCGCACCCACTCATCAGGGAATAATCGGTTCGATCATCGCTCTTCTCGCTCTCTCGTGATACGGCCGCCCTCGCGCAGGGCGGAAGCTACATACTCCAAAAGCTCGACTACGTAGTCGGCAGCTTCTCGAACGTCTTCTGCGACGAAACTTCATGAAGGGCACCTCGATGTCAGAATTCATCCTCCAGATAGGTCGGTGAGCTGCGAATATTGAACTGACTTGATGTCGAGCGATTCGAACGTGGTGTCCTCGCCGTAATCGGAGGGATTACCGCCGAACAGAGATGCCGCACGTTCGCCCATCACTTTTCATGACCTGCTGTTTTCATTTGCCATGCTCTCTTCCTTTCTCTTGCATGAATTGTGCATTTGCTCAAGCAGAAATACACGGCTTGAAAGAATGCATGCTGAAGAATCTTGGATCGCATGTGCTTCTATACCGCTAATTCCGCTAACCTATGTGGTCGATTCTATTGATCTCTTGAAACGCTATGTTCTATCCAATAAAAGATATGCGAACTTCGCCCATGTTTATTTATGCAAAAGCACATATACTGACCGATATATCTTTCTATCTGTTCGAGAGGACACGCATGAAGGTCAGAAACGTGCTCCATGCCATCGGAGCCAACGATGTGGCGCTGCTCAATCAATCGGTTCTCAACGAGAACGTCATCTGCATGCAAAATCATGCAGAGAGCGAAGCGCATGAGCTCTAAAAACGCGGACCATTACCCTGGTCAACGGAGCAGGACTCGCGAAGTATCGCCAACAAAGAAACGCAATGGAACTGCTGCTTGTCGTGATAGACGGCCCCATACCGAAGGGAGCTGTCCCATCCCCGTCCAACGCAATCATCTGCAACAGCATATATGGCTTCTACGATGCACAGCGTCACTTCCTCAACCTCATAAGAACCGAGTCTCTGTTGGAAACCAGCAAGAGCCGCATCTTCGATATCTTCAAGCACACGTACAATATCCAGCAGTTCGTACAAGGTGTTCATGCATTAGTGGGCAATCCCATCATCGTCGTCGACAGCGATGAACGCATACTCGCTACTGCAGGCGACTTCACGTCCACCCGTTCGGATTTCGCCACCCAAATTTCGCACGGATACACGCTTGAAGAATCGTTATCCCAGATGAGAGAAGATCACATTATCGAGCAAGCTCGAAAGCTGCGCGCTCCCTATATCTCGATGAACCATCGCTATGACAATGCAGTCCCTTGGATCACCTCGATCATCTACTACAAAGATCTTGAGCTCAGCCGCTTCGATGTCATGGGAAGCGTAGAAGCCTTTCGATGCCCATGACCTCGAAGTGATAGACATAGCGGCTCTCTTGCGAATTATCCTGGACAGGAACGACCACACCGCAAGCCCGCGTCAATCAAGGCGCATCCGTGCTGAGCGATTTGCTTGATAAGAAGTTCACAAGCGAGGAAAAGCGCCATCCAGCTGCTCAGAGAAACAGGGTTCGTCACTGCGGAATGTACTCGATAGGAATCGTCGTAGGCGAAAGAAGTCGCTGGACGACACCAGGGTTCAACGCACATATAGGACGAATCGTCTCAGAGGCGCTGCCGAAAAATCGCATGGGTGGTGCGCGATGGCATCGTCGTACTGCTTCTCCCTCGAATGGAGCGACGATATCGGGTTTCCCTATTATGCGCAATTACATGACCGCCTTTCCAACGATGAAAGGCTCATCGAAATCATGGAAAACAACTCTCTCACCGCAGTGTTCAGCAGTCCGTTTCCCAATATCCTAAGATGCTCCGACGCCTATGAGACGTCTTTCGAGCTTGCTGCAAGCAGAAGCGTGGAAGGAACGCTGAACTTCATGGGAGACATCGTTACGAGCCTCGTAGCGATGGCATTCGGTGGAGACGCATGACGTCATCTCTTTGCTCGACAATCGGGTGCTTGCGATGGCACGCTATGACAAGCAACACCGAACCGAGTATTACAAGACACTCCGCGCGCATCTGCGATATGCAGGTAACGTCAAAGAGGCATCCGAAGAGCTCAGCATACATCGCAACACCTACTTCTATCGCATGAGGAAAGTCAAGGAGCTCTTCTACGTAGATCCCGATTTGGGAAGGGATAATCTCGATGCCGGCTTTACCGTCAGCATTATCGATAGCAACCCCCAGCTCATCGATTAGTCGGCAGGAGCCGTCGAAGCCGTTTTCCTGCAAAGCCATTCCGCAAGCGCCGTCGCGTAGATGAGGTTACCCTCATAGGACAGGGTGAGAGATATGCCCGCGAGCTCCCAGATAGTCCATGAGATCAGGGCATGAAGTTCCACTCGGGCCAGGATCTACCGTGGATTATCCGGATATCGGCGAAAGACAGCCTTCGGCCCAATGATGACTCGGCAGGAAAACACCCTCGTCATCGAGATGCAGACTTTGTATACGGCTTCCTTCGCAGCGAAGCCCATGGCAAGCACGTGAGCTTTCTCATCGGAGCTTTGGGCGTAACGCCATTCCGAAGGGCTGTATGTCTTTCGTACAAATGGATCGTCTGATGCCATTCCAGACCAATCAGCACGACTTGCATCTGTGACATCGCACCCAATCAGATATCTCATGGTATACCCTTCCGCCTCATTCATCAATTGATCAGCCCTTTTCAACATCTGCCATACTTCCAGAGGAAATCAGCAGCGTGCAATGTGGATCCGGATCCCATCGATAAGGCAGCATCCGCCTTGGTAAGCAAGGCCCAATGTATCATGATTGTCAGCGATCGGTGCAGAGGTGCGAGCTCGCACTCAAGCGCACCCTTTCCATCAGCGAGTCAAACGCTTGCACGTAAAGGACTTTGCTTTCGGTACGAGGATGCGGACGAAAAGTTGGACCGTCAGGTCCGGGAGGGTTTGAAATGGGAGAGGTTATGAACTTGCATAAGAATGCGAAAGGTACTTAAGGGCGCATAGCATACATTCGAACCAATGAGGTAGTAATATCGCAATCGAAGCCGACACGTAGCGAATTTATTCCATCATGCTATCCTGAAACGATAAAGGGGTAGCATTGGACAGGGTTTAAGCTTCCTCAAGCGCCCTTCCACTCGTATTCCACCGACAGTAGGCGGTCCAAGGTGGAGTACCCACACGCCGGACTGCAATGGAGTTCCGTGTGCTTGAAGACACCCTAGAGCGCACGCAACGACCCTCAAAATATACAAATGGGGAAGACGGAAGGATGACATGGCAGCTAAATATCACAAGGACGTATTCCCGCCAAAGAAGCTCGACTGGAAAGAGCTTGCAGGATCTTTGTCCAATGCTTCAGACGCACTAGGACGATATGACAGCTTTCTTAGTATCATCCCAAACCCTGGACTCCTCGTGTCCCCTCTAATAGTGAGCGAAGCCGTCACATCTTCACGCATTGAAGGCACACGCACCACCGTCCATGAAGTGTTGGCATTCGAGGCTGGAAACACCAATATTTCTCAGTCTCAAAAGGATGACATTCAGGAGTCAGTAACTATAGATCCGCACTTCAGCACGCAAGCAGGATGTTAGAAGATTTCCCCATCACCGGGCGCGTCCTTAAAACCGCGCATGCAAAGCTTTTGAAAGGAGTCCGTGGGCAATACAAGTCTCCAGGCCTATACCGCACCGAACAGAACTGGATGGGTCATACCAACAACATCGAAGAAGCTCGATATATACCCATATCTCCGGATGAGCTTGAAGACGCAATGGCCAAATGGGAAAGGTATGTCAATTCAAGCAATGATCCATCTCTTGTTAAAATTGCCATCGCCCATGCGGAATTTGAATCGATACACCCGTTCTTGGATGGTAACGGCCGAATAGGCCGCATTAGCGATTCCATTAATGCTCTGCACCGAGGGCATGATGTCCTCACCTTGTTTCTACATGGTGGAGTTCTTCGAACATCGCAACAGCGAATACCAAGATCGATTGCTTGCTGTCATCAGCTGATAACGATTGGACCGAATGGTGTAAGTTCTTCTGAGCCATCGAAACCCAGGCCAAGGAAAACCTATCCAAAGGCTCAAAGCCACACGATCTCTACAACGAGACTCGTACCGCCTTGTTGGAGACCAGCAGATCTTCATATGCCGAAAAGGTCATTGACAAGCTTTTTGAAGCATCCATATTCTCAGCCAAAGATCTCACGCAAATGCCTGGTATCAACAACAAGACTGCGCGCCGGCTAATGAACATGCTGAAGGATGCAGGGGATTATCAAAGAGTTTATCCCTCATAGCGGACAACGCGCAGCAATCATGATCTTCCTAAGCTTCTTGAAATCACTGAAAATATTACCCTTAAGTGATATTCAGCTATACCTGTTGTTTTAGTTGGACATTTTTCCTTTCTATGTCCCGCTAACTTATTTGTAGGGACAGAAGGGCAATCAAATCCATTGAACCCGATACAACAGAACTGCGGCAAAATTCTTTGAGCATGATTTTTCCCTCTACCGTAGCGCATGCGTCCATTGAAACTATGTCTCTTACCAAAGCGCCTCCGCATGCTTTCCTGCGATAGCCTCCGCATGCCTTTCGTTTGTAGTGCGCATAGAGCCTCCGCTGCCGCATCGGCGTCATCGTCCACTGACGATACGCGATCTGCTACGACTCGAGAGGTCCCGATCATTTCGAATTCATCCATGCGCCCTAGTTCAAATGCTCTCAGCCGTTACGGACGAGGCGATGCCGCGCATCAACTCGCGAACATTTCAACCGTTTCGGCGCTTTAACTGCTGCGCGTCGAAAAACCCTACATTGCGCTGCAGGTTCCGTGCGAATGAAGATGCCGGAAACCCGTGCTGATCGATCGGCCCCGCCGAAACCATCAGCGGACACTCAGCCATAGGAGACGGATATGGACACTACCGCAATTCAGCCTATCGAACGAATCGACGCCACGCGCAAGGGGCCAGATGCCTCAGGGCTCGCTCTGCTCCCGCCGAGGCTTCCTTGTGGAGCGGCATCCTGGGGAACGCTTGCTGCCTTAGGGCTTTCCAGCTGCGCACCGAAAGGCGGAAGCAAAAACGACAACTCCTACTCTGTCACCGACGCCGCCAAGTGAAATGGGACGAAGAAACCGAAGTGCTCATCGTCGGTTCCGGTTACGCCGGCTGCGCCGCCGCGTACGAAGCCGCTCAGGCAGGTGCGCGCGTTCGCATCATCGAAAAGCACTCACGCCGCGGCGGAAACTCGGTCTATGTCGACGGCCAGATCGCCGTCGTAGGCTCCGCCGCTCAGAAAGCGCAGGGAATAGAAGACAGCGTCGACGCCTTTCATGAACGATGCCTTGACGGCAGGCTTGAATCTCAATTTCAAAGACAAGCTGCGCATCATCGGCGAGAAATCGAACGAAACCTTTGCAGTGTACCGTTACATGAAACCGGCGTCCAGTGGAAGACCGACGAGAAGACGGGGCAGCCGCAACTCATCGCGCAAGGCGGGCATGCCATCATGCGCCGCATTCGCCGTAGCGAAACAGCGGCTCCGATATCGTGAAGCCGCTGCTCGAAAAAGCCTCCGATTTTGGGCATTAAAGTGGAGACGGATACTCAGATGGTGGAGCTCGTTCGCAACGAGCAAGGCGCAGCAATAGGCGTCCGCCTGGCGACCGGCTGCAAGGATTACGACCCTGCCACCGCCACGAAAAACCTTCTACATGAAGGCGACTCGCGGTATCGTCTTGGCAACGGGCGGCTTCGGCATGGACGTGGCGTATCGCAGCGCGCAAGATCCGCGTCTGGACGAGACCGTCGGCTGCACCAATTTCCGGGTGCTACGTCGCACGGCCTGAAGGCCGCATTGAATGCCGGCGTGCTGGGCATCCAGCTCGACCAGATCCAGTGCTATCCCACACCAGTCCCGAAGAGCGGTCGTTCGGCTCCACGGCGACGTGGATAGAGGCCGCATGCGCCTATGCTCCGACCATAGATCCCGCAACAGGAAAAACGCGAGTCAACGAATTGACCGACCGCAAGCGCTTCGAGCGACACCATGTTTGAAGCAGGCCATCCGTTGGTGCAGATCAGCAGCAGCGACAACGTTCCTGAATGGTGCCAAGAAAGCCTGAACCGGTCTGGACAAGGGCGTCATCGAACAGTTCGACAGCCTGGACGAAATAGCGGAGACGCACGAGATACCAGCCGATGCGCTGAAAGACCAGATGGACACCTATAACGCATACGTGCGAGCCGGAGCGGACGAACACCCGGCAAGCTGTTCAATCCAGACGGACGGCCCGTCGAGACGGCTCTGTTCTACGTGGCCCGCATGTGGCCGAAGGTGCACCACTGCATGGGCGGCGTGTATGCGGACGCCGATTGTCGGGTCTTGGACCAGCAGCTCAATCCCATCAAGGGACTCTTCGCCGCCGGCGAAGCGACCGGAGGCGTGCATGGAGCGTGCCGCCTTGGCTGCAACGCCACGCTCGATTGCCTGGTCAACGGCCGCATAGCAGGCAAGAACGCCGCTGCGGGCGACGACCCTCCTGGCACTCGATGACGGATGCCCTCGCGCCCAGCCGGAAGGAGCGTCCGTCGAATGCGGCGCACCGCAGCCCCTCGACATCCGAGACTCAAAACCACCTCGAGCGCATGTCTCTGGATGCCGCGCCTCCCCGCATCCAGGAATCGGAGGCTTTCCCTGATTGGCCGGTCGGATGCTCTCTCCGTGGTAGAATGACGCTCTTACCACGGGAAAGGCAGGATGCAAAAGGCGGATCCCTACGTTGGCGGCGGTTGCGATGGGCTCGCGCTGCTCGATGTGTGGTGCGATCTGCTCGGCCATAGCGGCGCAAACCGTCCCTGCCGCTGCCTCTTGATCCAAGATGCCCTCACGAACGGCGTGTGATTTGGAACGTATCCTGAGAGTTTCTGCGGCGCCAGCTGGTGGCGCCGCAGGTGTTTTCGGCTCGGCGAAAGGCTTTTGACGCAGGGTGCCCTTCGTCGCAGCGCGTGTTCACTGTGTTGTACGGCCTCGCCTTCAACCCCGGGAGTGAGCGGCGTGGTACCCGCCTTATGCATCGTGGTGACAGGGCATCTGCTATGGATGGCTCGAGTGCGTTTGTTTTGCGAAGCCGCGCGGCTTCCGTCCGTCGGGCAAATCATCGTGGCCGTCGTTGCCAGCCGAGCTATAAAGGCGATTCTTACCGCAATTCTCGAAGCTTGCTCGGCATATCGTTGCAGATAGCCGTCGATGCCATCGCGGTGCTCGCGGTCGGCGCGTGCCTCGTCCTCGCCTCGTGCGCCTGATGCCGACGCCGCTTGCGAGGTCGACGTGCGAGAGTGCGCCGCAGGCCGATGATCACTCATGGCCGTCGTCCTTATCGCCGTTCACCCGACGCTCATCGCCGTGGCACGGGCATTGAGCCCGCTGAGATTCTGGGGCGATGCCAGCATCGTAGGCGCAAGCGGCTTGCTGCCCGTTTCCGCCGCGGCTCTTACATTCCTGCTCGTCTCGCTTCGCCGTATTCCATGCCCTGCGATGAGCAGTCGGTCTTCACGCGCCTTGCGATTGCCCTGACGGTGCTCCTGGGATCCCTGCTCTTGACGAATGGCGTGCTCGGGCCCCTTCCCAACAAAGCCGGCGTCTTGGGCGGCGCCGCTCTGGCGATCGAGCTGTTCTCGCATTCTCTGTTCTGGCTTGCGGCCATCCTGGCATCGCGTTCGATGGGGCGGCCGATGCTGCGCAGCGCCGCCTCGGCCGAGCTGCGATGAGCTCCGCCGCCATCCTGTTGGGAATCATCCTGCAACAGGTTTCCGACCCTAGCCAAGACATCGTGGTCGTGGCGCTGTACGCCGTCATGGCCGTGCTGGCGTTCGCGGTATGGCGCTCACGGCGCTGGATGACGGAGCACACTCAGATGCTGCATCCGAGCAATTCCGAGAATGAGCTTAAGGATGTCTGCGTACGCATCGCCAGAGAGAAGCAGCTGACGCCGCGCGAGACGGACGTGCTCGAGCTGCTCGCCGAAGGGCGCAGCCGCCCGTACATCATGGAGAAGCTCTTCATCTCCGAGGCGACGGTGAAAAACCCATACGGCGCATGTCTACGAGCTCGGCATTCACAACAAGCAGCAGCTCATCGAGTTGGTCCGCAATCGGTGATGCTGAGGAGAGGAAGATTATCCTGATCTGCAAGAGACACTAAAGCTGGGTCCCCGAATGGGGCGAAGGGCCTTTAGCTGGGATTTTAATTATGCCAGTTTTATAAGCTTGGCATGAAGAACAAACCATGCATCAGTCATTCCTCTTCTTACCATAACGGCATCAGCCACGGTTAAAGAAATCCAGACGGCTCGATGGGCGGCTACCGCTCCTGCATTAGAGCTTTTAAATCGTCGCATGCCTTTGACGGGCGTATCCGTCCACCAACGAGGAAAACCCGACGCGCGGATGGGAGGCCGATGAACGAAAGCGCCGAAAAATAACGTTCGTTAGAGGGGTGACCATGATGGATCAAATCAAAACAAACGAACACAGTGCATACAAAACCGCAGGCGATGCCCTTGATGGCATCGGTCTCTACCAAAGCTCATTGGGTCATTCCAGGTCTAGTTCTCGCAGGTGGATTCTTCGATGTCTTCGAACAGAACGCGGCATCGATCACCGTCCCGCATTGCAGCTTACCTGGGGACTCGACCCCACCATGGTAGGGATGGGTCGCAACGACGACCTTTCTTTCGATGGTTGTTGGCGGCATCGCAACCGGTGCGCTCGCTGACCGATATGGCCGTACAGCAATGTTCAACTACAACTTGCTCATCTATACGCTCGGCGGTTTGATTTGCGCCTTTTCTCCAGCGTTCAGCGTCTTGCTGTTCGGACGCATCGTCGTCGGGCTTGGTCTCGGCGGAGAGCTGACGATCGCGCTTCCCCTTCTATCCGAGCTGACTCCTGACTCATGGCGAGGTCGCGCGGTTTCGCTATTCACCTCGGAGTCGGAGGACTGCAAAACGTCTTTGCCTTTATGTTCGGTTCTCTGATCATGGGTGCGCTTGCTCCCGTTCTTGGGGGCGATACGGTTGCTGTGGCGCTGGTATTACGGCTTTTTGGCCGTTCCCGCTCTCCTCGTCTTCGTCATTCGCCGCTATGTTCCCTGAAACGCCACGTTTCTCGTAAGCAAAAACGACATCGCAGGCGCGAATCATGCATTGAGCCGAATCGCATCAGGTCATCTGCTGAAAAGTTGTCCAACAGCCGAATATCTCTGAAAGACGCCCAGAACGATATCCTCGTCGATAACCGCAGCATCGCTCAAGAGTTTTCCCAAGTGCATTCAGCTCCGCAATCGTAAGAATACGCTATGCGTGAGGCATCGGTTCCTTCCCCTTACTTTCGGCGGACAGGTCGGCATCTTGACTCTCATGCCTATCATCTTGGTTTCTCGTGGCTACGATATCGGAGGCAGCCTTCCTGGACCGCCATCATGCAGGGCGGATGCCTGTTCGGCATTATTCGCATCATGGGTTAACGGTCGTCTCCCACGTCGCCCTCGTCATGTCCGTCTGCGGGGTCCTCTCCGGTCTAGCCGGCATTGCTTCGCCATCTTCAGCTCAACCTCTTTGGAACGCTGCTCTTCGGCTTCTTTTCAACTTCTTCGTTCATACCTGCAACACAACAGTCTGGGCATGGGCGCCCGAATTGTATCCGACTTCCATTCGTGCACCGAACGGGCATCATGCGTGAACAGCGGCATGCTCGGTCAGGCCGTCGCGCCGATCGGTAAACGACTATCTTCTCGGTTTTCGGCCTGCCAACCCTCGGCGTCGTCTTTGCAATGTACTTACCCTCGCCCTTCTGTCTCGTTTTTTGCAAACCGAAACGTTCGGAAAGAATCTCGAGGAGCTCATGCGTGAAGCATAGGATTGCGTTTCGAAAGGCATGTACCGTGGCTCATTAGTTGAAGTAAGGCTCTGGTCTCTATTATGACTCCGTCAAACTGATGCTCATATCGAAAGCAATCGACGAACTTGACGATGTCGTCAGCATCGGTCGGGCTGGGCACCAAAACTCAATAAAGAAAACCTCATGCGCCAAAACATGGATGACGAAAAAGAGTCGCGCAGCAACATCATCCGATTTGATCATTTCGATAGAAGCACATACGGAAACGGGGCTTGACAGGCTGTGCGCATCATGGAAGATCAACTGGCTCTGTAGGACTGAATCCTGGAAGTCTGCGGAGTATCGACCACAGTCCATTTGCATCGGCCATACGACAGCAGCCCGAGCAATGTGGCAACTGTTTCCGTCCCGTCAATTTGCTGCGGAGGTGACCGAGCGCCCTGGATGCCGGCTCTGCGCATGCTATTCAGCGATAACGTGACGATTGAGGAGGAAACGCCATCTCAAGGAAAAGGCAAGGGAGCACGGGCTTATAGTCATGGGACCGACTGCGGCACTCGCACTTATCAACGGCACCCCTCTATGCTTTGCCAATGTCGTCAGTCGCGGTCCGATAGGCCTTGTCTCCGCATCAGAACCGGTCGCGCAGTCATGTCACTGCTTGATGATTTCGGCATCGGACATCACATTGCATCGGAACGGAGGACGCGATCTAAGCGAAGCCGTAGGAGGCATCTCGTTCCTTCAGGGATTTCTCCATTCTGAACGACGATCCTCGACAGAGAGTCATCGTGCTGATTTCAAAACCTCCATCTGATGCGATCGCTCAGAAAATCAGGAATTATATTCGGAAAAACGTATGAAACCGGTTGTTATCGATTTCATCGGAGCGCAGCCTCCAGAACCTCCTGCCGATACAGATGCGATTTCGCCAGTTCGCTGAGGAATGCGCCTCGTTGCTGCTGCCTTGGCTGAGAAAAAGGACCATCGCTCCTCTCGGTCTGCTGAAAAGATTGAGGAGCAGGCGGCAATTCTGCGCTCGTCATTGGGAAATGCAGGCGGCAGGCTTCGCGCATGCTATTCCGGAGGAACGCTCGCTTACGAAGCGGGAGATTCTTCGGCAAAGCCTTTGATAACCTGGCAAGCAACCTGGCTCTGCTGAAAAGGAAGGAATTGGAGACCCTGAGACACATATCATCATAGATTACGGTTCTGATGAATATACAGGCGGACGAGCACATCCGATGATTGACTCGACCTTAAGAGCGCAGGCCTACCTCCGATGCGGCTGCCGATTCCCACGCGGAATCATTCTTCATCGACTTCGTCTAGGCTGCAGCGCCAAGCCCTCATGCGGATTTTATAAAATACGGAAAGAGAGCGACGCACGCATCCCAACAATTGCCGTTATCGTAGGTGCGGACAGGGATCCGCAAGGACGACAAGCCATCGAAAACGAACTTAGGGATGCAGGCTCATTGTTGCTCCCAGCAATAAGGCTGCATTGACCTCATTATACAGAACACTCGAAAACAAGGAATGCCAATGAAAGCAGCACAACGCTTGATCGACGTGCGCGACGAAGTGATCAACATATGGCATCGAGATATTCTATGACGACCTAAAATCGCAAAGCGTGCCTGTGGTGCAAGTTGACTGGCATGCTCCTCGAAAAATGAACGAAGAACCGCACTCTGGCAGACTTCCTAGCAGATAAGCTGAGGTGATGAAACCATGGGTCTCGAAGAAGCGAATGCAAAACGCTCGAAGCCTTCCAGGAAACTGCAGACGTACGTCTGGTCGGAATGGCTCTTGCCAAAGACGTCATCCCCGAATGCATGACCACCTCGTTACGCATGCTGGCCCGCCGATTGAGTGGAAGCGCATGTGCGGGCCGATGCGCGGTGCCATCATCGGAGCATTGCTCTGATGAGGGCTCGCAATCACCGAAGATGAAGCCGTTGGCATCATCGAGTCAAAAGAGATAGAACTCTCTCCAATCACGAGCATGTGCTGTCTGGACCGATGGCTGGCGTTATCACGGCCCATATGCCGGTATTCACTGCAGAAGAACGTTACATACGGCACGCAGGCGTACTCCAACGTTTGCGAAGGCCAGGGCAAATGCCCGCTTCGCGCTTGCACGACGTAGTCCGTTATCGAGCGCCTCTACTGGCTAAGAGACAGCTTCTATCCAATCTTAAAAAGCCATCGAAGAATCCGGCGGCATAGACTATCGCAACATTACTATCATGCTGCCCAGATGGGCGATGATAACCACAATCGAAATAAAGCCTCGACAGCACCGCTGATAAGAACGCTCGCAAAACATATCATGCAGGTGGATGCCCCAGCTGAAGAGAAATTCAAACATGCGGGCATCTCGAAGACACGGAGTGTTCAATGTGAATTCTGACAATGGCTTATGGCAAAAGACTCATGTCAATGGCGGCATCGGGCGTCGAGCGATCGACCATCGCAAACTCGTTATGGCTCGCAACGGAGTTGATTTCGGCATCACAGGTATCCGCCTGGTGATCGCTGGTTCATCGCGCCAGCGAATTATCCTGAAGGTCTGTACTTCCAGGCTATAGCCAGAAAGATGCCGCTCGAGACATCGGCGACGCATGCATCACAGAAACGTTCGGCATGGGCGGCTCTCCCTGAGCGGCCGCCCCGCCATCGTTCAGCTTGTTGGAGGTACGGGTCTCTGATGGCGTTCAGATTACAAACGAGATGCATGAGATCACCGATGCGGAAAACGACTTGCTGAAAATCCTCGACTTAGACTTCCGCGGGTCACCGACGGGCATTGACATACTCAAAGTATTGAAAAACGAACATCCTTCCCACTATCACGACAGGCATGGCGCACAAGAATCCAGGCATCGCCGTTGGTGTCGAATCGTAAAGGCTCGATCAAGTGCTTTGAAAAAGCAGCAGAAGCCTATCTGGAAATGTAGCAGTAGCATAATCAATTGTCTGGGAATGGAGGCGAGCGATGAGGCAAGGAGCAACACGTGCGGTGCGTATGAGCATCGATGCTCTTTGGTCCCTGCTCGTCTTTTTGTTAGAAAACGCTACGAGCACGCCATCACGACAATCGACGAATCAAACAGAATCGTCACGTTGCTGACGATGAGGCGTCTCGGCGGACCGCGAGCCTTCATCCTAGAAGCGTTTCCGCGCAATGCGGATACCATGATAGTCCGCCGCTCGAACGATTGCATTCGTGTTGCCTGACACGAAAGCATTCTCGCGTCGATGAGGCTACAGAGGTCTTTGAGACGTCAATATCTCCGAATGCGTCATTCTCGAACGTTGATAAAGAGATGATGCGCGCATTTCTCAAATACTTCGCACCAGCTGAATCACTTGCGCGAGATTACGGGAAAAACGATGCGGTTCATCATATGTTGAATAATCATCTATCCACTTAAACGCTCTGAAAGTCACCTATCATTGCCGGCCTATGACGCGGATGACGCCGGAACCGATGACTATCTCTTGGGGATTGCATGCAGGCCTTGCAAGAACGTCAGTTGCAGATAGACCTCGCAGGCGCGTCTTGCACGACATCGAAGCAGCATCATCCGAACAACAGAGACAAGTGGGTCATGCTAAGAGATGCGCTTGCCGGTCATACCTTGAGGTTCTTGTGCGTTACTGCAAATCAGACCCATCACCCTACAACCTTCTTCAATTCATCCAGCACGGAGCAACATCGGCTTGCCGACATGATCCCCTGGCCTTTCGCCGCATGTTCTCTTGCGGAAAATGATTCTAATCAGCATCGGTAACACGTTGCTCATAGCGCTGACGAATGCGCACGGGCGACATTTTCTGCACGTTCCGAATCTCCTGACAAGATAGCCTCAAGGAGTTCCACATGCTCCCCGTGCACGCAGGCAAGATGCTCTTCATTCGCAGAAAGCCCATGCATATGAGAAAGTAGCGAGTTCAATAAGGCAGTCAACGAGCTGTTATCAGCAAGGCGAATGATTTCCTTATGAGCCTGTATTGCATGCAAATGCGGCCTCGTTATTGTGACGCCCAATTGCGTGGACCGCCCTCTCGACAAGTCGGATAAGATGCGAAGGATTAGCCCCAGAAGCAATGTTCTCGCAGGCAAACGCGCTGCAAGCGCCTCGAGCGATGCGCGGATAGCGAACAGACCCTAAGATTCTTCTCGCTAGAGCAAGACACGATCATCCCACGCTGAGGAATATGCTCGACGAGCCCGCGAGCTCGAGAATCTTCAAAGCGTCGCGAATGGGCTGACGCGAAACGCAGAAATCACTGCAAGATTACGTTCGACAAGATGGTCGCCGCCCAAGCTTACCCTGTCATAATGCGAACTTCAACTCATCCGCACAGAGGAACCCAATGACCTTTCCCGGTCGAACTCTGCGAATTCAAGACTGCTCGTTTTTCATAGTCTGCTCTTTTCGCGTTGGCAGTGCCTTTATTTATTTATACCCACGTGCGAGCGCCAACTCGAATCCCGTTCGCTCAAAGCCCTTTCATGAAACGATGACTCATCGCAGGGATGCCTGCAGATTCGCAGCCTTTGAAACGTCGCAATGGAACCCCTCATGGGGGATTAAGCCTGATCAATCCCTTTCGGAAAATCCCGGAGGGTATCGCCTACCCCGCGCGTTTCCGTCCTCGTGTATTCGCTAGGATAAAATCGACACTTCGCCGAATAGGGTTTCGACATTGTCTAACGAGACATGCGCCCACCCTAATCGGCTAACTTAGTCATTGCTGAAAAGGTATTCGACTAGGAGACCAGGAAGGAATGATCAGCATGTCCAAAGCGTATTCTATACGCCGGCTGAGGATGGAGGGCGACCTGATCGCCGAGATATCCAGGAAGCTCGGAGGTTTCCGCGACACCGTCTAGGCGTCTTGCGATGGACGACCTGTCGCGAAGCCGCCCCTCCGCGGGGCCGTGAGCGCGTTGGACCGCTCACCGCCCGCTCATCGAGAGCTGGCTGGATCGAGGACGAGCGCAACTGGCGCAAGCAGCGCCACACCGCGCACCGCATCTGGGTCCGCCTGCGCGACGAGGGTCGGGGGCCAGTCGGCAGAGTCGACCGTCTGCAACTACGTGAGGAGGCTCAGCTCGAGCGCGGCACCCAGCGCGAGCAGTACTCGACCTGGACTGGGCCGGGCGACGCGAGGTCGATTTTCGGCGAGGCCGACTTTACGTCGGCGGCGTGCGCACGCGCATGAGCTTCTTCGTCATGACGTTCCCTACTCGAACGTCGGCGTCGCCCAGGTCTTCCCGGAGAACGCCGAGTGTCTGCCAGGCGCTGCGCAACATCTTCCGATAATCAGAATACCCTGTTCACTCAAGATATTCGAAATGGCATGCAGCCATGCCCGCCGTAGTCTGTAGCATGGTCGAACAAAGAGACGTCGATGAGCTGAGAAGCTATTCGTCGAAGAAGGAACGGCATGAAGCCATGCCTCCAGCACGTTGATCATTGAACTGACGTGCCTCACGAGACTTCCGTCTTGATGAGGTTCTTCCGCAAGCCCTCGCGAATCGCACTGTAATCACTATGCTCGATAACGCCATCGTCATGATGCTCATGACGATATTGAAGATCTTCCTTAGGTAAAGTTAGCATCCCGATTGAAGAATGCAGCCTGCTCCTCGTCGCCTTCGTTCTTCCTGTCCATTCCGGCAAAAATATTGTCTGCGAAATACGTGATATACGCTATGAATCGTCGCAGAGCGAAGCCGAGGCACCCTCTCTTGCATTATGGTATCGGACCTGATCGATGATCCAAGAACCTATTTCGCCGTCGTAGCTCGAGTTCTGAGGAGCTATCTCGTCCCTTAGTAAAGTCGGCGCCCAGCTTAGAATGCGTTCCTTTCTCCGGAGCTCCTCGATACACCACCTTCCCAACATCATGCAGCAATGCCCCAAACGCTAGAGTCGTCTTCAGCTGCCGCCGCGCCTCATCATCGACATCAGCCATTGGTTCTTTTGTCCGAATCTATCGGCATCTCATCCTTCCCATCCCCATCGACGTTTTTATCTCAACCCCGGAGTATTCCCTGAATTTCGAAAGCAATGCACGAGGCCGATCAATGCTTGCGGCCCTCGATCGACAGATTCAACAATCCGATGAACGCCGGAACTTTCCGCGCTTCGTCCATAGGCGGCTCGAAAGTCACTGAGACGAAAGGTCATAAGACGCTATGCGAACATTCTGTTCTGATGCGAACTCGGCGTTCCCGGATCTATTTCTTTTTCGTCTCACAGATTTGACCGTAACGCATCAACAGATTCTGAAAGCATAAGTCTGATCAGAGGCACGATCAAATACGCTTCCCGCTTGCTTGAAAGACGTCGCGACGAAAAAGCATCGTCTGCTTAGCGATTCATTTGCGTAAATCAGATTGGTCAAGTCCTTGAGCGATACGGTTTCTAGGGCGAGCGAGACTCAACAGGAAGAGAAAGGCGGAGCGATTTCACCCTCGACGAAATCTACGAGCTGGAGTGAACCACGATTCGCTCGAACGCCTCATCGGTTAAAGTCGCAATACGCCACCTAAGCGATTTCCCATCATCGCCAATCTGCCAATTCTGACTATATGGATTGAAAGAAAGGCTATGGAGATACGCAGCATAATCCCCTGCGATGCGATCCATCAGGAAACCTTGGAGAAATGGACCGATGGAAGCCGCCTGACTCCTAGACATGGTCATATCTTCAGACAGAGGGAGGCGCAATTCAAGTATCGAAAGATGTTCCATCGCACCACCCTGAATCGAAGACCGCCTCTTCATGCATTATCCAACAAACCAAACGCAAAGACGAAGGAAGAAAGGAAGTTCAGAAGAAGACAGCGAGCAGTGCCTTTCTCAAAGTCGCCAGCACGCAACCCTTTGCATAACGAAAGAGGCGGAAACGATTCCGCCTCTCGTCACATCCACGTTCTATCTCGCGAGCGCTTCGCTCGCGTTTCGTTCACGCCGCGCGCTGAGTACGCGCCCCGCCGCTCGCTACCTTACTTCGGCCCCGGTCGCGTGACAGACCTTCGCGCGCAGCTCTCGTGCGCCTTATCCACTTCATCGCTGGTCAGCGTACGATCGGCGCGCATGATACGTGAGCGCGTAGGCCATTGACTTCTTTCCCGGCCCGACGTGCTCGTCGTCGCGGTACACGTCGAAGAGCCGCGCGCCTTCCAGCAGAGGCCCGCCGCCGACTTCTGCGCACTCGCATGAGCCTTCATCGCTCACGCTCGTCCACGACGAACGCGATGTCGCGCTGCACGCCCGGAACTGCGGCACGTCCACGTAATCCCTCGTCGCTTCATGTCGCGCTCGAGCACATCCGCATCCAACTCGAACGCTACCACCGGCGCTCTTCGCGCCGTACGCCTCCACGGCCAGCGGATGGATCTCGCCCACCCAACCGATCGTATCTTCCGCCGACATCATGACGGCCGCGGCCCGGCTGCAGGTGCGCCTCGTCGGCCCCGGAGCGCCTTGAACTTCACCTGGGAAGCGCCAACTCGCGCGCCACGTTCTCCAGCACGCCTTTGCCGTCGAAGAAATCGAACGCCGCAGGCTCCGCATTCCATGCCTTCTGGCCCATCGCGCCCGCCAGCACGCCGGCCACGCGTCTCTTTCGCGCGGCTTCTGGAGCCCTCGTGCGCGAAGAACACGGTACCCCACCTCGTAGAGCTGGGATATCGGTCACGCCATGCTCTGGTTGATACGCCACGCTGCGCAGCAGGCCCGGCACGATCGAGCGGCGCATGAACGCGTGGTCGGCGTTCATCGGGTTGATGAGCCCGCCGCCTCCCATGCCCCTCGTCGCGCATGCGCAGAAGCTCCAGATCGTCCCCGCCGGCGAACGAATAGGTCATCGTCTCGTTCAGGCCCGACGCCGTCATCGCGCGATGCACGATGCGTTCGCATTCCTGGCGCCGCGTGCGCACGCCCACGCGCCCGCGACCGGCCGGCAGCGTGGATTCGATGCGGTCCATGCCGTAAAGACGCAGCACCTCTTCGTACAGGTCGATCTCGCGCTCCAGGTCGGGGCGGAACGTCGGCACGGTCACGCGCAGAACGCCCTCGGCATCCCCTGCCGAAACCGTGCACCCCAGGCGCGTAAGCGAACGCGTGATGAAGTCGACCGGGATGGCGGCTCCCATCATCTTTCTGAAGCGCTCGACGCGAAACGGCAGCACGGGGACCGGCGCATCCGCGTGCGCCCACACATCCACGCGACCTGCGCACACCGTGCCGCCCGCCACCTCGGCGATGAGCGCCGCGGCACAATCGCTGCGCGCATCGATGCCGGCATCGTCCACGCGGCGCTCGTAGCGGATGGACGAATCGCCTAGCAGCCCCAGGTTGCGGCTTCGTGCGGCTCGTGTGCGCCGGGCTGAACGTCGCGGCTTCGAGCAGGATGTTCACCGTGTCCTCGGTCACTTCCGAATCCAGCCCGCCCATGACGCCCTGCAGCGCCACCGCGCGCTTCGGCGTGGCGATGACCGTCATATCGGGCGTGAGCACGCGCCTTCCCCGTCAAGCGTCGTAAGCTTCTCGCCCGCATGGGCCGCACGCACGACGACGCGCGCCGCGCCGTCTTCAAGATCGAGCGTGTCGGAAAATCGAACGTATGCAGCGGCTGTCCCAGCTCGAACAGAACGTAGTTAGTCACGTCCACCACGTTGTTGATGGAACGCTGGCCGATGGCGGCAAGGCGTTCGACCAGCCAATCGGGCGACGGCCCCACCTTCACGCCGCGGATGAGGCGCGCCGTAGCGCGGGCTTAGGGCCGTGTCGGTCACCTCGACGCTCACCTGGCCGTCGATGCGCTCGTCGGATTCCTGAGCGCGCGTCGGCATGCGTGAAATCCACGTCGCTACTGCGCCCACCTCGCGCGCGAAACCCACGATCGACAGGCTGTCGGGACGGTTCGACGTGATTTCAGATCGAGCACCGTATCGGTCACGCCCTGATACTACGGCGAAGGAACGCCCACGGCGCGTCTTCGGGAAGGATCATGATGCCTGTATGGTCGCTGCCGAAGCCGAGCTCGCGCGCAGAGCAGTTCATGCCGCACGACGCCACGCCCCGCAGCTTCGATTTCTTGATCTTGATGCCGCCGAAGCTCGGCGCCCACGAGCGCCACGACGATATGGTCGCCCGCGTTGAAATTCTGCGCGCCGCAGACGATCTGCAGCGGCTCGGGCGCGCCGTCGGCCCCGAGGTCTCGCCTGCCCACATCCACCCTGGCAGACCCATGCTATGGTCGCTGTCGGATGCGCGTCCTGCCGATGACGCGGCCCGTCACGATATGGTCGAACGCGTCGCCCAGACGCTCCACGCCTTCCACGCCCGTGCCCGTCAGATCGAGCCGATCGCAGAACGCCTGCACGTCGAGGGGACCTCGACGTATTCGGAAAGCCACTTCAGAGATATCTTCATGCCCGTCTCCCCTCTTAGAACTGACGCAGGAACCGCATGTCGCCGTCGAGCAGCATGCGCAGGTCAGGAACGTTGTATTTGAGCGCCGCGATGCGCTCCACGCCGATGCCGAACGCGAAGCCCGAGTACTTCTCGAGTCGATGCCGACGAAGCCGTAGACGTTCGGGTCCACCATGCCGCAGCCCAGAACCTCGATCCAGCCGTGCTTGCAGTAGCGGCAGCCTTCACCGTGGCAGATGCCGTAGCTCACGTCCACCTCGGCCGAGGCTCGTGAACGGGAAGCAGTGCGCGCGGAAACGCGTCCTGCGGTCTTCGCCGAAGATCTGCTTGCACAGGGTAATCGAGCGTGCCCTTCAGGTCGCCGAAGGTGATGCCTCGTCCACGACCAGGCCTTCGATCTGATGGAATTGCGGAAGGTGCGAAGGATCGGCCACGTCGCGGCGATAGACCTTGCCCGGCGCGATGACGTAGATCGGAGGCTTGCGGTCCTCCATCGTGCACCCTGCACGCCTGAGGTCTGGCTGCGCAGCAGCATCGTCGGACTCGCTGCGCACGCGTCGAGACGTCGCCCGAGCGGTCGATCAGGTAAAACGTATCCTGCATGCCGCGCGACGGATGGTCGGCCGGCGCGTTCAGCGCTTCGAAGTTGTAGTAGTCGGTCTCGGCCTCGGGGCCGGTCACGACCGAATAGCCCATGCCGAGGAAGACCTCGACACTCTTCGATGATCGAGGTGATCAGATGGCGCAGAGCCGATCTGTTGCGCGCGGCCGGGAAGCGTCACATCTACGGCCTGCAGCGCTCATGCGGGCCGAAAGCCTGCCTGCTCAAGCGATGCCTTGCCTGCCTCGAGCGCCTGCTCGACGGCAACGCGCACCTCGTTGACGGCCTTGCCGACCGCTGCGCGCTCTTCCTTGGGAACCTGCCCCATGCTGCGCAGATACCCGGTCAGCGTCCCTTTCTTGCCGAGCACGCTCACGCGCACCTGCTCGAGCGCCGACGTGTCGCCCGCCGCGGCGATCGCTGCGAGGGTTTTCTGTCCTTGAGCTGGGAAAGCTCGTCGACCAATGCCATGTCACGCCTTCCTTCCTCCTGCGACGAAGCGTATCCGCCGCAGCGTCGAACCGACGTGCGCCGAAGCCGCGCGCCCTATTCGCCCCATTAAAAAGCCTCTGCCTCAGAGCCCGGACGAATCCGAATCCAATGACGAGAGGCATCGCAGTCCACCCTGGCTGATGCGCGGCGACGAGAATGCCGTGCGCATCCGCTTGTCTGCCCCTATGACGGAGCGCCCGTCGCAGCCTACTTGACGTCCGCACGGTCTGCAAGACCGCGCCCCTGTGTTCAGCCGCGCTGCTCGGAAGGGAATCGATACCGGGCGACGACTGGAAGCCTTCCAGCCGAGGGGCTTTTTCTGGTGTCGCGCCGCATGGCGTCGCTGTCTTCGTCAACGCATGTGCTCGCGCAAGTATAGCGCAGAGGAAGCGCCCGCCCGAGACAGAGGAAAAGACCCGCCGAAGCGGGTCTTATCTCGTGCGATATATGCGGGCCGAACCCGTGTTACTCGGCAGCGTGCCTCGGTGGCCTCGGCCGGAGCTTGACAGCCTCGGGGGCGGCGTCGGCGACACCTCTTCGGCGGCTTCCGCAGGAGCGGCTTCCTGGCGGCGGCAGCAGCGGCAGCGGCCTTGGCGGCCTCTTCCTCGGCCTTCTTGGCGAACTCGGCGGCACGGGCGGCCTTCGCGGCGGCCTCGGCCTCGCGCTCGGCCTTCTCTGGCCTCGGCCTCGGCGGCAGCAGCGGCCTTGGCGGCCTTGCGGGCGGCTTCACGCTCGGCGACGGCGGAAGAAGCGCCGCTGAACTTGTTCGCGAAGCGCTGGACGCGTCCACCGGTGTCGATCAGCTTCTGGGTGCCGGTGAAGAACGGGTGGCAGGCATTGCAGATCTCAACGCGCAGCTCGGGCTTGGTGGAGCGGGTGGTGAAGCGTTGCGCAGGTCAACGGACTTCGCACTCCATGTATCTGGGGTGGATTCCCCTGCTCATGATGGGTTCTCTTTTCATGCCTTGGCTCGACCAGGCGAGACAGCCTGAGAATGATACCACAGGGCGCAAGAGCGAGAAGACGGCTTCTCGCCGCACGCCTTCCCCGCTGCAGAAACGCACAAGCCGCACCGCCACGAGATGGAAGCCGCGACGAACGCAGGCAGGCGCGTCCCGCTGTCCTAAGCATGACCCGCCACGGCGACCGGTGAAAAGCTTCATGGCGGCCTTCCGACGCAGAAAGGCGGCGCCCCTATTTGAACTGGCTCGATGCTTGCCGAAGAAGTCGGTGCGCGGCGGCAGCTCTCGACGGCATGGGCGCGGATGCGGCCTCGTCCGCATCGCAGAGTTCGGCCATGGATGCGAACGGCGCATGCCAGCTGAACATTGCGCTCGGGGCGCGATCTGCAGGTATTCGGCGATCATCCGCAGCCGCGGGCGCCACCGGATGCATGAGCAACGCGCAGACGCGCAGCAGGTAGAAGCTGTCGGCAAGCACCTGGCGACGTGCCGCGTCGTCGTCCTCATGCTCCGCATCGCGGATGCCGTCGGCCCAATGCTTCTGCGCGGCGCGGATGAATTCGTCCATGAGGCTCATGACCGCATGCAGCGATGCAGCCTTCATCAGGCGCTCGTATTCGTGCAAAGCCGCATGTGCGCGCGCCACCACGTCGGGCGCGGGCGCATCGAGCGCATCATGCCGTCGAGTTCTTGGCCGCCTCGTAGAAGCAGCTGCGCGCCAGGCGGTTGAACACGTTCGTGAGCAGCGCGCCTTCTTTGAGCACCGGGTCGGCGACGCGCGGATCGGCGCGCTTGCCCGTCGAGGGTCGAAAGGCTTGGGCTTTGAAGCCGACCGACTTCGGTCAAGGCCGAGCGCGAGCCAGTGCGCGCAGCTGGTCGACCGTGTACCAGTCGAGCAGTTCGTCGGCCGAAGGCGGCTTCGTCGCGCCCGAGCTGGACGCCTCGTCTTGCCGAACAGGATGTGATGGTTGGCGATCAGACGCGTCTGGCGCAGCTCGTCGCCCGACGGATAGGTCTCCATGCGGTCGCCCCTTCGAAGGCCGCCCAGAGCGCTGGCTGCACCACGCCGTAGAAATACAGGTTGTCCTGGCCGATGAACTGATAGACCTGCGCGTCGTCGGAGCACCACCAATCCTTGAAGCGCTCCACGCACAGGCGCCGGGATCGGCCTGCGCCGCGCTTCCGCACACGCCCGACTCGGCCCGGTGCAGCAGCGCCGCGATGGAGAAGCTCACGGAGCCCGAGGCTTTCCGGCCAGCACCAGCACGTGAGTCCCGACACGCCGTCCATCTCGGGAACGGGAACGCCCCAGGCCACGTTGCCGGACAGGCGGAACGGCACGAGCGTCTTGCCCGTGCGGATCTTGAGTCCCGCATGCAGGAGCGCATCGCGCGCGGCATCGCGGTCGTCGATCGAGGCGAATTCGATCGTGAACGATTGCTTGCCGCCCTCGGCCTCGTGGAATTCGTGCGCGGGCAGGCTGTCCGCCAACGCGCGGTAGTCGTCCTGAAGCTCGTTCTTGATGTAGATGACGGGCGCCGCCAGAAACTCGCCCACGGCCTTGGACACCACGGCGCGCACATCGGGATCGGCCGCGTTGTCGGCGTTCACGCAGGCGATCTGCTTACGGAAATTCGGCAGGGTCAAGTACCAGTTCTCAACCGACGCATCTCAGGGCGCCTTGCCGGACACGGCGCTGATCGGGTTGATGAGCTCTTCGGGCGAGAACTGATGCCCAGATCGCATTCATCGGCGTAGGCCTTCGGATCTGCAGCCCTGCACCGCGGTGGCCCGTCACCTGGCGTCCGTTCAAGAAGACGCCCGCTTCGGGATCGAAGAACTGCAGCGTGCTGCGGCGCATGAGGTGCCCGTTGGCGTGCAGGCGGTCGAAGACGCACCGGTGACGCGCTCGTGGATGCCGGCGCTCGCGCCCAGGCACGACCCTCGTAGACGGACAGGCTGATGCCGTACGCGTCGAGCGTCGCCTTCTGGGCGTCGCGGTTGCGGCGGACGTAGTCGACAATGGTGCCTTGGAAGGGCTCCTCCGTATCGGAGCTTCGCACGCCTTGCGATAGCCCTCGTCAATCGGAGAGCCGCAGCAGTCGGTGCCCGACACGAAGAGCACCTCGTCGGCCCCGATGCGGTCGCGCAGGAAGCGCGCTAGGCGTCGGCAGGACGAAGACGCCGGCCACGTGGCCGAAATGCAGCTTCTTGTTGCCGTATGGCATGCCCGCCGTGACGACCGAGCGGCGCGGCCATTCGATATCGGAAACGTAGTCCACGCGATGCTTCCCTTATGCATTCGTGAGCCGACGCGATGAATCGCGCATGTCGGTAGCGCCCTCGCCCGTCGCCTTCGCCCGAGACGGGATGCGAAGCCGGCTGACGGCAACCTCCGGAAGGCGACCGTCAGGCCGGGGCGAAACGGCGCGCCCTACCTGACCGTATGCGCCTCGTCGAGCTTGGCGAGGGCGGCGGCCAAGTCGTCCGCGCTGATGGAAACCTTCGTCGAGCCCGAGATACCGAGCAGCGACGCCAGGTCGGACCGCGAAGGATCGGCGTCCACGACATCGAAATCGCCCTTGATGCCGCCGAGCTCCGCAGCCTTCGCGAGCGCGTCGTCGTAGGTGCCGATCTCGTCGGCAAGGCCGTTGGCGACCGCGTCGTCGCCGGTGAATTCCATACCCGTGGCAAGTTCCTGGACCTGGGCGACGCTCATGCCGCGCCCCGAGGCGACCGAAGACACGAACTGGGCGTTGATCTGGCTGACGAGATTCTGGTATACTCCCGTTCCTCATCGGTCAGCGGACGCGTGCCGTACGACGAATCTCTTGATTCGGCCGATGCGATGCTGTTCACCTTGATGCCGAGCTTATCGAGCAGCTCGGATGCATCGTAGGTCTGCATGATCGTGCCGATGGCGCCGATGGCCGTCGAATGGTTGACGTAGATGTAGTCGGCCTGGCTCGATATCTCGTAGGCCGCCGAACAGTTGATGGACGCGCTCGACACTCACGATAGGGCTTGTCGAAACCAGCGATGAGCTGAGACATCTCTTCGCCTGCGGTAGACGTGCCGCCGCCGGAATTGACGCGCAGGACGACGGCCTTGATATCGTCGTCGGCTTCGACGCTTTTGAGCGCCGCACGCAGGCCCTCGGGCTGCAGGCGCTGCCGTCGTATCCGATGGTGCCGCTCTATCGTGATGACCGCCACCGAATCGCCGTAGGTCGAAAGGCTCGAGGCGTCGCCCGCCGATCCGATGGACGAAAGCGAGCCTATCGCCGCAGAGCACGAGGCGGCGCCGATGCCGAAGATGAGCACGATGGCCGCGGCCACGATGCCGAGCGCGATCAGCCCGCTATGGATTGCTTCGCAGGAGCGGCCGCGACCTGGACGGCCGGAAGCCACCGGAGCCGCGAAGCCTGCCGCGGGCGCCGCCTGAGGCTGCGCATATCCAGGCTGTTGAGAGGGGGCTGGAAGGCCTGCGGCTGGAATGAGGCAGGCTGGCCTGCGGTTTGGGGGCTGGCCGTTCTGCGGCCGATCGGCGGCTTGCGCCTGACCCGCACCCTGAGGCTGCCCTGCGGCCTGCGGCGGCGTCGGCATGCCGAAACCCTGATTCGTTCCATCGTTCATGCGGGTAGTGCCTTTCCTTCGTCCATACGTCCTATGGTATCTGATGCCGCGCACGCGTCATGCGAGATGCCCGCAGATTCATCAGGCGAGCACGCATGCGGGCGGCGGAATCCAGGCGCTCGAGCAAGGCCTGCGCCTGCTCCCGCGTCGGCGCCGCGGCGAAGACGTAGGCCTCACCTTCGGCTCCGTGCCGCTCGGACGCACGATGACCTTGCAGCCCGCCTCGAGCCGCAACTCGATGACGTCAGCGGCGGGCAGAACCTGATGGCTGGAATCGATGGCCCCTCGCCCTCCCGTCCACGCGCCGCCCCGCATGACGCCCCGCCCACGACCGGCATGGAGCGCCTGCCGCGTAATCCACGATCTTCTCGACCGCGAGCTCTCCCAAGCGCGCGGGCGCTGAGACGCGCAGCCCTTCCATGATGTGGCGCATCGTCGCTGCGCCGTCGGCGCCGGGAAATTCGACCGAGATCGTGCGGTTGAGCACATAGCCGAAGCGGCTATAGAGCCCATCGAGAGCATCGATCAGGTGCGCCCTGCGCACGGCAGTCGCGCGCCATCTCGCAGATGAGCATCGATGCGACGACGGCGTCCTTGTCGCGCACGTGCGTGCCGCAAGGTATCCGTAGCTCTCCTCGAATCCGAAGAGGAAATCGGATGCGGCCGGCGGCTTTCGAGCAGCCGATCTGCCGGCCGATGTATTTGAAGCCCGTCAGCGTGCGGCGCAGCTCGAAGCCATACGCGCGCGAGCGCATCGACCATGGACGTGGAGACGATCGTGGTGACGGCGACGCATCCGTCCAAGCCGCCCTGCAGCGTCGCGACAGGGCGCGTGCAAGAGTAGTCCAACAGCAGGATGCCCATCTCGTTTCCGCTGATAAGGCGATACGCACCCTGATGGCGCGACGGCCACGCCGACGCGGTCGGCATCCGGGTCCGTGGCGATCAGCAGGTCGGCGCCCGTCTCCTCGCAGAGCGCAGGGCCGCGCTCTAGCGCCCTCGCGCGACTCTCGGGATTGGGACACGGACAGGGTCGGGAAATCGCCGTCGGGCACCGCCTGCTCCTCGACGAGCGTCGTCGGACACGCCGATGCGCTCGAGGATGCGCGGACGCATTCGAGACCGATTTCCGTTCAAAAGGCGTGTACACGACGCTCAGGGGCCGCGCGCATCGAAGACCGACTGCGCGGCGACGGCATCGATGAACGCGTCCACGACCGCGTCAGTCGATCCACGAGACGAGGCGCAGCGCACGGCGTCGTCGAAACTCCATGCAGCGCACGTCGTCGAAGGATCGACCGCGTCGATGGCCCTCAGAGATGTCGGATGCGGCCTGCGAAGCGATCTGGCAGCCATCCGCGCCGTAGACCTTGTAGCCGTTATAGGCCGCGGGATTATGGCTCGCCGTCACGTTGATGCCTGCAGAACAGCCCAAACGGCGCACCGCGAAGAAAGCGCCGGCGTCGGCTCGATGCGCGGGAACACGAGCGCGCGGATGCCGTTGGCCGCCAGAACGCCGGCGATACGGCGGACGAAGGCTTCGCCTCGTTGCGGAATCGCGCGCGATGGCGACCGACGGCGCATCGAAAGCTGTTCGTTCAAATAGCGCGCAAGCCCCTGCGTCGCACGGCCGACGGTATGACGTTCATGCGGTTCGTACCGACGCCCAGGATGCCGCGCAGCCCGGCCGTTCCGAACGAAAAGATCCCGATGAAGGCATCTGCCCAGATCCTCGGACGATTTCCGTCTCATGTCGGCAAGGTCGCGGGCAAGTTCGGGGTCTTCCACGCGACGCGCCCGCAGATCGGCGAGGCTTTTGATATCACGCATCCGAACCTTTCTTTCATCGACGGACGTTCTGAAAAACGCCGCACGGGGCGAAGCCACGAAACGATGCGGCGTGAAGGCCGCGATCCGCGCGGCCGGAACCCGCATCCGCGAAACGCTCGGACGCGCGCCGCCACGAGCGGGACATGAGAGGTGCGAACCGAAACCGTTCTGCACCCTCGAAAGCTCGGATCGCCTTCGACCGAGCGCATCGACGCGGCCTAGAGATCGAGCAGCGCCTTGACGTCGGCATAGACCGTATCGACCGGACGGTTTCCATCGACCGTCAGAAGCAGGCCCTTGCCCTTGTAATAGTCGATGAGCGGAGACGTGCTGCGCTCGTAGACGGACAGGCGGTTGCGCACGGTGGCTTCGTTGTCGTCGTCGCGCTGATACATCTCGCCGCCGCACTTGGGGCAGGACGCGCTCGGCCACGGTGCCGATGGCGCCGCAGTCTTTGCAGCAACGACGCGAGGTCAGGCGGTCGACGATGGCGTCGAAGGGCACGTCCACGAGCAGAGCGCCGTCGAGCGGACGCTTGAGCTGGGAAAGCAGCGCGTCCAGAGAGACGGCCTGGGCCGTTGTGCGGGGGAAGCCGTCCAGGATGAAGCCCTGCGGCATCCGGTTCCTGCAGGCGCTCGTTCATCAGGTCGATGATCAGGAGTCGGGCACAAGCTCGCCGGCGTCCATGTAGGACTTGGCCTTCTTGCCGAGTTCGGTCTGGTTCTTGACCGCCGCGCGGAGGATGTCCCCCGTGGAGATATGCGGCGTACCGAACTCTTCGACGAGCTTCGCGGCCTGCGTGCCCTTGCCGGCACCCGCGCGCCCAACAGTACGATATTCATGCGCGAACTTCCCTTTCTGTCGCTACGGTGCGTCCATTGTATCAAGCGCGCAGGCCGCATGTTCGCGTCGGCGCGCGCCGATTGATACGACGCACAGAGTGCCTCGCGGCTCCTACCCCGCGTTCAGCCGATAGATGTCCCAGAGCCCTTTGAGCAGCAGGTCGGCATCGTAGACGACCGGACGGCGGCATGCCGGGACGATAAGCTTGGAGATGCCGCCGTCAGTATCGCCGTCACGGATTCGCCCAGCTCGTCCGACACGCGATCGACCAGGCCGTCGATCATCGCGGCGTTCGCGTGCACGAGCCCCGAGCGCATGCTGTCGACCGTGGTGCGGCCGATGAGCCCGCGCGGCTGCTCGAACTTGATCGAAGGGAAGCTGCGACGCCGCGGCCGTGAGCGCGTTCTGCGAGATGGCGACGCCCGGCATGATGATCGATCCGATGTAGGCGCGATCGGCGCGCACCACCGAGCAGGTGGTCGCCGTGCCCAGATCGAAGATGCAGAGCGACCCTTCGTATTCGTTCACGGCGCCCACGGCATCGGCGATCATATCGACGCCCAGGCGGTCGGGCGTGTCGATGTCGATGTCGATTCCCAACGCAAGACCCGCATGCACGATGAGCGGACGGACGCCCGTCTTGGCTTCGACAGCCGCGGACATGGCGTCGGTGAGCTCCGGCACGACCGAGCTGACGATGGCGCCTTCGATGGCGTCGCGCGCGAACGTATGGGGACCCATGACCGATTCGAACGCAGCCATGAATTCCTCGACCGTCAGGCGCTTGTCGGTCGGCATGCGCAGCTGCCAGGTCAGGCGTCCGCGCCCTTCCATAAGCCCGAGCGTCACGTTGGTATTGCCGATATCCACGATGAAGACCACGCTCGTTCCTACCTTCTCGTGACCGCATGTTCGAGCGGAATGCCGGGCGCTTCCGTTCGCATGCCCTGGGCGATGCCCTGCGCGAAAAACGATGCCGAGGGCGCACCAGGGATGAGACGGAAACGGAGAGGCGCTTGACGCCGAGATCATCCCGTCGCGGACAACTCCGGCGAGAACAGCTCGTCGAGCAGACGGCCCGCGGCTTCGTCCTTCGAGCATCGGCAGATCGATCTCGCGCTGCGCCGTGATGAGCGTCAGGCGGTTGGTCGGCGTCCCGAAACCCGCACCTGTCTCGCGCAGGCTGTTCGCCGCGATCATGTCCACGCCCTGCGCACGAGCTTCGCGCGGGAATTCTCAGGACGTCGTCGGTTTCCATCGAGAAGCCGCATAGACGCGTTCCCGGCGTACGATGCGCGCCGAGCGAGCCAGGATGTCCTGCGTGCGTTCGAGCGGCAACGACAGATCGCCGTCCTTCTTCTGATCTTCGACGCGCTGCGCGTCGCGGGACGATAGTCGGCGACGGCGGCGATGATGACGGCGTCGGCCTCGGACGCGCGACGTCACGGCTTCGAACATATCGGCTGCGCTTTCAACGCCGACGACTTCCGCGAGCGCCGGGGCCGGAATGTCGACGGGGCCGCTCACGAGCGTGACGTCGGCGCCGCGCAGCATCGCCTGCCGCGCTATGGCGTATCCCATGCGACCGGTCGAACGATTGGTCAGGAAGCGCACCGATCGAGCGCTTCGCGGGTCGGCCCGGCGGACACGACGATGCGCGTGCCGACAGGTCTTTCACGCGCTCGCCCGCGCACGCCCAGTCGACGAGCTCGTCTCGACCGAGAGCTTCCCTTCGCCCACGTCTCCGCAGGCGAGCATGCCTGAGGCGGGAGGAATGACCACGTGCCTCTCGACGCGAGCGCGTCGAGGTTCGCCTGCGTCGCGGCGTTGCGGTACATGTGCACGTTCATGGCCGGGGCGACCAGCACGCGCGCACGCTCCATGCGCGACGCGACGTACACGCAACCGGCATCGACGGCATGCGCGAGATGCGCAGCGTATTGGCCGAAGCCGGAGCGACGATCATGAGGTCGGCCTCACGTGCGAGCGCATCAAGGACGGATTCGCGCCCGGTCGCAGCCCCTACGACCACATGGTGGCGGGACAGCACCTCAAGCGTCAGATCGGATATGAAGCGCGCGGCGGCATCGGTCATGAGCACGCGCACGTCGCATCCGAGCTTCACGAGGCGAGACGTCAGGTCGGCGGCCTTGCAGGCAGAGATGCTGCCCGAGACGCCGACGACTATGGTCTTTCCCAGTGCACCGTCTCCCTTTCGATCGACGACATCGCCCGCGGAGGGATTCGTCCCGGTATCGCGCGAGCGCATGATCCGCGCAATCCGCAGCGCGGCATATCCTACCCGCCGCATCCCGGCAGGCGCACGCACGGGCGCCTGCGCGTCATTCCGACAGGTCCTGCGCAGTGCATAGATCCCCGGCATTCCGCGCGACGTCCGCAGCATTCCGCATGATGCCGAATGAAACAGCGCCCGCCTCCGAAGAGACGGGCGCGTGCGCAGCGCGAAGGCGAGCGCTGTCAGCACGAGGGCGGCCTGCTGAAGAAGCCTTCAGTGGTTGGCATCTTGAGCTGCGATTCCACTTCGCTCATCGTGTCGAGCGCGACGCGCGATCTGCAGTGAGGATCGACGTGCCGCCGAACGCCTGGATCAGCTGGTTGTCCGTGAAAATAGAACAGGATGGCCGGCAGACGGCGATCAGGCCGATGAAGATGCCGCCCGGCAGCGTGACGCGGCGCAGGACGTCGTGATGTAGTCGTCGTGGCTTTGCCGGGGCGGATGCCCGGGATGAAAGCGTCGCCCTGCTTGCGCAGGTTCTCGCTCATCTCGTCGGGTTGAACTACCATCGACGTGTGAAGTACGCAGAAGACGATCAGGATCATGGTCAGGACCCAGTTGACCGGACCGGTGCGAGCGAGTTGGCGAACGACGTCAGCCAGCTGACGTTGAGCAGGGCCGCGATCTGCGCCGGGAGAGTAGATCAGGGCGCTTGCGAGATGATGGGGATGACGCCCGCATTCACGCTGAGGGAATGGTGGATCGCCCGCCCATCGCACGACGGCCCTGGACGCGCTTGGCGTAGTTGACCGGGATGCGGCGCTGAGCGCGCTCGACGAAGCGATTGCCGGATGGTGAGCGCGCCGACGGCGATGATCAGGATCGTGACCGCAAGGCCCATGCCGAAGTCGCCCTCGGTGTTGATGCTGCTCGCGATCGCGGCAGGGCGGGCGCAGATGATCGACTGAAGATGATGAGCGACATGCCGTTGCCGACGCCGCGCTGGGTGATGAGCTCGCCCATCCACATGATGAACGCGGTGCCGACGACCAGCGTGACGATGACGATCGGGTCGGTGACGATTTCAGGGAATCTCGGTCGTGAAGACGACGCCATAGGCGCTGCTCTTGAAGAGGAACAGATAGCCGACGGCGTTGATGAGGCCGAGACCGAGCGTCATAAAACGCGTGACCTGGGTGATCTTGCGACGGCCGGTCTCGCCTTCCTTCGCCCAGCGGCCCACGCTCGGGATGACGCCCTGCATGAGCTGCATGATGATCGATGCCGTGATGTACGGCATGATGCCGAGCGAGAAGACCGAGAAATGCGAAAGCGCGCCGCCGGTGAAGAGGTCGAGCATCGACGTGCGACGCCTCCCCCGCTGGTGAACGAATTCGCGAACTCGTTGAAGGGGATGCCCGGCACCGGCACGAACGCGCCGAAGCGGTACAGCGCCAAGATGGCCAAGGTGAACAGGATCTTGTTGCGCAGATCCGGCACCTTGAATGCATCAACGAGAGTCTTTAGCAAAGCGGTTCAACCTTTCCTCCGGCCGCTTCGATCTTGGCAGCGGCGCTGGCGGAAACCTTGTCCACCTTGACCGTGACGGCCTTGGTGATGTCGCCGTCGCCGAGAACCTTGACGAGGGCGGTGTTCTTCTTGAGTGATGCCCGCTTCGCGACGAGGGCGTCGTGATCGACGACGTCGCCGACCTCGAACTTCTCTTCGATGCGGGAGACGTTGACGGGCAGATATTCACGCGGTTGATGTTGCGGAAACCGCCCAGCTTCGGCAGGCGCATCGCCCAGAGGGTCTGGCCGCCTTCGAAGCCCGGCGCCCTTGCCGCCGCCCGCGCAGGACTTCGGCCGTTCATGCCGCGACCGGCGGTCTTGCGGTGCCTGACGCTGGGGCCACCCGCCGCACGCGCTGCGGTTCTTACGAGAGCCTGCAGCAGGCCTGAGATCGCCAGGTTCCATGCAAAGCTTCCTTCGCTTTTTCTCAACGGAGGAAATCCTCCGTTTCAGCCAGCAGCCTCGCTCGCTGGCCAACTTCATAGGCATGCGACCTCCGGGCGCGATATGACCGCCCAGCCGCATAAGCTTGCACATGATACACAAAAGTCCGTCACTGCACCGAAGAACACGGGAAAGAAAGCCCGCCGAAGCGGGCTTTGCGTTCGCCGTGCAGAGGTTTAGATCTTCGACTTGACTGAGATGCTTGACCTTGAAGATCATGCCGCGGATGACCGGCGTGTCCTTCTGCTCGACCACGCGGTTGATCTTGCCGAGGCCCAGGGCGAAGCGTCTGCCCTGGTCGTACTTTGTAGCCGATGGACGACTTGATCTGCTTGATGCGCAGAGTCTTCGTAGCGTCTGCCATGAGCCCCCGCCTCCTTCTTTTCGGACCAGCCGTAGATCTGCCCACGGTGATGTTGCGGCGCTCGGCCGTCCGGTCGCAGACGCGCATCATCTTGAGCGGCCTTCGGCGGCCGCCTTGACGACGTTCATCGCGTTGTCGGTGCCGAGGGACTTGGTGAGGACGTCCTGGACGCCTGCGAGCTCCTGACCGCACGCACCGGGGCCGCCGGCGATGACGCCCGGTACCGGGGTGGCGGGCTTGAGAAGGACGCGGCCCGCGCCAACTCGCCGATGATTTCGTGCGGAAGGGTCTTGGCTTCGGTCAGAGGAACCGTGAAGGTTCTTCTTCGCGTCTTCGATGCCCTTGCGGATGGCGATGGCGCTTCCTGGCTCTTGCCCAGCCGACGCCGACGGTGCCGTTGCCGTCGCCGACCACGACCAAGGCGGTCAGGCCGAGCGGCGGCCGCCGCCCTGACGACCTTCGACACGCGGTTGATGTAGACGACGCGTTCCTGAAGCTCGGAACAGCGCTCTGATTCTTTTCTTCTTTGACGAGGTCATCTAGCTACCCTTTCTTAGAACTTCAGGCCCGGCTTCGCGGGCGCCGTCGGCGAGCGCCTGACGCGACCGTGATAGAGGTTGCCGCCGCGGTCGAGACGATCTCGGTGATGCCTTTCTCGAGAGCCTCTGCCGACGATGCCGCCCAGGGCGGACGCGCCCTCGACGTTCGCGCCGGACTTCCGGTGGCCTGAAGTCTGCGCCGAGGTGCCCTCGCCGTAGAGAGTCTCGCCAGCAACGTCGTCGACGAACTGGACATAGATGTTGGAGTTGGAACGGGTGACGCAGAGGCGAGGACGTGCGGCGGTGCCGGAGACCTTGCCGCGCACGCGACAGTGGCGACGCGCCAGCCCAGCTTGTTTCTTCTGAAGCTTGTTCATCTCAAAATCCCTTCACGCGGCTATTTCTCGGCCTTGCCGTTTGCTGCGCTTCCTTGCGGCGGACATGCTCGCCCTCGTGCGGATGCCCTTGCGCCTGTACGGCTCGGAGCGCGCCACTTGCAGACGATGGCCGCGGTCTCGCCGACCCTCTGCTTGTCGATGCCGCGCGACGATGTGCGTCTGATCGGGCACTGAAGGTGATGCCTTCGGGGCCTCGACCACGACGGGATGGGAAAAACCGAGCTGAAGATCGAGCTTGCCGCCCTTGAGGGAGGCGCGGTAGCCGACGCCCGACCAGCTCGAGCCTCTTTTCGAAGCGCCCTGGTCGCCGCCTTCGACCATGTTCGCGATGAGCGCGCGCACCAGACCGTGGTACGCACGGTTCTGACGCTCGTCGTCCGGACGGGTGACGATGATCGTCGCCTTCCTGAACGACGGTGATGGCCTCGGGATGCACATGGGAGAGCTCGCCGAGGGGAGCGCTGACGGCGACCGTGCAGATCCTTGATGGTGACCTCGACTCCGGCAGGAACCGGAATGGGCTGCTACCGATACGGGACATATCTAGCTCCTTTCCTTTCTTACCAGATGTGCGCGATGAGCTTCGCCGCCGACGCCTGCCTTGCGCGCATCGCGGTCGGTCGCGACGCCCTGGAGGTGATACGATGGCCGTGCCCAGACCGCCGAGAACGCGGGGCAGCTCGTCCTTGCCGGCATAGATGCGCAGGCCGGGCTTGGAGATGCGCTTGATGCCGCGGATGACATGCACCTTCTTCTCGCCGTACTTCATCGTGATCTCGAGGATGTCGCGCGGCTGGCTTTCGATGACGTCGAAGCCCTGCATAGCCTTCCTCGGTCATGATGCGGGCGATTTCGACGAGGCTTCTTGGAAGACGGCATGGAAACCGTCGGCTTGCGAGACAGCGTTCGCGTTGCACGCGCGTAAAGCACTATCTGCGATGGGATCGTTCATAGTCATGTGGGTTTCTCCTTTGACTCGTGATGAGCAAGCCGGAGGTACGCAAGGCGCCAGCTCGACGCTACGCCTTACCGGCAGGCACACCGACCGTGACGTTTGCCTTCACCAGGAAGCCTTTGGTCGCCGGGGAGTTCGCTCTGAGAGCGAGCTCAGCGCAGACGCAGCACAGTCCGAACTTGCGGTACACCGCAATGGGGGCGTCCGCAGCAGGGTGCAGCGCGTATGCGCGCGTCGAGAACAGGCTCGCGCCGCTTTGGCGATCATCGACTTTTTGCCATTCTCTCCTTCTTTCCTTACTTGTCGGGCGGTCGTGCGAAGCCGCCGTTCAACTATGTTGAGTGGGAAGTGTACTACTTCGAAAGGGAATCCGAGCGCGCTGAGAAGCGCCCCAGCTCTTCATCGGTTTCCGCGGTGGTCACGAACGCGATGTCCATGCTGCGGGTGCGATCGACCTTGTCGTACTCGATCTCAGGGGAAGATCATCTGGTCGGTGATGCCGAGGCTGCTAGTTGCCGCGGCCGTCGAAGCTCTTCGAAACGCCGCGAAGTCGCGGACGCGAGGAAAGGGCGAGGGCCAGCAGGCGATCGAGGAATTCCCCATGCGGTCGCCGCGGAGCGTGACCTTGCAGCCGATGGCCATGCCCTGGCGGATATGGAAGCTCGCGATGGACTCTTGGCGCGGGTCACGCAGGGCTGCTGGCCGCTGACGCGCGATCGTTCATCGCGGCATCGAGCCGCTTGGAATCGGAAGCGGCTTCGCCGACGCCCATGTTGATGACGATCTTGTCGAGCCGCGGGACTTCGTTGATGTTGTCGATCGAGTTCCTTCTCCAAGCTGAGAAACGATCTCGGACCGGTACTTTTCCTTCAGACGAGGTGCAGTCATCGCACATTCTCCTTTTCGATGGAATTAAACGCAGGATTGCCGACCCCGCGTCCCATGCCGGATGCGGCGGGGGCCGCATGGAACGAGGCCGAACGGTTCCGCCCCGACGATCGCGATCGAACTGAGTCGATATCGCAGTTGCCTGCCTTGCTGACGCGGATGCGCTTGCCGTTTTCATCGCGGCGGATGCCGATGCGGGTCGGCTTGTCGGTCTTCGGGCGACGAGCATCACGTTGGACACGTGGATGGGAGGGCCTCGACGCGCGTGATGCCGCCCTGGGGGTTTCTGCTGGGTGGGGCGGACGGCCTTCTGGACCATGCCGCAGCCTTCGACCACGACGCTGCCTGGTCGGGATGGCACGAGAACGACGCCTTCCTTGCCCTTGTCCCGCTTGCCGCTATGACGACGACCTTGTCGCCCTTGCGAATACGCATGCTGTTCATATCTGTGCACCTCCCCTACAGCGCTCTCAGGTGCCGAGACACGATCTTCATGTACTTTGTCACGCAGTTCGCGTGCGACGGGCTCCAAGATAGCGGGTGCCGCGAGGGGCGCCGTCCTGGCCAGATGAGCACGGCGGCGTTCTCGTCGAAGCGGATGTAGCTGCGTCCTTGCGGCGGATCTGCGTTTTGACGCGCACGACGACGCAGCGGACGACTCGCCCCTCTTGACCGAGCCGTTGAGAGCTTCCTTGACGCTGCAGATGATGACGTCACCCAGGCCAGCGTAGCGGCAGCGGAGCCGCCGAGGACCTTGATGCACTGCACCTTGCGAGCGCGGGTTGTCCGCAACGTTCAGCATGGTTTTGCATCTGAATCATTGTGAAATCACTTCCGATACTAGATCACGCAGAGGGCGCGAACTATTGGCCTTCTCGATGATGCGGACGAGACGCCAGCGCTTCATCTTGGACAGAGGACGCGTCTCCATGATCTCGACGGTATCGCCGACGCCGCATCTCGTTCCGCTCGTCGCGCATGGAACTCTTGGTGGTCGTCATCATCTTGCCGTACACGGGGTGCGGCTTTGCGCGATCGACCTTCACGACGATGGTCTTGTCATTGACCGCGCTTACCACAACGCCCCTGACGGACCTTGCGGGAGTTACGGGTTTCTTCACTCATCGATCCCACTCATCCTTATTTCGACGCGCGCCGGCAGCGCGATCTCGAGCGCGCATTTCGTCTGAATGCGCGCGTGTCCTTCTGACCCGCTTCACGCGAGCCGTATTGTCCAACTGGCTGGTTGCCATCTGAAACGCAGGTTGAACGAGCTCGGCGCGGGCCTCTCGAGCTTCGACGTCAGGTCGTCGGAGGAAAGCTCACGAACTTCTGCAGCCTTCATTATTCAGCAGCCTCCGTTTCCTTGGTCACGATCTTGCACTTGATGGGCAGCTTGTTGATGGCGAGACGGAGCGCTTCGCGCGCGACTCGTCCTCGACGCCGCCGATCTCGAACATGATGCGGCGGGGCTTCACGACGGCGACCCAACCCTCGGGGTTGCTTTTGCCGGAACCCATACGCGGTCTCGGCGGGCTTCTGGGTGATCGGCTTGTCCGGGAAGATGGTGATCAGACCTTGCCGCCACGCTTCATCTCGCGGGTCATGGCGATACGCGCGGCTTCGATCTGGCGGTTGGTGATCCAGTGGGCTTCGAGCGCCTGGATGCCGTAATCGCCGTGGTTGAGCCTGGTGCCGCCCTTGGCCTTGCCCTTCATGGAGCCGCGCCGTGCACCTTGCGAGTGCTACGCGTTTAGGAGCTAGCATTACTGTTAGCACCCTTTCGTTGCGGTCGCCACGGCGGCCGCGGCTCAGCGTGAGCTGCCCTCGAGGGCCGGCTGGGGAAACCTTGCCGCCCGGCAGTATTCGCCATGGTAGATCCAGACCTTCACGCCGATGGGCCCATCGTCGTGGAGGCGGTAGTGAAGCCGTAGTCGATCTTGGCGCGCAGGGTGTGCAGAGGCACGCGGCCTTCGCGGTACCACTCGCGACGGCTCATCTCGGCGCCGCCCAGACGGCCGGAGCACTGGATGCGGATGCCGAGCGCGCCGCTCTTGCGGGCGACTGGACGGCCTTGCATCGCGCGGCGGAAGGCGACGCGGCCTTCGAGCTGCTCGGCGACGGAGCGGCGACCAGCGTGGCATCGAGCTCAGGGCGCTTGACCTCGATGACTTTCGATGTTGACCTGGCGGTGGCGACGCTTCGCGACCTCCTTGCGGGACGCGTCGATCTCGGCGCCCTTTGCTTTCGCCGATGCGACGCCGGGACGAGCGGTCGTGACGATGATCTTGGTCTTGTCGCCGGCGCGCTCGATCTCGATCTTGGAGACGGCGGCGCGGGCGAGCTTCTTCTCGAGGAAACGACGAATGGCGAGGGTCGTTCTCGAGGGTCTTGGCGTAATCCTTATCGGCGTACCAGCGGCTGCGCCGAGTCTTCGGTGATACCGAGACGGAAGCGGTGGGCATTACTTTCTGGCCCATGCGATTATGCTCCTCTCGGGGTGCGACGATGACGGTGATGTGGCTGGTCCGCTTGCGGATCGGCGACGCGGAGCCCTTCGCGCGGGGGCGGAAGCGCTTCATCGTGGGGCCTTCGTCGACGAAGGCGGCCTTGATGAAGAGATTCTTGTCGCTCATGCGTGGTTGTTCACGGCGTTGGCGAGCAGGTCGATGACCTTGCCGACGGTCTCGGCGATGGCGCGCTCGGAAAACGCGACGATCTCGCGCGCACGCGGGATATCGCTGCCGCGGACCTGGTCGACGACGATGCGGGCCTTTGCGAGCTCACACGCACGTACTTAGCAGTGGCTCTGCTTCCGCGAGTGCTTACCCTCCCTTTATTTCGTCTTCTTGACGCATGCGTACGGAAAGGTGCGGGTCAGGGGCATTCGCCCAACTGTGACCGACCATGGATTCGATGATGTACACGAGGACATGCTTGCGGCCGTCGTGGACGGCGATCGATCGTCTCGACCATCTCGGGGAAGATGGTGGAGGCGCGGGACTGCGTTTTGATGACGTTTTTCTCGCCAGAGGCGTTCACTAGCCTGGATGCGGCCAAGGAGACGCGGTTCGACGAAAGGACCCTTCTTCAAACTTCTCACGTTCTCTCCTCAACGTAACGTCGCGCGCTACTTCGCGGCGACGGATGATCAAAGCGGCTCGAAGCCTTCTTGGCGTTGCGGGTACGATGGCCCTTGGTAGCGCGCCCACGGGCTGACAGGATGGCGGCCTGCGGTCTTGTTCTTGCCTTTCGCCACCGCCGTGCGGGTGGTCGACAGGATTCATGACGGTGCCGCGGACGGTCGGGCGGATGCCCGCTTCCAGCGGTTGCGGCCGGCCTTGCCGATCTTGATGTTGGAGTGCTCGGCGTTGCCGACCTCTCCGATGGTGGCGCGGCAGGTAGAGAACGCGACGCATCTCGGAAGAGGGCATGCGGAGGATGGCGTAGTTGCCTTCCTTGCCCATGAGCTGAATGGAAGTGCCTGCGGAACGGGCGAGCGCGGCGCCGCGGCCGGGCTGGAGCTCGACGGCGTGGATGAGGCGTGCCGACGGGATGTCGGCGAGCGCGAGCGCGTGCCGGGCGATGTCGGAACCGTTCCGAGGTGATGGTATCGCCGACCTTCAGGTCTTCGGGTGAAGGATATAGCGCTTCTCGCCGTCCGCGTAGTGCAGAAGGGCGATGCGGGCGGAACGGTTCGGATCGTATTCGATCGTGGCGACCTTGGCGGGCACGCCGTCCTTCCTGCGCGCTGAAGTCGATGATGCGGTAACGGCGCTTGTTGCCGCCGCCCTGATGGCGGGTGGTGATGCGGCCGTAGTTGTTGCGTCCTGCCTTCTTGGGCAGAGGCGCAAGCAGCGACTTCTCCGGCGTGCTGGTCGTGATCTCTGCGAAGTCAGAGACCATCTGGAAGCGACGGCCGCTGGTCGACAGTACTGTCCGCGGACTCCCATGTCTTTCCTTTCTTCGGCTTCCCATCGCACGCCGGAACCCGACGCACGAAAGCCATCTTCGCGTTCGTGGGACCCGATTGTCGCTTGACCTGCAAGGCGGTGCAGATCTACGGCCGAGTTGCCCATGCGCCCGGTGTATCCATAGCAGAAACCAGACGCAACCGGCATTATAGATGCGAAAGCAGGTCGTGCGGAGGACCGCGCGTCTCCACACAACCTGCTCCACCTGGGTCTCTGCGTTCAGCGTGCGCGGACCGAAGCCGAGGCTTTGAGCATCACATCGGGAATGGATGCGTCGCCGCCGCGCGGACGCCGAAGCGCCATAGCCGCCCTCGCCTTCGCGTTGGCCAAATGCGTTTCGCCGTCGCGCGGGCCGAAAGGCAGCTACGCGCTTCGACGCCGATCGCAGCGCGTGCGCGGCCCCTTTGGCCCAGTCTCCGCCCTTTGCGCGCCTCGATGCCTCGCCTTCCTCCTTGCGCGGGCAGCCGAGTTAGGCAGAGCTTCCAGGGCTGCGTGCCGTCGTGACGACGACCAGAGGGCCCGCAACCGGTGCAGACCCTCATCGGTCGCCGTCAGCTTTCCCGTCGCGGGGAGCGGATAGCTCGTCTCGCATTCCTCGTAGTTCTCGCAGCGGATGAAGCGCTTGAGCGTGCGAGGGTTCTTGTGGCGACAAGCTTTGTCCAGGCTCGCGGCGCAGGCTGGCACGTCCCGACCACGAGATCGGCCTGACGTTGTCGGGCAGCTCGGATCGATGCACTGGACGCGCGGCTGGGCGAAGGCCGTGACCCGGATCTGGGGCATGCGCAGGTCGGGCAGCGCCTCCATCGATTCGATCTTGCCCGCGCAGCGGATACGACGTCGCATTCCGACCGATCCGCGCAGCCGATGAACATGGAATGCGTCTTGTTGATGCGCGGATCTGCAGGTCGCGTCCGCACTGGGGCACGGGCCCACGTAGGTCCGCAGCGACCGCGTCGGCGAGCGCGTCCTGACCTCTTCCCTGATGCGGCGAAGCTCGCGGGAGATGCTCGTTCGAGTCGCGCGAGATCGACGACATCCCTGCCGGGTCTTTTCGCCCTCGGCGATCCTGTTCATGTCCCTTCGGAGCGTGGCGTCATATCGGGGCTCGTGATCTGCGCGAACTGCCCAACGCGTCGCAACCGCGATGCCGAGCCACGGCTCGCTCGATCGGACTGTTCTGGATGTACTTCACCTGGTGCAGGCGCTCGATCGATCGGACGCGCGCGTGGCCTTGGTGCCGAGCCCGAGCTTCTCCATCTCCTGGATGAAAGCACGCCCTGGGAATAGCGCCGGCGGCTGGGTCTGCTTTTTCTCGCAGGCCGCGCCTGAAATCGACCGTCTGCCCTGCTCGAGGGGCGGAGCTGGACATCCTTCTTGCGGCCGTACGGATAGATGGGCCCTGAAGCTCGGCTTTGCGTGATGACGCCGCCGTGTCGAACGGCTCGGAGTTCATCGAACGTGACCTTCGTGTTCTCGGTGATGGCGGACCGGAGAGCGGCGAGGAAGCGGCGGGCGATCAGGTTGTAGAGCTCACTGGGCAGGATCGAGCGAGTCGGAATCGGCCGGCGCCGTCGGGTAGATGGGCGGATGGTCGGTGGTCTCCTGCTTGCGCGCGTGGCGAGCGCGCGCGTGACAGGAGCTTGGCAGTACGGGGGTGCCGACCTTCGAGAGGACGCGGACGACATCGCCAGGTCGAGCGAATCGATAGACCGCGTGCTGTCGACGCGGATAGCTGATGATCCCCGGCCATGTGAGAGCCTCGGCGAGGCGCATCGTGCGCGCGGGCGACAGCCCTCGCTGGCGGCGGCGGCCATCAGGCTCGTCGTATTGAACGCGGGCCGGCGCGGGCGATGGTGCGGCGTTTCGATCGCCGACACCGGGCGGAATCGACGCCCTCGACATGCGCCATGACGGCATCGGCGGGCCTTGTCCGAGATGCGCTTGCGCGTGACGTGGCTTGAACTCATCCGCCCATCGGCGAACAGGCCTTTCACCACCCAGTAATCCCCGGGCACGAACGCCATGCGCTCGCGTTCCCGGGCGACGATGAGCGCGAGGGTTGGCGTCTGGACGCGACCGGACGAGCGCACGTTGCCATACCCCGCGACTCACGATGGTCTGAAAGCGCATGAGCACGGCGCCCCAGATCAGATCGATGTCCTGACGGCTCTCCCCGCTTGCGCGAGGTTCGCCGAGCGGGACGAGGGTGCAGAAGGCATGCTCGATCTCGGCTTCGTGAACGCGGAATAAGCGGGCGCGCGACGGGGCGTCGGGGTTGACTCTTGGATGCAGCTCGGGCGCGTCGGATCCGATGAGCTCGCTTCGCGGTCGAAGTCGGTGGCGATGATGATCTCGTCGGCCTTCTTGGCGAGGTTTCAGGCTGGGCATGTCCTTTCGCAAGCTTCTCGATGGGCGTAGGTGAGATACGGGGCGTGTCCATCTTCCAGTGTTGAGCGCCACGCCGTCGGCCGTGAAGGGCTGCGCTTGGTCTGAACGGAGGCTTCGGAAGATGCGCGGGCAGCGGTTTGGAAGACTCGCCGTCGGCCGTACGCCTGCCAGCCTTTTGGACTTTGTAGACGATCGGAGGACGAAATCGGTTCGAGGATAGCACTGCGCAGCCGATGCAGACCCATTCTCGCCGTCCACCGTCAGACGGTAGACCCAGCGTGCTATAGACCTTTGTCGGCTTTCGGGCGCGCTGCTGAGCAGCGATGATATTTGCTGGGCCGCGTCGTTCTTCCTCGGTTACGACCACTTCTCACGATGAACCTCCGATTCACGCCATGCGCGTGCGCGCATCGTGCGGCGGGCAGGGCGAACGCAGCCGCGACGAAGTGTTTGAAGGATTGTCAGATACACGATTTTCCCTGCGTGTCGTCGAAATATTGCACGCACGTGGTCAGGCAGAAACCGGCGGGCACCTCGGGGCCCGCCTTCCGCGTCTCGATCTCTGCGAAGCGCCGAAACGGGCGCGACGGTTAATCCTGGATGCTCTTATAGAACGTCGATTCGTCGAAGACGTCTTCATCTTTCTTTCCGTCAAGCCAGGTGAGACCTAGAATTCGCTCAACGTGGGGACGAGGTCCGAACAGTCGGTGAAATGGCCTTTGTCGCTCATGACCGCGCAATCCTGAGCTCGCCAATACCCGTCGGTATGGGCCAGTGTACGACCCGCCCTCGACGTCCATGAAGATGCGCGTGGGCGCGCAGGTACTGGAGAACCTGTCGAATAGAGATGTCGAGCGTCTTCGGCCTTCTGAGCCCATGGCTGGCTCCTATCTTCGTCAGAGACGGCCTTCGTGCCGCCATCACCTTGCGGCCCCAATCTTACTATGCGAGAGTCCGTTGGCCCTGAATGGCGGATGCGTTTCCGGGGTCGTTTTCTCACGCCTTCGTACGGAGGATATCGCTCGACGAAAGGCGCACGGACGCGGCGCACGAATAGCGCTCATCGCGGTTCGCCACATCGACCTGGATGAGATCGCCGCCGGACGCGCAGGGTCGGAGCCGAGATGGAATCGGGCGCATCGCGGCGCAGCGTCGGTCAGGTCGAAATCGGGAGCGCGTGCCATACGAGGTCTTTCACCCTGAACGATTCGATCGGAGCTGTCGGACGCAGGGCTTCGACGACGTCGCCGCGGAAACCGGTTGCGGCGACGAGGAGTCGCGCGCCGGACGCGCGTATCGCCCTCGCGCTGCGGCAGCCGCGCGCTCGAACTGAAGCATCTGGCGCCCGCCGCCGGATAGCTTGGCAGACGGAATCGACGGTCCCGGATGCGGCCGCATCGATCTCGCGACGCGCGCACCATGCGGGTAGGCCCGCACGTACTGGTCCCGATACGGCGTTCTGGCCCGGATCGCCGTAGTAGAACCCCTCGAGAATAGGCCTGTGGCTCACGGTCTCGAGCTCAGGCGACACGGACGCGGGTTCGCCGTCGCACATGACGCTAGGCGTTCACGACCGCGGCGACGAGCTGGGGCGCTTGCCGCGGCCTCGATCTTGATGCTGCCGACGGCGGCCGCAAGGTCGTACGAGGTGTCGAGTACGCATGCGTCGTTCGGCTCGCGATGGTGACCTCGCAAGCGAACGCGTCGGCGCCGCCGGCTGCCGGCGGTTCCTCCGATGTCGAACGACCGCCCGACGCGTGCGCTCCATGAGCGTATATCCTCATCGGCAGTGGCTGCGCGCAGTTGCCCTTTGTTGGCGCCGCGCCCGTCGCCGACAAGATAATCGCTGATCGGACAACGTCCCGAATAGGCCATGCACATCGATCCGTGCGCGAACGCCCTCGATCTGCATGCCCTGGGGCAGGCGCCGGCGCATCTCGGCGATGGCCGAAAAGGGCCCATCGCGCGCGACGACGATGCGCGTCACGCCGAGCGAGGCGTACAGGCGCGCCGCGGCGCGCGTCTCGCGACGGAGGCCTGCGTGGACAGGGCGACGCGACGCGCGGAGCGCTTCGCGGGCGATGGCGATGGCTCCCCATCGGCGACGATGAACGCATCGACGCCCGCGTCGGCAACGTATCGCGATAGCGGCGCGATCGTCGGTATCCGCGTCGGCTGGCGATGGTGTTGGCCGTGACGTGCACCGCCGCGCCATGCGCATGCGCGAAGCGACGGCACGCGGTATCATCCGCTCGGCGAAGTGTCCGGCGCGATGGCGCATGCCGCGCAGCGCGGCCAGTGACACCGCGTCGGCGCCGAACGCGACCGCGCATTCGAGTTGTTCCCAGCCGCCTGCCGCGCAAGCACTCCATCCTCGGCATCCCCGCTCGGAGATTCAGCCGACATCGTATTCCTGAGCGCCGTGAGCGCGCATTTGTGCACACTGAAAAGCTCAAATGATTCGCCCGCGTCGGGCGTCTGTCCGTGCGAACGCGCGCTCGACGCGGCCTGCGCCCTAGGGAAAGGACCCGCTCGACGGCGGTGACGACTGACCGAGAGCCACCGATTTTTCTCGCCCGTCGCGCGGTCCTCGACCTCGACCACGCCTCCTTCAGCCGCGCTTGCCGACGACCACCTGACCGCCAGCCGATCAGGTCGTTGTCGCTGAACCGCCCGTGCGTTTCGTCGCGGTCGTCGATGACCACCTCGAGGCCCGCATCGGTCAGCGCGCCCTGCAGCAGCCCTCGGCCGCGGCCGCGACCCTGCCGGGTTTCGGCGACGGGGAATGACGCGACATGGGCCGGCGCGATGGCGGCGAGCCAGATGATGCCAGTGCTCGTCGTTGCGCCGCTCGACGGCCGCAGCCATCGCGCGGCGACACGCCGATGCGCAGCATCCCATGATGAACGGCTTCCGAGCCGTCGGCATCCATGAACGGGCGCCCATGGCGCGGGGAATATTGTCGCCGAGCCGAGATCTGGCCGACTCGGCCGCGTGCGCGTGCAGGGCAGTGCCGCACTGCGGGCACGCGTCCCCTTTCGCGCACGGTGCACAGATCGCCCCAGGATCGACTTTGAAATCGTCGCCCTGGGCGGCGCCGACGAAGTGGAACCCATCCTCGTTCGCGCCGATGACCCAACGCTCGATGCCCTTAAGGCTCGCATCGGCACGACCTTCACGCCTGCCGCAGATCGACCCGTCCCATGGATCCCTTGACGAGTCCGCGTCCTTCATCTGTCCGGTGAGGGGCGCGAAGCCTCGAGGTTCGACGCCCTTTCGTTGGCCCTCGTCGTCGCCGGAACGAAGAGCACTCCAGACGGCGCCTTCGCCGTCCTTCGAAAACGCTTTCATGCAGGCGGCGGCGGAATGCCTAAAACGCCGCCAGCTCGGTCGATCTGTATGGACGCCCGGCGTAGCGTGACCTTTTCCCGCACATCGCCTGCGGGCATGCTCCTGCACGCACGTGCACGGTACGGGAGCAGGCGATGCGGGCGGCCTCGACGTCGCCGCATAGCCGCAGTCGCACAGACGACTCGGCTTCGCCGTTGTCGGCGAGCTACCATGAACTCCTCGGTGCCGCGTCTCCGCCGATCTGGCCCGCATCGGCCACGACGATGCGGATATTCGAGCCCCATGCGGTCGCAGACGTTCTCGTAGCGCCTGCGCGCATGTGTTCAGCTGCGTCGAGCCCTCGCACGGCATCGAAGCTGTGGCGTCCTTCATGATGAATCTCGCGGCCGCGCAGAAGCGGAAGCAGCAGCGCTCGTCGCGGAACGGAGCTGATCTGATGAGGAGGCGCGGAAGGTCCTTGTAGCTCGCAGCTCGTTTTGACCAGGTGGTCACGACGCCTCATGCGCTCGGCCCGAGGCAGAACCTGTTGCCGTGGCGACCGGCCATGCGCAGCATCTTCGCCATGATACGCCCCCAGCGGCCGCTTTCGCGCCAGATCGGACGACCGCACAAACTGGCATCAGGATCTCCTGCATGCCGTGGAATCCATCTCCTCGTGGATGATGGCGCTCGGACTGGTTGAGCACGCGTCATCCCAGGGGCAGAAACGAATACAGCCCTGATGCTCCCTTTTGCGCAGCATGCCCGTGCTGATAGAGCAGCTTCGCCGACGTGACGTCGGCATCCGCGGATCCTCCGGTCGATGGGTATATACAGCCGCGCACGCGAGGGTGCGGTGCGAAATGAATCATCGTCCGTCTTTCTCGTCTCGTCGGTCGGATTCGGGGCCGCTCAGGGCTTCGTTCGGAATGGACGCCGCGCCGTGCGCACGGTCCGGGCTCGCACGGCACGGGCGGCCTGCGCGGCGGCCGCGACCCCGTCAGAGCTTGTCGATCTCTTTCCAGAGGGTCTCGACGATATCGCCTTCATCGACCTTGCGCGCGTGGAGCCGCCTCTGAAGATGACGCCCGCGCGCGCCGCGGACGCCGCCGATATCGAGCGCCCCTCGCCTCGCCCGCAGCCGTTCACCACGCAGCCCATGACGGCAACCTTGAGGGCTGCCGACGTGGCCAGGATGCCTCGATCGCCTGGCGATAGGGATCATATCGATTCGGCAACGCCCGCAGGTGGGGGCGGCTGATGATCCGGCCGCGGCAGAGTCGGCACGAGCCAGCGCCAGCAGTGCACGGACCGGCCGTCGGCTCGTCGGTCAGCGATGCGCATCGCGTCGCCGATGCCTTCGAGCAGGATGCCCAGGCCGCTGGCGGACTTCGACCACGCCCCGAAGACAGCGTCCCGGCTCTCGGTGATGCCGATACGCAGGGGGATCTCGGGATTTCCGCGCGAGCACGCGATAGCGCGCACCGTGCAGTCATCGACGTCGTGCGCCTGAGACACGACGATGTCGCCAGCCGCGGTCCCTGAAAATGACGCAGTATTCCCTCTGACGGACGCGGCCATCTTCCGGGAAGCGTCAGGTCGGTCCGCCTTCAGGCGTCGTCGAGCGACCGCGTTCACGCCGACGCGATGGGGATGCGGGCCGCGCGAGCCGCATCGATGACGGCGTCGGTCTTTTCCCCACGATCCGAGTTAGCCTGGATTGATGCGCGGCTGGCCGCCGCGACTGGGCGGCCCTGATGACATCCCACGATGGACGTCGGCGAGCATGATGGGAAGAGGGGCTTTTGCGGCATTACTCCTCGAAGGCGTCCAGACAGAACGCTGAGGAATGCTCATGCGCATGACTCTCGCAGCCATCGTGGCCTGGAGGGCTCGGCGATCTGACGGAGGCTAGGCCTCGACGTCGTTCCAGGCGCGTTGAGCATCGACTGCACGATCGCGGGCGCCGCCGAGAGGCACGCCGCCGACGGACGAAGCGCGTGCGCTGGCTCGCGGCGCCGTGGCCGTTGCTTTCCACAGACTTCTTCCCGCCCGCCGCGCAGGACGGACGTGAACAGGCGCGCGTGCTCAGCCATCTCAACGAATATGAACCGACGGATGTCCTGATTCAACATGACGACGAAAAAGACCAGACATAAAGGGTCAGACTTGCGAAGGTCGCGACGTCAAGGCCCGACTACCCACCACGCGCCGGTGATCTTCTGGAAAAACCTCGATGATGACGCCCTCGCCCGAGCGGAGGGATGGGGCAGCAGGTTCATGATGCCGAGCGACACCGGGAGATCATCGCCACGAAGAACAGGAACGCGAGCGGACGGCGAGTCACTGTGGTATGCACGACCGCCGTACCGATGACGCTCACGGAATTCGACATGGTGTCGGCTGGTGGCGGATTGAAAAGCCTGCCACGGCGATCGCGACCTGGCCCATGTGCGCGAAGCACCGGGTCACCGCCTGCCGACCGAATCGTGATGTGGCTGAGAGCGCCCGCGCATCCGCCGCGTCGACGCGAAAGACGGAGTAGACCGCGACGAAGGCGACGACGACGAACAGCAGGTTCATCGATGCCTGCAGAGCAGGATGACGCTGCGCTTCCAGCAACGGCAAACGAACGATAGGTCTGCGCCGCTCGCGCAGATACAGCTCGTGCGCGCATCGTCCGAAGCGCGCGGGGCGCCCTCGGCGACTCTGTCCGCTCGCGGCGTCGCGCGCGGCACGGGTGCGCAGACGCTGTGCGCAGCGGCAAAGCGCTTTCGGCGACGACGGCAACATTCCCTCTGAAGCGCGTAGACGGCCTCGACGGCATCCCTCGGTCGTGATGCCGAGCCTCCGCGGCGAAATCGTCGTAGACGGTGCCGCGCGCGCAGATATGAGGCCAGCGCGCGCTCATCGCAGTTCTCTCAGGACCCGGCTCCATACCGCAAACCTTCGCGGCCTCCGCCGGAAGGCACGGCCGTCACGCCAGGCGTATTGCCAGGTGAATCGATGCTCCGGACGGGCAGGCGAGCGCGAACTCGATACGCGCGAACGCGCGCCGCGAAGTGGCCGCCTTCGTGGACGAACGAGCCGCTCCCGAGCGCGACCGCCAGGTAAGAAGACCATGAGGATTGACGTTCATGCGGATGCGGCCTTTCGTTTACGCGTACGCGCATCATCGAGACGCCTGCCTGCACGCGCGCCCGCATCTACGCGCGAGGCGGGTGAGGGCTTTCCACCGCTTCGACCATGGGCGTCCATGACGTGCTCGACGCAGGAGGGCGATGTCAGGCCAGCCGCGAAGCCTCCCGCCAGGAAGCGCGCGACCGCGACCTCGTTGGCGGCGTTCGCCGGCGCAGGGCGGCGTCCCGCCCGTGGGCCGCGCGGCGCCCTCGACGCAGCTTTGTGGAACGTCTCCTCGTCGACGGTGGGAACTCGGGGAACCCAGACGCGTGAGAGGTGGGCGACAACCGGGGCGTCAGCGATCCAGGATGACTCGGGGCGAACGCTGGATCGGGATGCCTGTCGATCGTGCCGGTGCCTTCACGCTACCGTCGGAATATTCGACCATCGATGGATGGCGCTCTGAGGCTACACCGACGCGGATGCGGTCGGCGTAGGAACGCCATCGAACAGGTGGTGGTACTCGGTGACCTCGGGCCATGTTCATAACGTGGAGGAATCGACCATGATCTTCGGACCATATGCCGGGTCGGATGCGGTATCCTCGAACGTGACGTCACGACGGCTCGCCGGCCGTCTGCCGCGGAACAGGCCGCCCGACGCTGCGTGACCCACAGCGCGCAGACCTCTTCGGGACGTTCACCAGAAACACTGGTAGATGGCGCCAAATGCTCGGAATCGATGGGCATGAGGGCGCGGATGCCCGGCCTCTCGTCCAGCACGCGGGCGAGCGGCATGATGAGGGTCACCCGGCGACGACGGGCTTTCCTTGTTCGCAAGCGCGAAACTGCGTGCCGTGGCACCCAGCGCGTCGTACGAAAGCGCATGCGGCCGCGCCGACGGCGCGTTCACGACGCATCGACCTCGTCGAGCGCGACGAGGTCGACATCCGGCCCGAAACGTACCCTCGACCCCTTCAGGCAGTGCGTCGAGGCCGGCGATCCGCGAGCATGCTCGTCCCAGGCTGCCCGATGCGGCGCACGCCGAAAATTCGCAGCCTGCACCGCGACAGCATGACGCTGCGATTCACCGCGAGCGCGGCGATCTCGAAGCTTGTCAGGATAGCGTCCGGACGATATCGGCCGTCTGCGTTCGATGGGCCAATGGACCCAGGATCCGCGATGCGCTTCTTACCCACGGGACGCCAAAGATACACCTCCTCAGCGAACAGCAGGAACGCGGAGACAGAACGAAACCGCGATCATGGAATAACATGATCCCATCATGCCGCGTGCCCGGGCATGATGGTGCCTGAAATAACAGCGCAGCCAACA
>BNJU01002714.1_pt1 | contig 49899 bp, 55 predicted proteins | sample 8539281 | NCBI WGS metagenome assembly BNJU01 (sample SAMD00202456, study PRJDB9452) | human saliva metagenome | isolation source: human saliva | place: Japan | reverse complement strand
CTCAGGCTTACCCTGTGGCAAGAGAGCCAACTGGCTTACCTTAGATGAAACGAAGAGCATAGCAGAACCATTCTTACATGCAGCTACACAAGCACCACAACCGATACATGTTGCGCAGTCCATAGCCTCATCAGCATTGTCCTTAGAGATAAGAATAGCGTTAGCATCCTGTGCCTGACCGGTACGGATTGTTGTGTAACCACCAGCCTGAATAATCTTATCGAATGCTGTACGGTCTACCATACAGTCCTTGATTACTGGGAAACCAGCTGAACGCCATGGCTCAACAGTGATAACATCACCATCGTTGAAACGGCGCATATAGAGCTGACAGGTTGTTGCACCACGCTCAGTCTTACCGTGTGGGAGTACCATTGATATAGAGTGAACACATACCGCAAATACCCTCGCGGCAGTCGTGGTCGAAGACGAAAGGCTCATCACCAGCCTCAATAAGTTCCTCGTTGAGGATATCGAGCATCTCAAGGAATGAGGTATCATCTGGGATGTTCTTCATCTCATGTGTATCGAAATGACCCTGATCCTGTGGACCGTTCTGCTTCCAATACTTAATTGTGAATGATATATTTCTTGCCATTTTAGTTCTTGTAATTACGTGTTTGTACCTTGATTGCCTCATACTCGAGAGGTTCCTTGATGAGTTCTGGGGTCTTGGTGTCATCACCCTGATACTCCCAGCAGCCAACATAGAAGAAGTTCTCGTCGTCACGCTTAGCCTCACCTTCCTCAGTCTGGTGCTCCTCACGGAAGTGACCACCACAACTCTCCTCACGATGCAATGCATCATAAGCTACGAGCTCACCCATAAGGATGAAGTCACGGAGGTGAATTGCCTTGTCAAGCTCGACATTCAAGCCTTCCTTCTTACCAGGAATGAAGAGGTTAGAGTTGAACTCCTCACGAAGAGCCTTCAACTGCTTAAGACCTTCCTCAAGACCTTCCTTGGTACGACCCATACCTACATACTCCCACATGATGTGACCGAGCTCCTTATGGAGTGAGTCAACAGAACGCTTACCTTGGATACCCATCAAACGATCTGTTTCTGCCATAACAGCCTTCTCAGCCTCATCAAACTCAGGACGGTCTGTTGGAACCTTTGCCCAGAGAGCCTGATCAGAGAGATAGTTCTGAATAGTATATGGCAATACGAAATAACCATCAGCAAGACCCTGCATCAAAGCAGAAGCACCAAGACGGTTAGCACCATGGTCAGAGAAGTTACACTCACCAATTGCAAACAGACCTGGAACGGTTGTCATCAACTCATAGTCAACCCAGATACCACCCATTGTGTAGTGGATAGCAGGGAAGATCATCATTGGGTTGTAGTACTTCACGCCGTTAATCTCATTAGCGAGTTCGCCTGGATTAACGTCTGTAATCTCCTCATACATATCGAAGAGGTTACCATAACGCTGAAGAATTGTATCAATACCAAGGCGGTTGATAGACTCAGAGAAGTCGAGGAATACAGCAAGACCAGTGTTGTTAACACCGAAACCATGGTCGCAACGCTCCTTAGCAGCACGTGATGCAACGTCACGAGGTACGAGGTTACCGAATGCTGGGTAACGACGCTCCAAGTAATAGTCACGATCTTCCTCTGGAATATCAGATCCTTGCTTTGTACCAGCCTGCAATGCCTTAGCATCTTCGAGCTTCTTAGGAACCCAGATACGGCCATCATTACGCAAAGACTCTGACATAAGCGTCAGCTTTGACTGCTTATCACCGTGTACAGGTATACAAGTTGGGTGAATTTGAACGTAAGATGGGTTAGCCATATAAGCACCCTTACGGTAGCACTGGATAGCTGCTGTACAGTTACAACCCATAGCATTGGTTGAAAGGAAGTATGCGTTACCATAACCACCAGTAGCGATAACAACAGCATTAGCTGTGAAACGCTCCAGCTTACCAGTCACAAGGTTCTTAGCAATGATACCACGAGCGTGACCGTCAACGATAACTACGTCCTCCATCTCATAACGAGTATAGAGCTTAACCTTACCAGTCTCAACCTGAGCACTCAATGAAGAGTAAGCACCAAGCAACAACTGCTGACCGGTCTGACCCTTTGCATAGAAAGTACGGCTTACCTGTGCACCACCGAAAGAACGGTTAGCAAGCATACCACCATACTCACGTGCGAATGGAACTCCCTGTGCAACACACTGGTCGATGATGTCGTTTGACACCTCAGCCAAACGATAAACGTTAGCCTCACGAGCACGATAGTCACCACCCTTTACTGTATCGTAGAAAAGACGGTAAACTGAGTCACCATCATTCTGATAGTTCTTTGCAGCATTGATACCACCCTGTGCAGCGATAGAGTGCGCACGACGTGGTGAATCCTGGATGCAGAAGTTATATACGTTGAAGCCCATCTCACCGAGAGAAGCGGCAGCACTGGCACCAGCCAGACCTGTACCAACAACGATAACATCCAGTTTCAGTTTATTCTTTGGGTTAACCAAACGCTGATGTGCCTTGTAGTTAGTCCACTTCTCGGCTACAGGACCTGCTGGTATTTTGGAATCTAATATCTTTGTCATGATTGTTTTTGAATTAAATTTTCAACTTAGATACTTAATTATGCAGCACAGCAAAGGCTTGGTGCACAACCGAAAGCAAATGCAAGCACTACAACGAGGAAGCCAAGCATCAACAGAGTAACATAGATGTTACCAATGGTCTTCCAACGGTTGAACCATACCTTACCATTGATACCAACGGTCTGCATAGCACTCCAGAAACCGTGAGAGAGGTGGAACCACAATGCACAAATCCAGATAACATAGAGAACTACATACACAGGCTTAGAGAAAGTGTACTTAATGTAAGCAAAACCATCAGCTGGATGGAAAGGTACATCGATATGAGTAAAGCTCAGCAAACATCATGTTGTACCAGAAATTGAAGAAGTGAAGTCCAAGACCGAGCAACACGATAATACCGAGAACGAGCATGTTCTGACTTGCCCACTCTACCGTTGCAGGCTTCTCTGTAACAGCATAACGATTGTCACCACGTGCACGGCGGTTCTGCGCTGTAAGGATAAACGCATAAACGATGTGACAAACTGTCAACGCGCCAAGACCTGCAGTAGCTGCTACTGCATACCAGTTGGCACCCAACAACTCACAAATCATGTTGTAAGCCTCTCCAGAGAAGAGCGCAACAAGATTCATACAGCAGTGGAACGTCATGAATAGGATCAGGGGCCATGCCAGTCACTGACATAATCACCTTTCTACCAATAGATGAATTGATTAACCACATAAATGTTTTTAATTTTTAAATATTTAAATTGTTAGAATTATTATTCCAATATAGGTTAATACGGCGGAAAAGGCTGAGAACAGTCTCCCCATCGAAATGATGTTTTATAAAAATTAGATACCAAGAAGTTGGTATAAGTACATGCATAATGCGTTGCAAAAATACTATATTTTAATGATTTATCAAAGTATTTTTAAACAAAAATGTATAGTATTTAGACTTAAAAATAAGGAGGCGTTGCCTATCCTAACAAATGAGGATATATTCAGAAGTTATATGGTCCTTGAAAATTAAACAAAAACTTTCGGAGTTGTATAGTAATTTTTAAGTCATCAGTGAAGTGGAGTAAAAAGATTAGTACTATCTGATAAACCCTTCCCACATTAGTTAGCTATTAGCGTATTACTATTTGTCATAAAGCCCCTTTCTTCTCATCTTGAACCGATGTGTTAGCACTCAGCACATGCCGTGCGATTGGTAAGCACCAATGGTGCGGGGCGTTAGCACCAATGGTGCGGAAGGCTAAATATCATGCTATATGTTACCAAAGTGGAGGCAACTTGTTGTTAGACAGTACCGAAAAACGAAGTCAACCTACATAAAAATCTATCCAACGTTTGTTTATTTAAAAACAATTATCTACATTTGCAGCAATATAAATATTATTTAATAAAAACTATAACAAAATAGCAACTTTCACAAACAAAACAGCGAAAACCATTTCTTAAATCCTAACATTCACTGATTTCAAACGAATTTATTTATCACCATTAAAAATATTAAACAATGAAAAAGATTATTTTCAGCTTATTGCTTGCACTATCCTGCACTGCAGCCAATGCACAATCAAAGTACTTTGAATACAATGGCACACCAGCCTTTGTAAACTCTATGTTCAACAACAGCGAAAACAAGATGCAATTATCTATGGACGCTTATGCCGACCTCCATATCGTTGCTGGCAAGGCAATGTCTGTAAAAGGGAAGGCTTTAAAAGCTAAATTCCTCGTTAAGCCAGACGAAGATTACGTTTATGACAAGGCTTATAAGATTTATGAAGCTAATTTTAAGGGTGTCAATGTGAAATACACCACCTATGCAGGTGCAGATGCAATACAACTGACTATCAACAAGAAAACTTATGAAATCGATGCCATTGATGGTGCTTGTGACTTTTTTATCAAAAACTTGAAGCATCAATACACAAAGACCCAAATGGGTGAAACTCTGGTTCTAACTTGCACCAAAGATATTCCATTGTTTAACAACAATTTCAAACGTGTAGGTACTTTGAAGAAAGGTTCAGTGCTAACTTTCAATGTAAAGAAATAAAACAAGCATCACAGCCTACTTTCTTATTAGAAACATCTTTTATCTATCATATTAAAAACAATAGGGACAGACGCCATCGTCTGTCCCTATTTCTATTTATTGTTGTTTTTCAACAAGCAACTTTTAAACTCATCTTGACTGTTAATGCCTTTTTAATTCTTGTCTTGGAAATAAGTAGAAGGTGAATGCTTGAAAAGCTATAAGAATTACTATATCATCATCTTACAACGTTTTTTTCTATTTTTATCACCCACATTTACTTTCTTTTTAAAAAGAAAAAAACTATCTTTGCAAGGAACAAATAACTTTTTAATTATAAAACACAAGATTCAAAGTATGAGTAAACCTATCTATTTCTTACCTTGGGCTATGAGAATGGTCATTATATTATGCTTGGTAATAACTCATATCCAACAAGACAGCCTTGTTTACATACTATCTGCTTTTACCCTTATATTGATTGTTTTCTGTATCTGGGGATGTTCGAAAAGTAAGACACAGAACATTTTAAAAGCATTGACTGGTAATAGAACACAGAACATCTTTGATGTCGTAATGTCTGCACTCTTCATAATAATAGGCTTGTACTGTAAAGACACAACTACGGTTATAGAAGGTGGTGCACTATTAACAATATCTGTAATCAATATTATATCACCTATCAAATACCAAAAGTCATAACGTAAAGAGGGTGTGTCAAAATTGATACATCCTCTTTTTATTTTGCTTTGTAATCAGATAACGGGACAGTAGATATTTAGTGTGGATACATATTTAGTTTGTGGAGCTGCTTGGGCAATTGTTGAAATTCAATTTGCTGTCACTGCTGTCATTTGTTGTATGCGCTTAACATGTTAGTTTACAAAGGAATAAATAAAGTGTTAAAAGTGACAGGAAATTGAAACAAAAGTATTCTTGTAAGATATGTGTATGTACGATGAAGTTAAGAATAGCACTATAATAAAATCTTTCCTGTCTGTTAAACCCCAATCGGTCATTAGACCACAATATGTATCATTCTTATTACTCTGGTATTAGAACCTAAACATAGATGACTTGTTAATTCGTCAACTAACTTAGCTTTGTACAATAAAAAAGAGGATGTGTACATTTTGACACACCCTCTATTTTGATACTTGTATTACTTCATACAGTAATCTAATTACTCAACACCTTACTTCTTTGGGATAATCTCGAACACTTCAGCCTTGCCAATCAGCTCTATACGAGTTACCTTCTTTGCCACATCAACAGTAAAGAATGGGTCATTTGAGGTGAACTCAGCCTTCAACTTATTACGCTTATCATACTGGCAAACACGAACAGAACCACCCTCTGGCAATGAAAGCATGAAGGTATAAGATGTCATACCCGCTGGTACTTCAAACGATACAGCACCAGTATTCTTGAATGATGTACCAGGCTGACGGTCGAAGGCAAGAAGAACATCACTTGTTCCAGCCTTAGAACCTCCAAACTCAGGTGAAGCAGTACCTGCAGGTACCACTACAAATGAGCGAATAGCAGCCCAGTTCTTACGATCTGAGTCGAGACGACGTAAGCGGATATAACGTGCTTGCACTGGTTCGCCCTGCCAAAGGATATCGTACTGATTCTTCATATCGCCCAACATTGTGTTCCATGTCTTGCCATCAACAGAATATTCAAGTGTTGCATGGTCATAGAAGTCGCAATCATCCTTAGAGTTACGACCCTGAAGGATATGCACCTCGCGTACAGACATTGGTTCAGGGAGGGCTACACCCATCCAGTCACCAGCCTTCTGAGCCTCACCAGAGGTGTAATGTGTTATGCTATCGCCATCGAACATCAAACCAGCTTGGGTAGTCTTAAGATTCTTATAAGAACCAATACCACGCAGTGTAAATGCCTTTTGACCAGAGAGCTTCTCATAGAAAGCATCACCGAGGTCCTCCATTGCAAAGTCATAGAATGGCTGCAACTTCATTGTACCTGACTTATGTGCCTCATAAGCGTTCTTGTCTTCCAAAGACATACGGCTCTTAACGTACTTACTCCAGAACTTCAAGTTATCACCATTACGATAGAGGTCCATCAGTTCGATAGCATTCTTACCACGCTCACCTACCTTACCAAACTCAACAAGCCATGGTTTCAATTCCTTAATAAGCTGCTCGTTTGTACAACCAGCCTCAAACTCAGCAGGTACTTTAGCCACACGCTCAAACTCCTCGTAGAGTTTATCACGCTTCTGCTGTGTGTAATCAGCAAGACGGAAGGTCTCAGTCTCCCAAGACTCGTCACGACGATAACCTGTCTCTGTATCAGCAGAATGGATGGCGAAGGTGCGATAAGCCTCCTTTGCACGTGGCATCATTACCTCCAAGCCACGCTCCCAGCTGTCGATTGGGTTATAAACAGATGGATTCCATGTATAATCAGCTACACTATAAAGAGAGAGTTTTGATGCTTCTCCATGCTCCATTGGGTTGCTGACAAGACCACACATATCCTGATCGGTGAGCGATGTCTCCAATCCATAAACAGGACCCTGCAATACAATGTTGCGTACATAGTCTGTTACAGCATAGTTCCACCAGAAGAAAGCAGGACGCTTAATGCGACTATCCACCCAATCGAGTGTACTCTTTGTCACATCGCTACAAACAACATCGCCTGTCCAGAATACACGTACAGATGGGTCGAGGGTCTTACCATAGATGCTCAATGGTCCGTTCTCATCTGCCTTTGCCCACAACTTAGAATAGTCCGTAGGACAAATAATCAGCGGAGCAACGTCGCCCTTCGCCTTTACAAACTCCTTTGTCAAACGATTCAACAACTCAACTTGTCGGTTAGGGTTAGTTCCCTCGCCTGAAATATCATCAAAGAAGATAGCAAATGACTTCACACCAGCTTGATACATGAGGTCAAGTTTGTGCATAAGATTCTGATAGTCTTCCTCGTTCCATTTGATATCCTTACCTGGATGAATAGCCCAAACGAAGTCTACACGATTCTTCTTGCAGGCTGCAACAAGCTCTCTGATATCCTTCATCTCATTCTCTGGATAAGGCAAACGCCAGTTAGGAGAACTGTGATAAGGGTCGTCCTTTGGTCCATAAATATAGGTATTCATCTTGTACTTACCGTAGAAGTCAATCAATGACAGACGTACAGAGTGTGACCATGGTGTACCATAGAAACCCTCAACAACACCACGATAGGCAAATACTGGTGCATCGCCGATTTCCAAACAAGGTAGTTTCTTACCGCCTTCTACGGATGGATTCTCCATAATTTGGCGCAAAGTCTGAATACCATAGAACACTCCTAAATCGTTAGAAGCCTGAATGGTAATTCCTTTTGTGGTAATTTTCAACGTGTAGGCACCGTCAGCATTTGCACTACCCTGACCATTCTTATCCATTACCACTGGTATCTTTACTAATTGTATCTTCAAAGGAAAGCCCTTATCAGCACGAGAAAGGAAGTTAAGATCAGTCCAATAGTCCCAACTCTGCTTACGAGCAGGCTGCGGTTGGTCAAGTTTAACACCGCCACTGATATCTACTGTTCCCTCACCTGTCAGTTTCACGTAACGTGGTGTAGGATTAATAACGAGTCCCTGATGGTCAATCTTCTTACCAGGAACAGGATTAACTAACTGCACTTCCGAACGCTGACTGCCTAAGTCGAAGTCATTATCCTGTGCATGAGCCGCTGTAAGGGCACATAATCCCAAAGCGAAAGTAACTAAAAGTTTCTTTTGTTTCATGTAGGTTTTTAATATTTGGTATCCGACCTGCCCATATACTTTCGTATTAAACAAGCCGAGGATTAAATAGTAATATGATTGCTTCCCTTTCTAAAGAAAAGGGATTCTACTTGCAAAGATAAGGAATTAAAATGAATTTCACCCATTAACTGATAGCAAAAAGCAAAGAATAGGGATTTCTTTAGCTAAAGGATGAATCTCTAACTATAGTCTTTCCAAACTATTCTTTGCCTTTTCATTGCCTAAGATAGCCCTCACATTGTTGATAAAGTGAATTTATAAAAAGCGAAGGCTAATCAAAGATGCGGCTTACTCACGCTTCATCTTTGGCAAATAGACGGCTATAATACCTAACAATGGGAGTAATGTACTTACTTTAAAGACGAAGAGAATACTCGTCTGATCGGCTAACCAACCAAAGAAGGTACTTCCAAGACCACCAAGACCAAATGAAAGTCCATAGAAGATTCCAGCTATCGTACCTACATGATTGGGCATGAGGTCGGTTGCATAAACCAATATTGCTGAAAAGGCTGACGCAATAATGAGTCCGATGATGGCTGACAAGATGATTGTTCCAGCAAGACTACCCATATATGGGAGCATGATTGTGAAGGGTGCTGCCCCAAAGATAGAGAACCATATCACGTATTTACGTCCGTAGCGGTCGCCTATCCAGCCTCCACAAGAAGGGTTCCGACAACTTCTGCTGCTAAGAAAACAAACAGGCAGAGTTGGGAAGTTTGAATAGATACCCCGAACTTCTCTATCAGAAAGAAGGTGAAATAGCTGACCATACTCTCTGTATAAAAGTTCTTAGAGAACATCAATACGAAGAGGATAAACACAAATCCATAAATCTGATTACGCGTATATGCCTTTGCTGTTGTCCATCGTGCCCTGCTGCGTTTACGAACGACCTTTAATTGTTTTACATGCCATTTTCCTATGTAAATTAGTATAACGGCTAAAAGAAGGGCAATAAATGCAAACCATCGTACACCACTCAGACCGACTGGTATTACTATCAAGGCTGCAAACAATGGACCTGCTGCAAAGCCGCCATTGCCTCCTACCTGGAAAATACTTTGTGCTAAACCATTGCGACCACCAGAGGCTTGCTGTGCTACTTGCGAACCCTGCGGATGGAAAATAGAAGAGCCTAAGCCGAACAATGATACAGATAATAGGATTACGAGGAAACTATCGGCATACGAAAGCATAAAGATTCCTATAAGCGTGAACACCATACTCACAGGTAACTGCCACCAACCATGATGCTTATCAGCATAAGTCCGACGAAGGGTTGGATGATGGAAGAGGTTAGCTGTAGCACCAACGTTATGATTCCGACTTGAAAGAAAGATAATCCAAACTCATCTTTCAACATCGGATAAATTGCTGGGAGCATCGAATGCATTGTGTCATCTAACAGATGACAAAAACTTATCGTGAGCAGAATGCCCAAGGCTGTACGTTCCTCGTTTCCTTCTTCTATCTTATTACTTAGCTTCATTGGGATGTTTTTATCTCCGAACATGCAAAGGTACATATTATCTTTATAAACAAAGAATACTAACCTGTATAACTATGAAGCATCAACTGCTTTTTACAAGTTGAATTTCATCTATCAACCCAAGCCTCTCTTTATAGGGTGTAGAGCCTCCGCACCACACGTGCGAGCCGTTAGCACGATATGTGCGGAGCCTTAGCACATCATGTGCGGAGTGTCAGTACGATGATGGAAAGGGGCAGAATAGATAGCTATTAGTCGTAAAAAAGATAGCAAAACGCCATTGGTTTTGGCAGATAAAGAAGACTTTAACCATAAAATACACTTTTTCAAACGATTAATGCGTATCTTTGTAGCTGATATGACATTCCCCTATTTGAAGATAAGCGTAAAAAGATAATATTACGGATAGGGGACTGTAATCCACAATAAAACAAACAACAACATTATTAAAAAGAAAGAAGACTATGATAGCCTATCTTAGAAGTGGTTTAAGGAGAACTTTATGCCTATCTCTCCTTACGTTCGTTTCTGTACATTCAATGGCACAAGACACTGAAGAATATTCGCCAGATGCACCTGGTGCTACGACGGGTGTCGGGATTATGCCACAAGGAAAGATTGACTGGGAAACTGGTATCGGACTTGAATGGGACAGAAGAAACGGTGAACACGCACGTACTTTCACTATCAATACATCTATGTTTCGTCTTGGACTGACTCCACAAGCGGAGGTAAGGCTACAGATTGATGAATGTATAACCCATACGCCTGAAGGGAATTTTGGGGGTATTGCGAATGCCGCTATTGGTACGAAAATCAAGGTTTATGAGGGTGGAAAGATACTTCCTAAGGTTGCTTTTATGGGTACGATGCTCATCCCTGGCGGTAGTAACGCACACTATCTGCCCAAGCATTTGGGCTTTCAAGCTCACCTCTTGTTCGAGAATGAGCTGAGTAGTAAGTTCACCTTAGGTTATGACTTGGGAGCAGAATGGAACGGAGATACGGAGAGTCCCGACCTTTTCTTTGGTGCTAACCTCACTTATCAACCGTCAGAGAAATGGAGTTTCTTCGTTGAGAGCTATAATAGATATAACTCAAAAACGACAGGACGATTGGGCTAAACCAGGACAAGACAGCCACTTCAACTTTATGAGTGAAGTCGGAGTGGATTATAAGGTTTCACCACGACTGCACTTAAACACTTTCTACGACATCTCTTTCAACGAGTTCTCACGATATAGTAATATTGGTTTGGGCATTGCGTGGCTAATAAACTAAAAGGAAAGGGGAAATTAAGAGAGGAACTTTTCTATCTCATTATATAGGTATAATTCGATTTTATTTCTTAATTTTGTGTCGGTATAAATTAGGGTATTGTGCCCTATACTTTTTGTAAAAAGACGATGAAATTCAAGTATGATGTACTTGTTATCGGCGGTGGACACGCAGGTTGTGAAGCTGCTACAGCAGCTGCCAACTTAGGGTGCAACGACTTGTTTGGTAACAATGGATATGAATAAAATCGGTCAGATGAGCCCTGTAATCCTGCCGTCGGAGGTATAGCCAAAGGTCAGATAGTCAGAGAGATAGACGCTCTTGGAGGCTATATGGGACTGGTAACCGATGCTACAGCGATTCAGTTTCGTATGCTGAACCGATCAAAGGGACCTGCCGTTTGGAGTCCACGAGCGCAGTGTGACCGTGGTAAATTTATCTGGGAATGGCGCACAATACTCGACCATACGGACAACCTTGACATCTTTCAGGATCAAGCCGACGAGTTGTTGGTAGAGAATGGTAAGGTATTGGGTATCAAAACGATATGGGGCATTGACATCTATGCACGTACAGTGGTTATCACTGCGGGCACATTCCTTAACGGACTGATGCATATCGGGAAACGAAAGGTGGAGGGTGGACGATGTGCAGAGCCTGCTGTTCACAACTTTACAGAGAGCATTACGCGCCACGGGATTCGTGCTGACCGCATGAAGACGGGTACTCCTGTGCGCATTGATCGCCGTTCGGTACACTTTGATGAGATGGAACCACAACCGGGAGAGACGGACTATCATCAGTTCTCTTTCTATGGTCCGCATCGTCATCTACCACAGTTGCCTTGCTGGACGTGTAACACGAACGAGGAAGCGCATGAGGTTCTTCGCCGTGGAGTGGCTGACTCTCCCCTATTCAATGGGCAGATTCAGAGTACAGGTCCACGCTATTGTCCTTCGATTGAGACGAAACTCGTCACCTTCCCTGACAAGAATAGCCACCCTCTCTTCCTTGAACCAGAGGGCGTTGACACGAATGAAATGTATCTGAATGGCTTTTCTTCAAGTATGCCTTGGGAGGTTCAATTAGAGGCTATACACAAGATTCCAGCCCTGCGTGACGCTAAGATCTATCGTCCTGGATATGCTATCGAATACGATTACTTTGATCCAACACAGCTGAAGCAGTCGTTGGAGTCGAAAGTCATCGAGGGGCTGTTCTTTGCAGGACAGGTGAATGGTACGACTGGATACGAGGAAGCTGGCGGACAAGGCTTAGTGGCGGGTATCAATGCTGCCCTACTCTGCGCAGGTAAGGATCCTTTCGTGATGAATAGAGACGAAAGTTATATCGGTGTGTTGATTGATGACCTTACTACAAAGGGTGTTGATGAACCTTATCGTATGTTTACTTCGCGTGCGGAATATCGTATTCTCTTGCGCCAAGATGATGCAGATGCGCGACTGACGGAGCGTGCTTATAATATAGGTACTGCTAAGCAGGATCGCTATGACTGGTGGATGCAGAAAAAGGAGAATATCAATCGTATTCTTGATTTCTGTAACAATACTTCCGTTAAGCCTGATATTGTAAACGGTTTCTTGGAGCATTTGGGTACATCTCCTATCAAGGGAGCAACGAAGATAGTAGACCTTGTGGCACGTCCACAGGTTAACTTCGAGAACCTTTCGGCTGTTATTCCAAGCCTTAAAGAGGCAATTGAGGCTTCGCCTAACCGAAAAGAAGAGATTGCAGAGGCTGCTGAAATCAAGCTAAAATACAAAGGCTATATCGACCGAGAGCGTGTATTCGCTGAAAAGATGCGTCGTCTTGAAGATATTAAGATTAAAGGACACTTCAATTACAGTGAGCTACACGACCTCTCAACAGAGTGCCGACAGAAGTTAGAACAGATTCAACCAGAGACGCTCGCACAGGCAAGTCGTATTCCTGGAGTTAGTCCAAGCGACATTAATGTCCTGCTTGTCCTCATGGGAAGATAACTTTCTTTGGACAAATAAGTCCTAACACGTGGATAAAAGGAATACGTCTAAAGGTTAAAAAGACGCCTGTTTCACGTGAAACAACAGTGTAAAACAAAACTATATAACAAACTGAAAATGAATAAAAAACTATTATTAGACAACCTGAGGTGTATCCCGGATTGGCCTATTAAGGGTGTTAACTTCCGTGATGTTACCACCCTATTCAAGTCACCTGAAGCACTTCAGGAGATTACCGACGAGATGGTTGATCTTTACAAAGATAAAGGTGTAACCAAGATTGTGGGCATCGAGAGTCGTGGCTTCGTTATGTCGTCTGCTGTTGCCACTCGTTTGGGTGCGGGTATCGTGCTTTGCCGTAAGCCAGGCAAGCTTCCTTGCGAGACCATCCAGGAAAGTTATCAGAAGGAATATGGCGTAGACACAATCGAGATTCATAAGGATGCTATCAACGAGAATGACGTTGTTTTGCTCCATGATGACCTCCTTGCAACAGGCGGAACGATGAAGGCTGCATGTGACCTTGTTAAGAAGTTTAATCCTAAAAAGGTGTATTGTAACTTCATTATCGAACTTCATGAGGAGTTCCCTAATAGTCGAGATCAGTTTGACAAGGATATTGAAATTAGTTCTTTGCTCCAATTCTAATCAGCAAGACTGTGACAGGAACCTTTCCTCCCTACCCTTTTTATATGGGAAAGAGGAAATGAAATGAATATAAAAAGAAGAGGAGTAACCCACACAAAGGGTCGCTCCTCTTTTCTTTAAAAGTTCATTATCGAGGGTTATTAACCATCACTGTGATATCAATATTTAGTCACTAACTATCGTGCCAAGCCTTAGCACAATATGTGCCGACGTGAAGCACCACATGTGCCAACGTGAAGCACCGTTCGTGTTCCACGTGAAACAAAACGCTTTAAAAAGCCTTTATACAAAGGAGATACGCAAAATGAATAAAGAAGATAACTTGAAGCGAACAGCTTACCTTAAGAACATTGTTGCCAATATGCCTGAGAAACCAGGCACATATCAGTTCTATGATAATGAGAAAACAATCATCTATGTTGGCAAGGCGAAGAACCTAAAACGACGTGTGTCTTCGTATTTCCATAAAGAGGTTGACCGTTTCAAAACAAAAGTGTTAGTTTCTAAGATTCATGATATCTCATACTCTGTGGTCAAAACAGAGGAAGATGCACTTCTAATAGAGAATCAACTTATCAAGCAATACAAACCTAAATACAACGTATTGCTCAAAGATGGTAAGACTTATCCAAGTATTTGTGTAACGAATGAGAATTTCCCACGTATATTCAAAACACGTACTATCAATAAACGCTTTGGCACCTTTTATGGTCCTTATAGCCATATTGGAAGTATGTATGCAATTCTTGATATTATAAAGAAGGTATATAAACCACGTACTTGCCGCTTCCCTATTACGAAAGAAGGTATCGAACAGGGTAAATATAAACCTTGCTTAGAATATCATTTACATAACTGTGGAGCACCATGTATCAACAAACAGAGTTATGAAGATTATCAAGAAGCAATAAAACAAGCACGAGAAGTATTAAAAGGAAATACACGTGATGTACAAAAACTCCTAAAACAGGAAATGGAGAAATATGCGGAGGAATTGCGATTTGAGGAAGCTGAATTATGTAAACAACGTTATTTAGCCCTCGATAACTTCGCTGCAAAGAGCGAAATCGTAAGCCATACGATTACGGATGTTGATGTTTTCACTATTGTAAGCGATGATTCAAGAAAGAATGCATTTATTAATTATATCCATGTAACTAATGGTGCAATCAATCAAAGTTTTACTTACGAATACAAAAGAAAGCTCGATGAATCCGATGAAGAGTTGCTAAATGAGGCCATTCCAGAGATACGTGAACGCTTTAATAGTACCGCAAAAGAGATTATCGTACCTTTTTGAACTTGACTTTAAAGTAAAAGGTGCTGAATTCTTCATACCTCAACGTGGTGATAAGCATCATCTATTAGAACTCTCTGAGATGAATGCTAAGCAATATAAGTTTGACCGATTAAAACAGACTGAAAAGCTAAATCCAGAACAAAAACAGACGCGTTTAATGCGAGAACTCCAAGATAAGCTGAAGTTATCGAAGCTTCCTTACCACATAGAGTGCTTTGATAATTCCAATATCTCAGGTTCTGACGCTGTTGCTGGCTGCATAGTATATAAAGGAATGAAGCCTTCTAAGAAGGATTATCGCAAATACAACATCAAGACTGTTGTAGGTCCTGATGACTATGCGTCCATGCAGGAGGTGGTAAGACGACGTTACAGCCGTATGCAAGAAGAAGGAACTCCCCTACCCGAACTCATCATTACAGACGGTGGAAAGGGTCAAATGGAGGTTGTAAGAGAAGTTGTTGAAGACGAACTCCACCTCAGTATTCCGATTGCAGGACTTGCCCAAGGACGACCGTCACCGCACAAACGAACTCCTTTTCGGCTTCCCACAACAGACAATAGCACTCGACATCAAGGGCGAACTCTTTAAAGTTCTTACCCAAATACAGGACGAAGTGCACCGTTATGCTATATCTTTCCATCGAGACAAACGTTCTAAAACGCAACTACACAGTGAGTTAGACGATATAAAAGGTATCGGACCAAAGACAAAGGATGCACTTTTAAAGAAACTAAAGACTGTAAAACATATAAAAGAAGCTGATTTACAAGAACTTACAGAAGTAATAGGAGCAAGCAAAGCAACTATTGTCTATAATTATTTCCACGCTAATCAGTAACTAATTAAAATAAATATTGTACATTTGCGATATGAGAATTGTAATACAACGTGTTAGCCATGCCTCTGTTACTATCAATCAGCAAGTAAAGTCTTCTATTGGTACAGGATACCTTATCCTATTAGGTATTGGTAAAGACGATACTGAAGAAGATATCAACTGGTTAGTAAAGAAGATCATAGGTTTGCGTATTTTCGACGATGAAATGGGCGTAATGAATCGCAGCATCATGGATATTAATGGCGAAATTCTCGTTGTTTCACAGTTTACGCTGATGGCAAGCTATAAGAAAGGGAACCGTCCAAGCTGGATCCATGCAGCACCACACGAACTCTCTATTCCGCTATATAATCGTTTCTGTGACGCTCTAAGCGAAGCAATGGGTAAACCAGTAGGCACAGGAGAGTTCGGTGCAGACATGAAAGTAGAACTGCTAAACGACGGTCCTGTCACCATTTGTATGGACACGAAGAATAAGGAATAGAATCTACAAACTCCTTTTCCTATTCCTAATACAGAACTAAAATAAGAAAAGAAAACTCTGATATACAGCGAAAATAACGATAAAATCGACAATATTCTACAATCAGACAAACTAAGTAAAACAAGAACTATGACAATACAAGAAGCACAACAAGCCGTTGATAAGTGGATAAAAAGAAAACGGTGTACGCTATTTTAGCGAATTAACCAACATGGCTTGCCTCACAGAAGAGGTAGGGGAATTAGCACGCGTAATGGCTCGTACCTACGGAGATCAGAGCTTCAAGGAGGGTGAGAAAGCCAATTTAGGAGAAGAAATGGCTGATGTTCTATGGGTTCTACTCTGTCTTGCCAACCAAACTGGCGTCAATCTCACAGAGGAATTACATAAGAGTTTTGACAAGAAAACCAAGCGCGATAAGGATAGACACAAGAACAATCCCAAACTTAAAATAAACTATTTTATATCACAAAAATAACCTATAATTCTCAAACAAGAGATATTTTTGGAGGAAAAGAGAGGGTAAATTGATAGCAGAAAAAGCCCATACCTCACGCTTAGAAATAATCTATAGAAGTGGTAAAAAAATAAAAAGTATGCTCCTCCCCTACCCTCACACTATAAAGAAATAAAAATAAACAATATAATAACAACAAATCATGGGAACAATTAAAGACACTGTTTCGAAAGACATCCAGGCACAAAAAGCCGTTGGAATCGTTGAAAAAGCGAGTACGACCAGGCCTTTATCACAGTACAACCTCAACATCATTGACGAGGAAGTTAAGGCTGCCGTAACAAAAATTATTGCGGAAAAAGTATCAGAGAATGATAACCTTGAAGTGAAGAAATTCCTCTTAGGTAGCGTTGAGCTTACAACTCTAAGCACAACAGACACCGAAGAAAAGGTATTGGAAATGGTTGAGAAAGTAAACCGTTTTGATTCTGAATATCCAGATTTACCACATGTTGCAGCCCTCTGTGCCTACCCTTGCTTCACAAAATTGATGGCAGACAGCCTTGAAGTAGACGGCGTTGACATTACAAATGTAACGGGCAATTTCCCTTCATCGCAAACCTTCTTAGAGGTAAAAACCATTGAGACAGCACTTGCAATCAAGGACGGAGCAACTCATATCGACATCGTTATGCCTGTAGGTAAGTTCCTTTCAGGCGATTACGAGGGCGTTTTGCGATACTATCAACGAACTTAAGCAAGTGTGTGGAGACATTCCAATGAAGGTGATTCTTGAGACTGGCGATCTTGGTAATGCAAGCGCAATCAAGACCGCATCCCTCCTCTCTATGTACGCAGGTGCTGACTATATAAAGACAAGTACAGGCAAAGAGAAGATTAGCGCAACTCCTGAGTCTGTATATGTTATGTGTCAGGCTATCAAGGAATACTATGAGAAGACAGGTATTCAGATTGGTTTAAAGCCTGCTGGTGGCATCAATACAGTAATGGATGCAGTTATCTACTACACCATTGTTAAGGAAGTTCTCGGCAGAAATGGCTCACGAACTACTGGTTCCGCATGGGTACAAGTCGCCTTACCAACCTCTTGTTAAGTGAAATCATTGGTACAGAAACAAAAATTCTTCTAAATTCTTCTAAACTTTTCTATCATCATTAGCATGAAGATAATATACTAATGATGATAAAAATGAGATAAGAATAACCAATAAAGGGGCATACACTTTAGTATGTCCCTTTATCGTATCTGCTCATGAAAAAGATTATACACTAAGACTTACTCACAAAGAAAGAGAAGTCTAAACAAACACACAAATATAGTTTATTTTAATATTATATAGACTATATTATAAAACACACCATAAAAAAGGGATTAAAAGGAATATCAACTAAACTATCACAAACATAGAAAAAACACACGAAATAAAAACATACAGTATTCACTTAGCGTCTTTATCAAATTTTACTTATAGATAGATAACATGATTATTAGTTCATACTACTATCTACAAATAGCATTATAACAAAAACAAAAACAGCATTAACACTATTCGTATTAAGCCTCTGCACCTCATGTGCTAAGCCTCCGCACCACATGTGCTAAGCCTCCGCACCATTAGTGCTAAGTCTTAACACGGATAACATCAACGGATAACTGCAAATATATTAGGCTTACTATAAATCAATAAAAACCATAAAAGAATTTCTCTTTACGAGATGGAAAATCCATCATCATAAAGAGAAACTGTCGTTATCATCACAAAAATTAATCAATCTCACGATGAAAAGGGAGATTTTAGCACTGTATTAATACTATTACTTCTTCCTTTTAATTACATAATCAAGATAAGTTTGAAGAGCAGATCGGATACTCTCATCCTTAACATATGTATCAAGAAAAGTCTGTGCTTCAGCATGGAAGTCCCACATACGTCGTTCCGCATACTCAATACCACCACTTACCTTAGCAAATTCAACCAATTTATCGATTTCTTCGTGTAACTTCATGAGCCTTTACCTTGTGAGCCAAAGCAAGCATTTCCTCATTTTTCGTCGAATTCAACGCATAAATAATTGGTAAAGTGAGCTTACCTTCAGCCATATCATTACCTGTTGGCTTACCAATCTCAGCCTCAGAGTCATAGTAATCGAAGATATCATCACGAATCTGGAACACAATTCCGAGGTTTTTACCAAAGAGTCTTGCCGCTTCTACCTCGTCTGCACTTGCATTAGCCGACTCTGCACCAATTGCAGCACACGACTCGAAAAGAGCAGCAGTCTTACGTTCAATGATCTTATAGTAAACCTCTTCGGTGATTTCCTTATTCTGGATATTCCACAATTGAAGAATCTCTCCATCGCTCAGTGTACGACCTAACTCTGCAAGATAACGTACAATAATCTCTGAGTGCGTGTAACTAACGTGAAGCAAGGCTGTTGAAAGCACGTAATCACCCACTAACACAGCCACCTTATTATCATAATCAGCATTCACACTCGCCTGTCCTCTACGCGCATCTGCCTCATCAACGACATCGTCGTGAACAAGTGAAGCCGTATGCAAAAGCCCAATCCACAGCCGCATGCCGTGTTACATCAGAGACCTTACCAAAGTTCTTAGCCATCAGGAGGATGAGAATAGGGCGCATACGCTTCCCAGCTCGCTGCTTGATATGGTTCAAAACCGTACGCAACAAGCCATCTTCGTGATCGAGAGCATGATTAAAAAGGTCGATGAAATCGCCTAATTCTGTCTCAATTGGCTGTTTTATGAGTGAAAGAGTATCCATTATTGACTTTTAAATTTGATACAAATTTACTCATTTTATCGGAGATTATGGAAGAAAAATTAGTAATTTTACAGCTAAAAATAGAATAATTAGTTATGGCAAAAACTCTTTCTTATTGACGCCTACGCGCTCATTTATCGTTCATACTACGCATTCCTCAAAAGTCCACGTATCAACTCTAAAGGATTGAATACATCTGCTGTTATGGGGTTTTGCAACACACTGAACGAGGTGCTTACAAAGGAAAAGCCAACGCATATTGGCGTTGCCTTCGATCATGGAAAGACTTTCCGCCATGACGCGTTCCCCTGAATATAAAGCGCAACGAGAGGAGACTCCAGAAGATATCAAAGCTCTCTGTTCCACTTATCAAGCAAGTGCTTGAGGCAATGCGTATTCCTATTCTACAGGTAGATGGATTCGAAGCAGACGATATTATCGGTACTGTCATAGCGCGCTTTAGGGGACCGATGGAATCGATACTTTTATGCTTACACCTGACAAAGACTATGGTCAACTCATTGGTCCAAACGTCTTTATGTATCGTCCTCGCCATGGTGGCGGATACGAGATATTAGGAGAAAAGGAAGTAGAAGCGAAGTATGGCATCCCTACCCCAGCACAAGTCATCGATCTCTTGGCGTTGATGGGCGACTCGGCAGACAACTTTCCGGGTTGTCCAGGTGTTGGAGAAAAAACCGCAGCCAAGTTAATCAACCAGTTTGGAAGCATTGACAATATGCTCCAACATACTGATGAGATTAAGGGTAAACTACGTGAGAAAGTTGAGAATGCCGTAGAGGATATTAAAATGTCAAAGTTCCTCGCCACGATTCAGAACAGACGTTCCAATGCAACTTGACTTGGATGAACTCAAGGTTGAGCAACCTGACGAGACAAAATTGCGTACGATATTTGAGGAATTAGAATTTAAGACACTTATTAACAAGTTTCTTAACAAGAGTGAAGTTAAGCTAAAAAGCGACAATAATCAGCTTGATTTATTTGCTGAAAACACGGCCAACGAGTCAAATAAGCCGAAAAATGAGAAATATGAGAGCATAAAAACGACTCAACATGAATACAAACTCGTTGATAATGAGGAGGAATTACGTCAACTATGTGACTTTTTTATTACAAAAGAGTTTGTAAGTTTAGACACAGAAACCACTTCAACGGATGCAATTAGTGCCGAATTGGTGGGTTTGAGCTTCTCAGTCGAAGAAAACAAGGCTTTCTATGTACCTATCCCTGCCGACTATGAGGAAGCGACAAAATATGTCCAAATTTTCAAACCATTGTATGAAAGCGACAAAATAATGAAAATTGGACAGAACATCAAGTATGACTATGAAGTGTTAACCAGATATGGAGTAACACTACAAGGTAAGATGTTCGATACGATGATAGCCCACTATCTCATCCAACCAGAGCTACATCATAATATGGACTACATGGCTGAGACACTGCTCGGCTATCAAACCATTCACATTGAAGAACTACTCGGTCCGAAAGGAAAGAAGCAGAAGAATATGCGCGACCTCTCCCCTACTGATATCTATGAGTATGCTGCGGAGGATGCCGACATTACCTTGCGCTTGAAAAACGTACTTGAGCCACGGTTGAAAGAGCTTGGCGTAGAAGAACTCTTCTGGAATATTGAGATGCCTTTGGTACGTGTATTAGCTGATATGGAGCTAAATGGCGTATGCTTGGACACTGAGGCACTGCAAGATACGTCAAAGATATTCACTGAACGTATGAAACAATACGAGCAGGAAATATATAAGGAGGCTAGAGAAGAATTTAATATATCAAGCCCAAAACAAGTAGGTGACATCCTCTTTGGTAAGATGCAAATTATGGATAAGCCTAAGAAGACGAAGACTGGACAGTATGTTACGAGCGAGGAGGTATTGCAAAGCCTTGAAAGCAAGAATCCTATCGTACGTAACATCCTCAATTACAGAGGTATGAAGAAACTTCTTAGCACTTATATCGACGCTCTTCCAAAGTTGATTAATCCACGTACTGGACATATCCATACATCTTTTAATCAAGCACTTACAGCCACTGGACGACTCTCATCGAGTGATCCTAACTTACAGAATATTCCTGTGCGCACGGATGATGGTAAGGAGATACGCAAGTGTTTCATCCCAGAAGAAGGCTGCCTGTTTTTTTCAGCCGATTATAGTCAGATCGAGTTGCGTATTATGGCACATCTTTCAGAAGACGAGAACATGATGGGGGCTTTCCGTGAGGGGCATGATATCCACCGTGCAACAGCTGCAAGATATGGCATGTAGATATAGATAAGGTGACTGATGCACAGCGAAAGAAGGCTAAACAAGCCAACTTCGGTATTATATATGGTATTACTACCTACGGACTTGCTCAGCGCATGGACATTCCAAATAGTGAAGCTAAAGAGCTGATAGAAGGCTATTTCCGAACATTCCCAAAGGTACAAGCCTATATGGAACATGCGAAAGAAGAAGCAAGAGCTAAGGGTTATGCCGAAACTCTCTTCCATCGTCGCCGCTATCTCGCTGATATCAATAGTCGTAACGCCACTGTGCGCGGTTTTGCAGAGCGTAATGCCATCAACGCACCAATACAAGGAACAGAGGCAGATATCATAAAAGTGGCAATGGTACGTATTTGGGAACGCTTCAAGAAAGAAGGTATTCGCTCAAAGATGATTCTCCAAGTGCATGACGAACTAAACTTCTCTGTCTTCCCAGATGAGCGTGAACAAGTGGAACGCATTGTTATTGAGGAGATGCAGAACGCCTATCCGCTGAATGTCCCTTTGACAGCTGATGCAGGATGGGGTAAAAACTGGTTAGAGGCACATTAAAAAAGAAGAAGCCTCCCCCTACCCCTCCGAAGGGAGGGGAGTGCAGATAAAAAGAGGGATAAAAATAGATAGAAAATCTATTGACGATTAATTTATAGATTATAATGAGATGGAAAATAGACTATAATTAAATAAAGAGTGCGAAAAAGGGGTAGATTCCAACTTTATAAAGCATAAATAAAGAGGCTAATAACGGCAAATAGAAATCGAAGATATGAGTCCCTGCAAAAGTTGGTAAAAAGTATGAGTAAACAACTACCCTACCCTTCTGAGCGAATTACTTACATGAAGAAAAAGAATTATTTTCATGAAAAGAAATATTTATTTTCACGACAAGAAATATTTTCATGAAAATAATTTAGAAAAGGGGGACTAAAAGTAGAAGTCAAAAGAGGGTGAAAGAATCTATCATCTATCATGCAGAGAATACTGAAAAAGGGCTTTTTCAACGCATTAGAAGCTGTGTTAAAATATAGAAAAAGGTTATCCATTTAGCTTTTTTTGGCGTAACTTTGCAATTTAATCAACCAGAGAAATTTGAATGAGTCTTACTAAGATAGTAAACAAATTATACTTCCAGCCGCGCCGCAGAGAGCTTGAGCGCTACGTCACGGATGGAGAGGCTATCCAGCGGGAAGTCATGCAATACCTCGTTGAACGGGCAAAAGACACCGAATATGGGCGTAAACACCTGTTCTCAACGATTAAATCATACGAGGATTTTGTACAAAACATTCCAGTCAATACATACGAAGAATTGAAGAGCGACATCGACCGTATGCGCCACGGAGAACGTAATATTCTGTGGCCGGGACAGGTCAGATGGTACGCAAAATCATCAGGTACAACCAACGATAAGAGTAAGTTTATTCCTGTTTCTCACGAGGGATTGCAGACGATTCATTATCAAGGTGGTAAGGATGTTATCGCTACTACCTTAGCAATCACCCAGAAAGCAGACTCTTCAATGGTAAGGGTCTCATCTTAGGTGGAAGTCATTCTCCAAATTATAATCTGTATAATTCGCTTGTTGGTGACCTAAGTGCTATCCTCATTGAGAATATCAATCCGCTTGTAAATCTATGTCGTGTACCTAAGAAAGCGACTGCCCTACTGAGCGACTTTGAGGTAAAACGCGACCGAATTGCACACGAAACACTGAACCAGAATATCACCAATATATCGGGCGTTCCATCGTGGATGCTCTCTGTATTGGTGCGTGTAATGGAGCTAAGTGGTAAGAAACACTTGGAGGAGGTATGGCCAAATCTGGAGGTATTCTTCCACGGTGGTATTCCCTTTACACCTTATCGCGAGCAGTATGAACAGCTCATTACCAAGCAGGGAATGAACTATATGGAAACTTACAATGCTTCTGAGGGATTCTTTGGAATACAAGACGACCCAACAGACAGCAGTATGTCGCTTATGCTCGACTATGGTGTCTTCTACGAATTCCTACCTATGGACGAGTTTGAAAGCGAACATCCGAATATTGTTCCATTGTCAGGTGTGGAGATAGGACGCAACTATGCAATGCTTATCAGTACTGCCTGTGGTCTCTGGAGATATGAGATTGGAGACACAGTACAGTTCACTTCGACTAATCCTTATAAGTTCGTTATCACCGGTAGAACCAAGTACTTCATCAATGCCTTTGGTGAGGAGCTCATCATGGACAACGCTGAGAAGGGACTTGAAGCAGCTTGTAAGGCTACAGGAGCACAGATATCAGATTATACTGCAGCCCCAATGTATATGGATGCGAAGGCTAAATGCCGCCATCAGTGGCTCATTGAGTTTGCAAAGGAACCATCTTCACTTGAAGAGTTTGCCAAGGTTCTCGACGATAAACTACAAGAAGTAAACTCTGACTATGAGGCAAAACGCTTCCATAACATTACCCTTCAGCCGCTTGAGATTATTGTTGCACGCAAGGATCTTTTCAATGATTGGCTCAAGATAAAGGGTAAACTCGGTGGTCAACATAAGATTCCACGCCTTTCAAACAGCCGTAACAACCTGGAAGAATTGCTGAGTATGAACCAGTAAAAACGGAAGACGTTAAAAGAACAAAACATCTTTCAAGGATAAAAAGTAAAAGGGTAAAAAAAGTAAAACAGCGATATGAAGAAGATAAAACAAAGATATTGCCAAGGAGTAATGGGTGGAAAGGATGACTTTTCAAATAAGGTCAGCCATTGCCTTTCGGTGTTTTACCATATAAATGCATTACCATTCTACCTTTTTACCTTCATACTTTTAGTCCTTTCTTCTTGTGCCAGAATGGGACAACCTGATGGTGGATGGTATGATGAGACTCCTCCAAGAGTGTTGGGTGCCTCCCCTACTGAACGAGCAACCGATGTAAACAGTAAGAAGGTCAATATCTATTTTAACGAGTTTATCAAGTTGGAGAACGCATCAGAGAAGGTTGTTGTCTCTCCTCCACAGATTGAAGCTCCTGAAATTAAGGCTACTGGTAAGCATATCACAGTGAGCTTACAAGATAAGTTACAGCCTAACACTACCTACACCATCGACTTCTCTGACGCTATCACGGATAACAACGAGGGTAACCCATTAGGAAACTACACCTACAGCTTCTCTACTGGCGACCATATTGATACACTCGAAGTGGCAGGTTATGTGTTAGAAGCAGAGAATTTAGAGCCTGTAAAGGGTATTCTCGTGGGTCTTTACAGCAATCAGAACGATACAGCTTTCCAGAAACAACCAATGCTTCGTGTCTCACGTACCGACAGTCGTGGTCATTTCAGCATACGAGGTGTTGCCAAAGGGTGACTATCGTATCTATGCACTGCAGGACATGGATGGCAACTACATGTACAATCAGAAGAGTGAGAAGTTGGCTTTCACTCCCGAAATCATCATGCCGTCATGGAAGCCAGACATACGACAAGACACGCTTTGGATTGATTCCTTGCACATCAAGGATATCAAGCAGGTTCCTTACACCCACTTCCTACCAGACGATGTGGTGCTGAATTCCTTTACACCTACACAGACAGACCGTTACTTCCTCAAGTCTGAACGCAAAGAACCAAACCACTTTACGCTCTTTTTCAGCTATGGTGATGCCGATCTTCCACAGATAACAGGACTCAATTTCAACGCTAAAGATGCGTTTATAACAGAGCCAAGTCTGAACCAAGATACTATCATCTATTGGCTGCGCGATACTGCCCTCGTCAACCAAGACACACTGCGAATGCAGATGATTTATAACATGACGGACAGTGCGGGTAAGCTTGTCCCTAAGACAGATACGTTGGAAATTCTCTCAAAGGTGCCGTACGCAAAGCGTTTAAAGCATCAGCAAGAGGAATACGACAAGTGGAAAAAGAAGCAAGAGAAGGCAAAAGAACGTGGAAAAGAATTTGAAACGACAATGCCTGTCACACCTTTGGAGGTCAGATATAATGTCTCTTCGCAAATGGACCCTGACCAAAACCCAACATTCGAACTCCCTACTCCAATAGCAAAAACGGATACCTCCAAGATTCATCTTTACGAAAAGATAGACTCCCTATGGTATCGAGCGAAATATAAGTTCGGTGCTGAACCTGGAAAACCACGCTCTTTAAAGTTGGTAAGTACGTGGGATCCGGGACATGAATATAGTCTTGAGGTCGATTCGGCAGCCTTTACAGACATCTATGGTAAGGTTTCTGCAAAGTATAAGCAGGGTGTTCGTATCCCATCAATGGACGAGTATGGTACGCTGATAATGACCTTGCAGAACATGGAAGGTAAGAACAGTCTGGTGCAGTTGCTCAATGAAAGCGACAAACCAGTGAAAGAGGCGTATGCAAAGAACAACCAAGCAACCTTCCATTACATCAAGCCGGGCAACTACTATCTCCGTCTTATCGTCGATGATAACGACAACGGCAAATGGGATACGGGTGATTATGCAAGCCAACGACAGCCCGAAGCCGTCTATTATTACCCGAAGGCTATCGAGTGTAAAGCAAAACGTGACGTACAGGGAACGTGGAATCCACGTCAACTCCCACTCTACAAGCAGAAGCCTGCAGCCATAACAAAGCAGAAGGCTGATGCTCAACGTAAGATAAAGAGACGTAATATCGAACGCGCTCGTAGTCTTGATATCTCACTGCCTAACGAACTTCTCAACGCTGGTCAGTAGAAATAAAGGAAATAAAAGACTGGTTTAATAAAACCTATCAATACGATAAACACCCTCATCTATCCCCAACCGTCTTAAGGTTAAGGATTGTGAGGGTGCTTTTATTATATCAATTCCATAATAGAGAACGCTCCGCACCATTGGTGCGAACCATCAACACCATTGGTGCGGACCATCAGCACGACATGTGCTGAGTAATAAATTATCTGCTGACAATGGGGAAAAAGAATCTTCTAAGGGTTTATTAAGATTGCTTTTCAGCCAATACAGCTTACTATCTGCTAAGATACAGAAATACCAGAAATCAATGCCAATATTCGTCCCAAACGACTGTTACGATAACCATAAAGCAGCTTATAGAGCAATAAAGACCCATAAACGCCTGTCAGAAAAGCAAGGATAATATAAACGACATTATCAAAATGAGTAAAGCGCATAAGTATTTGTAAACTCAATGCTTGAAAGATTCCATGATAAAGATAAATAGTATAAGAGGATGGAGAAAGGTGATTGAGGAAGTGAAATTCATATTTTGCGTATAAGCGCGCCAAAGCAACTGACATAAGAATACCATTCATTGCAAAGAATAAATCCATGAGAGGGCTTTTTATTTACGTGTAGGCCAATAATTGATACTACAAACGTAAATAGGAATACTAAGAAAGAAGTTTTCCTTTTATCAAGAAAGCGTATCAAACCAAAGCTAAATACGAAGTAACCTAAGGCAAAATAAAAAGCATAATGAATTACTCCAACGACATTAAAAAGTGTATCGTGGGAGAAAGGGAGAGAGACATTTGCCAGAGCAAGTAGAGTAAGTAAAAGAGTAGTAACAGCAAGCGAAGTTCTATGTTTCAGTCGCTGGAAAAAGAAAAGGGCAACCACTGCAAAAACAAAAAGCAAGAACAAAGTGGGTAAAAACCAATAAGAGCTATTGACATTGCGGTAAGGATAGATGAGCATCAACACATATTCGCTCCAGCTGGCTTCTATCGGGCGCACCATATACTGCGATAAAAGAACCTTTGGAACAAAGAGTAGGGTACTCAAAGCAAAGTAAGGAAGTAGCAAGCGAACTGCTTTACGACTTAGAAAGATATGAGGTTGTAGCGGTTTTCCGTTTACTGATACATTGAAAAGATAACCTGATACGAAGAAGAAAAGGGGTATATGAAACTGATACATCCAGTCAACTATCAGACTATTTGTCTGATAAAAAGAGTGACCGAGTACTACCAAGAGGATAGCAAACACATGGAGAAAAGAGAATTCAGCTATCTTTTGTTTCATTTTATACGTTTTACTTGCTCATCTTCAGCATACCATACACCATCGCAACCAGCTTTCTCTGCCTTTAGAAGTAAAGATTTCAACTGCTTTCTGTTTGTTATTTCTTCGTTAATAATGGTCTTAGGCCATTGATAACCTGTCTGTTGAAGAGTGGAATAACCCCAACCAAAAGCCTCGAAAGGAATCACCCAGAAGGAAGAATACTTCGTTTCTCCTTTGTCTAAATGTATCACCATTACCTTGTTTACTGGTCGGTCGCATTGGCTGACAATACTCTTTGCCATCTGTTCACCCATCCTACCTGATAGGAAAGAGGCATAGCCATGATGGAGTAGGGTGAAGAAAGCTGTCAAAAGATAAAGCAATGCTGAAACTATCAATACCTTCTTGTTCTTGATTCGTTCACAGAGTAGGGCAATCATCAATGTAACAAAGGGCAGAACTGCATAACAATGCATCACAGAGAAGACTGTCATAAGATTGACGAAAGCGCCAATAAAGAAGGATAAAAGCAGCACAACGAGCGGTTTCTGCCATCTATAGGAACGCAGCAGAAGCCAAAGAAAGGGTAGGGGAAGGACTCCTGTGATTACGACAACAGCAAGATGACGATGCTGTGGATGAATAAGACTGGCGTAATCAATAGGGTAGAAGGTCATTCCTAATAGCAAAGCGAGGTTGCGTAGCAGTCGAGTTGCAGTCAACTCCATGTACACATTGTTCTCCAAATGAAAGCTATCGCTCAGCATGAAACGGCTAACAAGATAGAAAACAAATACAAGGCAGGCACAAAGAAGATGTCTGATAACATCATTGAAACGTTCTTTTCCTATGCTCCATACGATGAAGGGTGGGAAAACAAACCAAATGTAGCCCGACTCTTTAGCAAAAACCGATAGCAAAGAGCACAACAACCACAGCATAAGCTACGATATCCAGACAGGCTAACGTAGCTATATAAGGCAAGAAGACCCCATAAAAGGGAATAGACTTGGTTTAGGGAATCAATATTCAAGACCGTACCCAAGGTGCCTGACGACAAATAAAAGAAAACGACGGATAGGTTACGTGATAACGTACTGACCCTAAACCATTGCAAAATCCTATAGACTAACCATGTGTTGAGGATATGTCCCAATAGGATAAAAAGATGGTTTAAGAAGGGAAAAAGTCGGTAATTAAGTCCGAGCAGATGCCCAAAGAGCACATCAAAAGGACGCCAATAATTACCATCAGGAAGCAGACTTTGAAGCGTAAGAGGCTCCATCTGCGGTATGGTATAGTACGTCCAATCGTCAAAGGTAGGCTGAAGTTGACAAAGCAACAGCAATGCCAACGGAGCTGTCAGTAGTATCCAAAAGATTGGATTACGCCCTACTGCCGCCTTCATAGCCTCTATTAATTAACCACTGCAACCTTACAAACAGTGCCATTATCACCGTTTTCGTCAGCCGTCTGCACCATATAAACACCCGATGCAACACGTTTTCCGTTCTTATCCTTGCCATCCCAGACGAAAGAACCACCATTACTGGTACCTTCAGCAACGAGAACTCCATTCGTTGTTACAATCTTCACGTCTACATTCATTGACAAACCAACAATTGTAATAGGCCCAGTATAACCCGGTTTTACTGGGTTTGGATAGGCGTATGTGGTCTCATCATTAGGTGAGTCTACAGCCTTTGTAGCATCACTCATATAGGAACAGAGACCATTATCAGTAGCAAAGAACACCTCACCTGTGACATCATTGATTGAAATAGACTGAATATTATTAGATAGCAAATGACTATTTGTAGTCGTAAAGTGCTGCAACTGTGTCATATTATCTGCACTAATGAGGTAGACACCACTGCCTTTCGTACCAAACCACTTGCGTCCTCCGCCATCAACAGCCATAGCAGTAATTTCAAGACCAGCGAGAAGATAATCTGCAAGATTGGTTCCATCGTTACGCGGAACCTTAACTTGTACAAAGCGATAGTTCTCCTGTTCGTTCATTTGAGACTGCTGAAGAAGCATCGGACCAGCCGTTGTTCCCACCCAAATATTATGGTCTAAGTCCTCTGCCCAGCAGTGAACAGCGGTAATATCTACGTTAGAACCATCCTCATTAACAAAGCGAGTATAAGCTTTGAGTTTATCATTCTTAGGGTCATAAGAGAAGAGTCCCGGCTGAATCCAGTGATCATTGCAGAACCAAAGGAGGTTACGACTGTCCAAACGCATCTGTGATAAGCCTGAAAGTCCTACACCATCTTTCATCAGTTCAGGCTTGCTGAAGGATGTCATCTGCCCATCTTTCGACACACGAATTAGGTTTTCTTTCTTTGTTTGGTTATTGAGAACCCATAGATTACCCTCTCTATCGTAAGCCAATCCGTAGACAAGTACATAATCATTACCCAGTTCTCTGCCTCTGTCCATAGCTCCTTGCAGGATGCTATTGTCCTTGTTATAAAAGGCAACCAACTTACCAGACATAAACTCATAGAGGCCTGTTCGTGCTCCTACATACACATGATTACTATTGCGAGGGTCTATTGCTACCGCCTTTGTTCCTATATAAGGATAACCCGTACGAGTCGAGAAGTTATCTTCGAAGAAGCTCCAATCATCACCCTGTAACACCTGCACAATGCCTGGATTCTCCCAGTTATTAACTATCGGATTGAAGTTTCCTCCGGTACCATAAAGACGGTTATTAAGGAAGGTTGTCCATACAAAAGTGTTGCGCTTTGGACCACCAGGATTAAGCGCTTTAGCTGTGCCAATAGAGCTGCATCGGCTGTTCTTGGACGCTCTACATAAGTTCCAACGCTCGTCCAGTTGTTTCTATCGAGGAGATTAGCAGACAAGGCTGCACGGTATAGTCCGTTACTTTGGCTCGCAGCATAGATATAACCGCTCTCAATATAGCTATAATTAACTGGGAAAGAAAGGTTATAACTGTCGCTTATCTCTGCTTTAGCAACATTGAGTTTGACAAGTCCAAAAACCTGTAGAGAGATAACAATAGACGCCAGACATATCAATACCGTTGACGGTTTTATCTGCCATTGTTGTCTTTAAATAGTAATCTGGCACATTTGTAACATTACCTCTATCGTCTAATAGGTCAATATTATTATTCGAATAGATAATAACTAACCGACGAGCTGTCTTATTCCATGCGATGAAACGGATATCCGTATCATTCAAGCCATTGACATTGTCGTAGGTCTTTATACTCTGGTCGTTCTTGTTATAGGTATAAAGGCTATTGGAAGCAAGCACATACAGCTTGTTACCTCCTTCTTCAACCCATTGTACATTATTGTAAGAAAGATAATTCTTCCATGTTCCTACACCGCCAGCAAGGGCAGTTACAACAAGAGAAAAGAATAGAATAAGCGATAGGAAATATCTTTTTATTGTCATATAGCGTTCTTTGTGTAATGTAAATAATACAACAGTTTATAGATATTAAACCAAAAAACGTTCGGTTTTATTGCCCTAAGAGGCAATTCTTTATAGGCTCATTAAATAGCTTATAAGCTGTTACGAAAAGAGGAGAGAGGTGTAAACGCTCAATCTGTTCGGCTTTGTCAAGCAAACGAGAGTAGCCTTTCAGCTCCTTTCTGAAGGCAAATAGCGTGCGTAATGCTTCTTCTGTCTTGGCAAGATAGCTTGCGTTATCCTCGAAATCACAGAAGAGTACGGGATTTTCTATATGCTTTATTGCCACTTGTTGCTGCTGGAACCGTTTGCCTAAGAGTACATCTTCATAACCATAATGGCTAATCTTCTCATCGTAAGGCTGCTCACCTAAGACCGAACGGCGTACGAATAGATTTGTTGCTAAATGCTGATAAGGCTGACTTTGACGGCTCTCAACGGTATTAATTGCCTCGCATTGCCGCTCATAACGGTATCTAAGGTTGCCTTTCCATTGGTCAGGATTACCTCCAATGGCTATTCCGCCCACTACAACATCTCCCTCTGCCTGCAGATAGTTGCGAACGAAGGAAGGGTTATTCAACGACAAATCGCCATCAATAAAGAGCAGCCTATCACCCTTAGCCTGCGACACAAGGAAGTTGCGAATAGCCGAACGCCCCACGTTCTTCTCCCTGATAATATAGCGAACATGGGGTAGGTTCTCTATCACTCGGTTCTCTTCTACGAGGCAGTGCCTCGTAGCACGAGACCTAACAGCAGCGGAAGAGCAGGGTAGGAGAGGGCTGGGAGCTATGCTATCGGGGAGTGATAACACACTATCGGAGCTTGACAAAGAGCCATCATCAGCTACAATAATCTCAAATTCAGTACCACTTTCCACGCACTGACGCTGTAACTCTGTCACCAAAGCTACACAACTACAGTTATAAACAGGAAGAAGAATAGACAACATAGCAGATATTAAATGGTTATTTTCTTATATCATACAGATAACAAGTACACTATTAAGCTTTGAAATTATACCTATCAAACCGATTAACATAGCCCTTTTCAGTATTGATATAAGCTTTCAAATAGTATTAGGAAAAGCCTCTCCTTCGAATTATTTTCATGAAAATAAATTCTTTTTACGTGAAAAGAAATATTTTTACGTGAGAAGAAATATTTATTTTCATGAAAATAATTCGGAAAAAGGGTATTTATCGAAGTCTAAAAGGGGGCTTTAATGGTTTTACTTTGTTAGCTCTTTCCCTCTTAAAAGGTCCCTTTAGCCTTTTTACTCTTTTATCCTTTCAGCCTTCCTAAGTATTCCGCCAACTTCTTTACAGCCCTTGCACGATGAGAAATCTGGTTCTTTATCTCCTCACCCAACTCTGCAAAGCTCTTATCATAACCCTCTGGAATGAAGATAGGGTCATATCCAAAGCCCTCTGTACCATGCTTCTCCGTAGCGATTCTACCCTCTACCTTACCCTCAAACTGATGTTCTACACCATCAATGATAAGAGATATAATGGTGCGGAAACACGCCTTACGATTGTCCTTACCTTCTAAGTTTGCCAATAGCTTACGCATATTCGCCTCGCTATCGTGGTCGGTTCCCTCTGCATAACGTGCTGAATGCACGCCGGGTTCACCACCGAGTACCTCCACCTCAAGTCCTGTATCGTCAGCAAAACAGTTCTGACCATAGTGTTCAACGACGTAAGAAGACTTCTGACGTGCATTCTCCTCCAGTGTTGCTCCAGTCTCAGGGATATCCTCATGACAACCAATTTCAGCCAAAGAAACGATTTCAAAGTCCTTTCTAAGGATGTCCTTTATCTCCTCGAGCTTATGTTTATTATTCGTTGCAAATACTATTTTCATCTCTATAAAACGTTTTTAGAATGCTAAAAAGCCATGTTTGAAAGCCCTAAGTACTATTCCTACAACAAGGACACACGGGTTGCATGCCCTTAAAAGCTTATCGCCAGTGGGCACACAAGCCGTGCGTCCCTGCTAATTAGCGGCTGGAACAGAGCTCTTCAGCATCTTTATTTCTGTTCATTCGCAGGCTTTTTCATGGCTTCAGCCAACTTCTTTTCCTGCTTTTTCATTTCCTTTTTCGCCTTAATCTTTATCTGGTCGAAACCTTCACCATAGACACCAATCACCGAACTCTGACTTACGAAGGCTGTTGGATCAACCATCTTGATGATACGGAAGATAGTCTTACTCTCGTTGCGTTTTGCCAACAAGCAGATAACCTTCATATCATTGCCTGTATACCAGCCGTGTCCGTCAAGGATAGTCAGTGCATGCTCGGTCTCTTCAACAATGGCATTGGCTATTTCCTCATGCTTCCAAGAGAAGATCATGAACTGAACTGACTCGCGCCTCATATTCATCACGTGATCTAACATAAAACACTCGATGAACATCGTACAGTAACCAAAGACCATCTTATGCAAGCGTTCCATGACATCACCAAACTGAGGGAAGAACAAACAACTACCCACAATCAAGATATCAACACCCATTAAGACCTGTCCTAACGAGATATCATGATACTTATTGACACAGGCAGCAATGATATCCGTACCACCCGTACTTCCATTATTAAGGAAGACGATAGCCAATCCCGTACCTGTAAGGCTACAACCAATAATCAATGACATAAAAGCTTGGTCTTCACCGAGCATCTTCACCATGTGTCCTGCAGCATCCTTAGGCATCGATCCTCGCAAAAAATCAATAGGAAATAAAGGGCAAAGATAGCATAGATGGTCTTCATCAGGAACTTAAAGCCCAATATCTTCAAAGCAACTATCAACAACGAAATGTTGATAATCATGTAAGTATTCTCAATCTTAAAACCCGTGGCATAGTAGATTACGGCAGACATACCAGTCACTCCACCCGTTACTATCTCATAAGGCATTAGAAATACAGTGAAGGCAGCAGCATAAAGAATTAAGCCAACGGTCAAGAAAAAGTAATCTTTGGCTTCGGATCGGATGAGTTGTTGATCAATGGTCATAGGCTCTTAGAATGGTTAAGATGAAGAGGCTGTATCGAAACATGGCTGAAGCGGCTACTTACATACGGACTTCATTTCCGTTGGAGATTACCGCTGTTAAAGAAACGGGCTTACAACCCTGTTTCCATACAGCCTCTTCTGTGGTTTATTGAATAGTTATTTGCAAACGATGTTGATAATCTTCTTCGGCACAACGATAATCTTTACAATTGTTTTGCCGTCGATATAGTGCTGGCTTCGTTCGTCTTCCAAAGCCTTCTTCTCAATATCTCCTTCGTTGCGTCAGTAGGAAAGTCATCTGAAACGTGCCTTACCATTGAAAGATACTGTCAGCTGCACCTCGTTCTCTACGAGATAAGACTCGTCCCATGCTGGCCATTCAGCATCGAAGACACTCTTTTGTCTCACCACCCAACTGCTCCCAATGCTCTTCTGCCATGTGAGGGTGCGAATGGAGCGATGACGATAACCATCTTCTTCAATAAGCCCACGATTAGCACACTTCTGCTGTCCGAGTTCGTTAACACAAATCATAAACGCTGAAATAGCTGTGTTATAAGAGAACTGCTCAATATCGCCAGTTACCTTCTTGATAAGCTTGTGAACGCTCTTTAATGAATCCTTTGAAGGCTCATCATCGTTGAGTTCCTGCTGATAAAGCTTCCAGAACTTCTTCAAGAAACGGAAACAACCATCGATACCGTTCGTATCCCAAGGCTTACTTGCCTCTACAGGACCGAGGAACATTTCGTAAAGACGGAGTGAGTCTGCGCCATACTGCTCAACAATCACATCTGGATTGACAACGTTGAACATAGACTTTGACATCTTCTCTACCGCCCAACCGCACTTATAGGTGGCGGGTGTTGGGTGTTGGGTGGTGATGAGATCAGATGATGATGTACCATCTTCGAAGATAAATTCAGCATTGTTATACTCTGGGCGCCATGCCTTGAAAGCCTCAACATCGAGTACATCAGCATGAACAATGTTGACATCAACATGGATAGGAGTTGTTTCATACTTGTCTTTCTGACCTAAGCTGACAAATACTGGTGCCTTTGAGTGGTCGTCAGAGTTGATACGATAAACGAAGTTAGAGCGTCCTTGGATCATTCCTTGGTTCACCAACTTCTCGTATGGCTCCTCTTTACAACTGCAACCACAGTCGAAGAGGAACTTATTCCAGAAACGACTATAAATCAAGTGACCTGTTGCATGCTCGGTACCACCGACATAAAGGTCTACATTCTGCCAATACTCGTCTGCCTTTTTACCCACCAGTGCTTCGTCATTGTGTGGGTCCATATAACGAAGATAGTATGCTGAACTACCAGCAAAGCCTGGCATCGTATTCAACTCCAATGGGAATACAGTCTTATCGTCAACCAATGACTTCTCAACAACCTTACGTTCTGCCTCGTTCCAAGCCCAAACCTTTGCACGACCCAATGGTGGTTCGCCGCTTTCTGTTGGTTCGTACTTGTCGATTTCAGGTAGTTCGAGAGGCAAACACTCCTCTGGTATCATATAAGGCATTCCCTGCTTGTAATAGACTGGGAATGGTTCACCCCAGTAACGCTGGCGTGAGAAGATAGCATCACGCAGACGATAGTTCACCTTCACACGACCGATACCCTTCTCAGTAACAAACTGCTTGGTTTTGGCACTAGCCTCCTTCACCGTAAGACCATTGAGAGAGAAGCCGTCCATGCTCTCTTTTCCTGCAGCAGGAGAGTTGGTTACGATTCCTTCCTTTGCATCAATGCTCTCCTCTGAGACGTCAGCACCCTCAATCAATGGGATGATTGGGAGGTTGAAATGCTTTGCAAAGGCATAGTCACGACTGTCGTGAGCAGGCACAGCCATAATCGCTCCTGTTCCATATCCAGCTAAAACATACTCTGAAATCCAAATAGGAATCTGCTCACCAGTGAATGGATTGATACCATATGAGCCTGAGAAGACACCTGTCACTTTACGGTCAGACATACGTTCCAGCTCTGTGCGCTTCTTTACATACGCCAAATATTCCTCTACCTCAGCCTTCTGAGCCTCTGAAGTAAGGCTCTGCAACGAGTTCTGACTCTGGTGCCAATACCATGAAGCTAACACCAAACATCGTATCAGCACGCGTTGTAAAAGATCGTGAACTTTACCCTCTTTTCTGACCCCTCACCAGTTGGTGTAAGGTATTTGAATTCAACCTCTGTACCCCTCAAGAACGGCCAATCCAGTTCTTCTGTGTCTCCCTTGATAGAGTCAGACCAGTTGACTCGTCTCAAGCCATCAAGCAATCTTTGTGAATAGGCTGACACACGAAGACACCACTGCTTCATCAACTTCTGCATGACAGGATAGCCTCCACGCTCGCTCACACCATTGACAACCTCGTCATTAGCAAGCACCGTTCCGAGTCCTGGACACCAGTTTACCATTGTCTCACCGAGGTAAGCAATACGATAGTTCATCAACTTCTCCTGCTGTTCCTGCTCGTCCATGCTCGACCAGTCACGTGCTGAGGAAAATCAGTCCTCGCCCTGTGCGACGTTAGGTTCAGTGTTCCTTCTTCTTCAAAGTGGCGAACAAGGTCCTTGATAGGCATTGCCTTCTGTTGCGTATAGTCATAATAAGACTCGAACATACGCTCGAAAGCCCACTGTGTCCAGTGGTAATAACGTGGATCACAGGTGCGTACCTCACGATCCCAGTCGAAAACTGAAACCTATCTTATCCAACTGCTCACGGTAACGGCCTATGTTTGTATCGGTTGTCAGCTGTGGATGCTGACCCGTCTGAATGGCATACTGCTCAGCAGGAAGTCCGTAAGCATCATATCCCATAGGGTTCAACACGTTGAAACCCTTCAGTCGCTTATAGCGTGCATAGATGTCACTTGCAATATAACCCAATGGGTGTCCAACGTGCAATCCGGCTCCTGATGGATAAGGGAACATATTAAGTACATAGAACTTCTGCTTGTTCTCGTCCTCAACAACTTTGTAGGTCTTATTCTCAACCCACTTCTGTTGCCATTTCTTCTCAATGTCAATGAAGTTGTATTCCATTCTTATTTTTCTATTATAACTAATGTGCAAATTTACAAAAAGTTTCCGTAAAACACTTCGTTTCGATGGGAATTATAGAACGAAATAGTATAATAAACTTTGTTTACTCAGGGCAGAATAAGTCCTTTATAACAATAAACTGTTCTTATCTTAACTGCATATTGCATGACTTTCACTCCTCCGCACCACACGTGCGAAGCGTTCGCACCATTGGTGCGGAGCCTCAACACCACTTGTGCTAAGCCTCAATACGTCAGTCATTAAGGATAGGAAGAGCGAGATTTATTGCTACACTAAACCATTGGTAAGGTCCTATTGACATACAGATATAGAAAATGTCGTATCAACTCCCTATTAATCAATATATTAAAAGAGGATTCATTCTGTTTGACCATCTGCTTTCTAACTGAACACTATGCGCATTTCTGCATTGTAATCTTCTTGCATATTAATAGAGAAAAAGCACTAAAAAGGATAAAAACGGGACACAAGGACAAGAATGTAAAAAATACTTTTTGAAACGAATTGTAACTTATTAAGAAAAACATATCTTTTGCATCATATTGATAACTATAAACTTAATGCTTTGACCATGTGGAATAAATTAATACTATTACTCACTGCTTGCATCTCTGCAACAGCCCTATCAGCCCAGAACACAACTAAAACAGACTCCACAAAGACACAGAAGTTGGAGGAAGTCGTCGTAGCACAAAGGCGCCAGCTTATCAAGAATGATATTGACAAGCTAACCTATGACGTGCAGCATGACAAGACTGCACAGACGAAGACGACCTAGAAATACTCAAGAAAATACCCTTGTCACCGTTGGACGGACAAGAAAACATCAGGGTTCAAGGCTCTACAAGTTTTAAGGTGTATAGGAACGGACATCCTGACCCAAGTCTTTCAGGGCAGAACCTTAGGATATTCTCAAGGCAATACCTGCTTCTACGATCGAAAAAGGATTGAGGTTATCACTGACCCCGGTGCCAAGTATGATGCTGAAGGGACTACGGCTATCCTCAATATTGTCATGATGAGCAATACTAAACTACAAGGAGTGTCAGGCAATGTAAACTCTGATGTCAACACTCACGGCTCTACAAGGCTTGGTACTTATCTAACAACAAAGGTGGGAAAGCTCACGACAACCGTCAATTATAACTACATGAACCAAAGCAGAAAACAAACAGAAAATAATAGAGAGGATGTTTACGACTACGTAAAGACGGGCGAGCAAAAACGTGAATATGGGATTAATAGTACTATGGCAACAATACATTTCGGTAATATTAGTGCCAGTTACGAGATTGATTCACTCAACTTGCTGACCGCATCGACCAATTTTTCTGGCTATAAAATCGATGTTAACACACAGAGCACGAATGAACGGTGGGACAAGAACAGCCAGTTGATTTACAAATTCGACAACAACATGACTACCCCGGGCTACTCTCATCTTAATATTGGAGGACGTTTTGACTATCAACACAAGACTCATTTAGATGGAGAAATCCTGACGCTTTCTTATATGTTGGCTGCCACACGACCACACACCATCTTTCGTCAAACATATAGCAATATGGTAAACTTCCCTGTCAGCTATACAAGTTACGACGAGAACACCCGTGAACGCTTCACTGAACACACCTTCCAGATTGACTATGTACGACCCTTTGGAAAACACCACAAGATAGAAAGCGGAACAAAATATATTCTTCGCAACAACAACAGTACGTCATTAATGGACTATCAAGGGACCACCCCTGACATGGAAAGCAAATTTAAGCATAACGCACAAGTGGCTGCTGCCTACCTGTCATATATCCTCACCGCTGGTAAATGGGCTGCTCGTGCAGGTTTAAGATATGAGTTTACTCACATGAAAGCATCCTATCCCGATGGTAGTAACCCTGATTACCATGCTAATCTCAATGACTGGGTACCATCAGCAAGCCTACAATACAAGATTAGCGATGGACAGACACTGAAGTTTAGCTATACTACCAGCATCAACAGACCCGGCATCGGCTATCTCAATCCAGCCATCATTAGCACACCAACAGCAGTCTCTTTCGGTAATGCAAACTTAGGAAGCAGTCGCAACCAAAAGCTACAAATTGTGTATATGTTGGTTACTTCAAAACTTACTTTGCAGTTAAGTCCCTATTATTCATTTACCAACAATGGTATAGGTCGTATCTTGTATGAACAAAATCGTAAAGATGTTTCTACTTATCAGAACGTACTGAAGAGTAAAGTGTTCGGTATTTCATCTTACACAGAATGGACTCCTATAACCGGAACATCGTTTACACTCAACGCCTCCATGCGTTATGCCCGAATCACATTGCCCACACCTGCTATCAAAAACAGCGGCTGTGGTGGTGGTATCTACTTTAATTGGGTGCAGGAAAATACCTTGGGACTTAACGTTGACAACCAGTATTGGAGGTGATTATGGTAATAGGATTTACAATCCGTATGCCATTGAAAGGGACGTTGGTTCTACTAATGATTTTCACCTGACACGTCGCTTTTTTAAAGACAAGCTGACAGTATCTTTATCAGCACAATTCTCCTTTCAGTCAAAGATAGATACTACTCTCTCGTATCGTTCGAGGCGATTATACTGGTTATGAACGCTCTGTTATGAAACCCTCGATACTTTTGAACATCGGATTTTCATGGAGACTTTTGGTAAAGTTAAAAGGCAAGCGTCAAGAAGGCTGTACGAAGCATTAGAATGATGACTTAGTGGGTGGAGGAAAAGAAGTAGAAACAGGTCGTTAGGACTGCATACACAGCAACTACGTTATTTTAGGTCTTCGATGTGGATACTTTTCGTATTGCTTTAACGAAAGAATCGAGTTACTATTAAACAAAAACCATGACTAAGATATAACTCATCTCTATCATCTCTGAGATTGAAAAATCATTTCTTTTTAGACTTCAAAAATATGCAGATAGAAGTTTGAAAAATCATTACATATTTCAAAGAAAGACATCTATACTACATGAAAAACACATATAAGTAGGTTTGCAATCAACAGAGAATCAATTAGTTACCAAATGGCAAAATAAAAAGTGCTTTATTGACTTCATAAAAGGGGTAGTAAGGGTCTTAGAGGGCAACTAGGTAACTAGTCGTTTTAGAAGCTAAAAAGGTGTATTCAAAAAATTATGATGAAAAATATGACAAAGTAACAGGATATTAGCCCTATTGTTTATTAGCCCTAATTAGACTAATTAGGCTAATAGGAATAAGTTGTTTGAGAAGACAGATAGAAATCAACTTGTCAAACTCGTCAAACCGTTAACTCGTTAACTTTCTGCCACTATCTTTTGCCATTATAATAAAAAAAGGAGTATCTTTATGAAAGACAAATATAGATACCCTTTAGACAAGTATTTTCTCTTTCTACTCTGAAAGAGAGGAGCAAGAGTGGATATTTTACGCTTATGGCAACACATCCTTTATGGTCTGATGACTACTGGCTACTACTCCTACAGCTTTATCTTAAAAAGCCAGAGGGAATGAAACCGATGTATTCACGTGCGTTGGTAGACCTCAGTTTGGAACTACACATACCACCAAAGAACCTCTATGAACAGCTTTTTAAGTTGCGACACCGTGATATGCCCATCATTAATCTGATTTGGGAGACGTATGGAGAGAACACAAGAAAGCTCAACAAAGACGTTAAAGAAACTGCGTTCGATGAAAGGGGTTTTGGGCAACCTAAGAAGTTCTATGATGGTGTGAAGGTGCGCGAAACCTTTGAACATGACTTTCTTCCAGTGGAGGGGTTTTACGAGCTGAAGCCTTTTATGCTCATTATGATTCTCGACCTCTATTTCCGTCTTACTCCTATTACAATGGTAGCGGAGACACCTGAGGTGATAGACCTTGCTAAACTGATGAAGATAAAGCCACAAATGGTTGTGGAGGTAATGGATGTGTTCCAACTCTGTGACCCCTATCTGAACCGTGATGACCTCATGATATCGCCCTTATTAATGCCCTGTCAGGAGGTATGGAACCGCTATGGAAATGATAACCCAGAGAAACTTTCTGCCTTGGCAGCACAATTAAAGGAATATTTCACTTGATTATACTTGTTTTTTTAGTACTTTTGTAGCACAATTCAGGTAAACAATGGCACAGGAACAAGTACAAATTCAGACCCAGAAACAGCAACAAGTGCAGCGTCTCTCACAACAGCAGATGCTGCAAGTAAAGTTGTTGGAGATGCCACTGACAGAATTAGAGGAAAAGTGTTAATGCTGAACTCGACGATAATCCTGCCTTAGAAGCAGGAGGAGAGGAGACCGATAGCATTGATAACAACGATACTGTAGAGCATTCAGAAGACGATGATTTCGACACACTTCAGGAACGAGAAGAACGACAAGATGCGCTCGACTCGGCACTGGAGCGTATGCGTTCGGATGATGATCTTCCTACATACGATTCAAGACAGCAACGAAATAATGCTGAATATGAGGAGATTGTGTATGGAGACACAACTTCTTTCATTGATAAACTCAATGAGCAGGTGGGTGAAAGAGAGCTTACGGAACGGCAGAAGAGTATCTTGGAGTATCTTATCGGTAGCTTAGATGATGACGGACTCTTGCGAAAAGACCTCGATAGTATCAGTGATGAGTTAGCAATCTACTATGGAATTGATGCGTCAACTAAGGAATTAGAAGAGGTACTGAAGATTCTGCAGGACTTTGACCCAGCTGGTATCGGTGCAAGAGACTTGCAAGAATGTCTCTTGTTGCAGATAGACCGCAAGGTTGAGAACGGTGAGTGGGAGAAAGATAGTCATCTGTATAAATACATCTACAATATCCTTTCGCATCATTTCGATGCTTTCAAAAAGAAGCATTGGGATAAGATTCAAAGCGCACTGTCGCTGTCTGACCTTCAAGTAGAGGCGCTACAGCGTGAGATTCGTAAGTTAAATCCGAAGCCGGGGTCGTCTATGGGTGAGACACAAGGACGTAACCTGCAACAGATAACACCTGACTTTATCATCGACACAGAGGATGATGGTACGGTTACTTTCAGCTTAAACCACGGTAATCTACCAGAGTTGCACGTTTCGCAGACCTTCAACGATATGATGGAGACCTACCGCAACAACAAAGCTAATATGAATCGACAGGAGAAGGAGGCGTTGCTTTATGCCAAAGAGAAGGTGGAAAAGGCACAAGGATTTATCGAAGCGGTAAAGCAAAGACGGCATACGCTGCAAGTGACGATGAAGGCTATCATCGATATTCAGCGGAAATTCTTCCAAGATGGAGATGAGGCTGACCTCAAACCAATGATTCTTAAAGACATTGCCGACCGTACAGGATTAGACATCTCTACCATATCACGTGTAAGCAACATCAAGTATGCACAGACACGTTGGGGTACATTCCCGCTGCGTTTCTTCTTCACTGATAGCTATACAACGGAAGATGGCGAGGAAATGTCTACTCGTAAAATCAAGTTGGCACTCAAGGAAGTAATCGACAAAGAGGACAAACGCAAGCCTCTCAGCGATGATGCACTTGCCAAAGTGATGAAAGAAAAGGGCTTCCCAATAGCCCGTCGCACCGTTGCCAAGTACCGCGAACAACTCGGATTACCTGTGGCAAGACTGAGGAAGGAGTGATGTAATTAGGTGTTGGATGTTAGGTGTTAGGTGTTAAAGTATGAACGAAAAGAACATTATATTAACAGCAAGGGTTGTGAGTATGGTTCTCACACCATTCTATTTACCTGTTGTGGGCATATTGGCTATCTTTACTTTTAGCTATCTAAGTATGTTCCCATGGCAGGCAAAGCTGTCGTATGTCTTTTTGGTTTACGCTTTTACAGTGCTTATCCCTACCTTACTCATCCACCTTTATCGCCAATACCACGGCTGGACATTGATTCAGTTAGGGCAACGAGAGCGAAGAATGGTTCCTTATGTGATTTCTATTCTTTGCTACTTCACGTGCTTCTATATCATGAACATCCTACACTTGCCTCACATGCTGACGTCAATACTTATGGTAGCATTGATTATTCAGATTCTATGTGCTATCATCAACGTATGGTGGAAGATATCAACACATACGGCAGCTATCGGTGGTGTGACAGGTTCTTTGATAGCTTTTTCACTGCTTTTCAACTTCAATCCGATGTGGTGGCTTTGTCTTACGCTCATCGTTTCAGGCTTTGTAGGTAGCAGTAGAATGATTCTCAGGCAACATTCATTAGAGCAAGTGGCATCGGGTTTCTTCTTAGGAATCATCTGTTCATTCATTACAATCATCGTTGTATAGAATCAATAGCAGTAGAAAAGACCACTGATTGCCAAAGAATAAAGAATAAACTGACAGGAAATTACATCTGTCTTAAGAATAAATACATATAAAACAAACAAAGAAAATAAACTTAATACATTAAGAATATGAAGCCATTAGTTAGTATTATCATGGGTTCAACAAGCGATTTACCCGTAATGGAAAAAGCTTGTAAGTGGTTGGAAGAGCAAGAGATTCCTTTTGAAGTGAATGCACTCTCTGCTCATCGTACACCTGACGCAGTAGAGACTTTTGCCAAAGAAGCAAAAGGTCGTGGCGTAAAAGTTATCATTGCTGCGGCTGGTATGGCTGCTGCTTTGCCTGGAGTTATCGCCGCTTCAACACCACTTCCAGTCATTGGCGTGCCAATTAAGGGTATGCTCGATGGCCTTGATGCCTTACTTTCTATCGTTCAGATGCCTCCTGGCATTCCAGTTGCTACTGTTGGCGTCAATGGAGCACAGAATGCTGCCATCCTTGCTGCTGAGATGATAGCACTCGGTGATGAGGCTATTGCAAAGAAGATTGACAACTGGAAGGCTTCATTAGGTCAGAAGATAGAGAAGGCTAACAAGGAGTTAGCTGAACTAAAGGATTATAAGTTTAAGTGCTAAGACCGTCCCTAACCCCTCAAAAAGGTGGAGTAACAATGGGAAACAATTAGGGTAAAGGTCGTTACCACTTATTACCTTCTACTATAACCCTCTCTCAGAGGGGTATAGGGAGGTTTTTCATCATCCCAAAAGGGCTTGGGGAGGTACCCCATTATCCAAATAGAACATGATAGATTTATTCAACTTTGAAAGAAGGAAAACCTCTGTCACGCATGTTGGTGCACTCAACATTGGTGGAGAGAACCCTGTACGTGTACAGTCAATGACAACGACTTCCACCGATGATACCGAAGGAAGTGTTGCACAAGCTAAGCGTATCATTGATGCAGGAGGAGAACTTGTACGCCTCACAACACAAGGAAAGCGTGAGGCAGAGAACTTAAAGAATATCAATGCACAGCTACGTGCAGACAATTATATGGCTCCGCTCTGTGCGGATGTTCACTTCAATGCGAATGTAGCAGACGTTGCTGCCCTCTATGCAGAGAAGGTTCGTATCAATCCGGGTAACTATGTCGACCCTGCTCGTACGTTCAAAAAGCTGGAGTATACCGATGAGGAATATGCTCAGGAGCTACAGAAGATTGAGGACAGACTGATTCCTTTCATCAATATATGTAAGGAGAACCACACTGCTGTACGTATTGGTGTCAACCATGGTAGCCTCTCTGACCGTATTCGTAACTCGTTATGGCGATACACCAGAAGGTATTGTAGAGAGCTGCATGGAGTTCCTCCGCATCTTCCGTAAGTATGACTTCCATGACATTGTCATCTCTATCAAATCCTCAAACACGGTTGTTATGGTTCGTTCCGTACGCCTTCTTGTGGCTGAGATGGACAAGGAAGGTATGCACTATCCGCTCCACCTTGGTGTTACCGAGGCTGGTGAAGGTGAAGACGGACGCATTAAGAGTGCCGTAGGTATTGGTGCCTTGCTCGCTGATGGTATCGGTGACACGATCCGTGTATCACTGAGTGAAGAGCCAGAGTGCGAGATTCCAGTGGCTAAACACCTTACATGGTATATCCGTCGACACGAGAAACATCTTCTCATCCCTGCTGAACAGTATGATGGCTTTGATTATCTCCATCCTAACCGACGTGAGACAGTGGCTGCAGGCAACATCGGTGGCGAGAATGTTCCTGTTGTTATTGCCACTCGAAAGGCTGATCAAGCAACTGCCGAGGTATCATCACCAGAGCTACCAAAGCCCGATTATATCTATGTACAGGGTGAATTACCTGAGAAAAGGGCAAAGAAACAGAAGTATATCCTTGATTATGATGCCTATATGGACCTTGCCAACAGTGGTAAGCAGTCCTTAGAGAACGTCTATCCTATCTTCCCTGTGACGGGAATGCCTTTCATCAGTGTGATAAACAGTGATGTTAAGTTCCTCGTCTTGAAGTTCGGTACACCTTCAGAGGAGTTCCTTGCTTGTCTGAAAACACATCCAGAGGTGGTTGTGGTATGTATGACAAGCCATCAGAACCGCCTTGGCGACCAGCGTGCATTGGCGCATCAACTGATGATAGCAGGGGTAAAGAACCCTATTATCTTCGCCCAGATGTATCAGCATTCAACTACCGAGGAGAAGGAAGAGAGCAGTAACAGCCAACAGGCTGAGACAACTACGGCTAAAGAGAAGTTCCAATTGGAGGCTGCAGCAGATATGGGTGCACTCATGATGGACGGACTTACCGATGGTATCTGGCTGATGAACAATGGCAACCTCTCACAAGAGGATGTTGAGCAAACGGCTTTCGGTATTCTTCAAGCAGGTAGATTGCGCATGGTGAAGACCGAATACATCTCTTGCCCAGGGCTGTGGCCGTACACTCTACGACCTCCGTACGACGATTGCTCGCATCAAAGAAGCTACCAAGGGAATGAAAGGACTGAAAGTAGGTATCATGGGCTGTATCGTAAATGGACCCGGTGAGATGGCTGATGCAGACTATGGATATGTCGGTGCAGGTCCTAAGAAGGTGAGCCTCTACCGCAAACAGGTATGCGTTGAGCATAATATCCCAGAGGAGGAAGCGGTCGAGCGATTGCTTGCCTTAATCAAGGCGGATCAGAATAAAGCTTAAAGTGGTAATCAGCACTCAATAGATGTAATTCAACATCGGTGCTTTTCCTTATCATCCTAACGGTAGGAACACCCCTTCTTTGTAGTTTCCTACTGTGCTCTTAATACTCCGCACGCGTGGTGTTCATGCTTAGCACCATACGTGCGGACCGTAAGCACCAATGGTGCGGAGGGCTAACTCCCCTACAATAAATCATACTTTTGATAAGAGGAGAGGAGAGATTTGGGGCTTAATGATTAAGGGTAAATAGCAAATAGAGTTTAGATAATTAGGCATAAAAAGGCGATTAATCACCTTGAAAGAATGTACCAATTAGACTTATTTGCCTAACAAGCGAGACAATCTACCCTTATAAAGCACTGATTTACCGATAATTACATTTCTGTGTTAAAACAAGAAAAAGTAAAAATGTAGTATAGATTCTGCTTGCTTCTTTCCTTTTAAAAGACTATCTTTGCAGCATGAAGGTATTGGAGGATATAAAGAAGTATTGCCTGAGTCGCTATAACCTGTCCGTTCTTGGCGCACAGGTAGGGCATTTATGCACTCCTTGTATCTATCTGGTCGTTGGTCATTATGCTGCTTGAGCACGATGTCAATGCCGCCAAGGAGTCCATGTGTGTCAATGCCTTCGTACTTTTCTTGCTACTGATTGTCTTCATGGCGAACTTCTATGTGCTGGTTCCTTATCTCTTTGAAGCAAAGAATAAGATAAAGCACTGGGCATTCTGGGTAATCAATCTGCTGTTTATCGTCCTTTGGAATCATCATATTTTCAGCATTTATAATGCCGATTTACCGAACGCACCTATACGAATAGGGTTCTATCAGTTTGGTGTGATGTGGATGATTCTCAACTATGCAATGGTCGTTGCGGCAATCTTCGTGCGTTATTATATCCGCCATAGTACGCTCAGAAGGCAACTAAGAGAGGAGAAACAAAAGATGACGGAAGCTGAATTGGCATGGCTTAAGAACCAGCTAAACCCACACTTCCTCTTCAATACGCTCAATAACATCGCCTCACTCACCCAGACAAGTCCAAACAATGCCCAAAAGGCAATCGGTCAACTGTCTGAACTCCTACGCTACGCACTCTATGAGACACAGCCTAAGGAGGTGAGTCTGAATGGTGAGATAGCCTTTATCAAGAACTATATCAATCTGATGACACTACGGTCGGGTAGTAATGTAGAGATAAAGAGCCAATTCATCATCCATAACACACAACTACTCATTGCGCCATTGGTATTCCTAACACCTGTTGAGAATGCCTTTAAGCATGGTATAAGTGCCAATAAACCATCGTTTATCCACATATCTATCACAGAAGATAATGGTAAGATAGTCTTTCTCTGTGAGAACAGTAACTATCCAAAAAACGACACAGACAAGAGTGGAAAGGGTATAGGATTAGAGAATATGTACCGCCGTTTAGAGTTGATTTACCCTGATAGGTATCACATCGAACAGTGTATTACACCAGAGGTTTACCACCTCAAGATTATTATTAGCCATAATAATAATATATGTTTCACCTCCATCACCCCATCCCCACATATCATAACCACCCAACATTCAACATCCAACACTCCATCCTCACAAATCATCAACACCCAACATTCACCACCCATCACCCAACATTAAACACCCAACACCCCATCCCCTCAATGAGAGCAATAATATTAGGAGCTACTGGTGCAATAGGTAAAGACCTTGTCCAAGAGCTTATCAATGATGATACTATCGAACAAATAGCTATCTTCGTCAGAAGAGACCCAGGCATAAATAACGAAAAGGTAACAACACATATCGTAGACTTCGACCAGTCGGATAAGTGGAGACTCTCCGTACAAGGCGATGTCGTATTCTCTTGCATGGGTACAACGCGCAAAGCGGCTGGCTCAAAGGAGAATCAATACAAGATAGACTATACCTATCAATACAATTTCGCTAAGATAGCAGCAGAGCAGGGAGTACCTTCTTTTATCTTGGTATCGGCTGCTATGGCTAATGCCAACTCACATTTCTTCTATACAAAGATGAAAGGTGAATTAGAAGAAGCTATCAAACAGCTTCCTTTCCAACATATCTCCATCCTTCGTCCACCTGCTTTAATTCGTAAGAATACTACAAGAAGCTCTGAGAAACTGTCTGTTTCTATACTGCAATTCTTCAATCAAAATAGGACTCTTACAGAGCCAACGACCTATGAAAACAGAAGTCGTTGCGCATTGTATGGTTGAACTTGCAAAAACAAAGAAGTCAGGAGTATTTGAGCCAAAGGATATTTTCAAGATTGGAGAAAGATAAATAAAGAGACATAACATCTCATCTGCTTGTAACAAAAGAATATGATACTATACGACCGTGAACATGCCATTCAGCGGATGAACACATTAGCTAAGGAGGGTAAAGACTTTATCTTTATCATCAATTATAAAGCCGATGGTGCCTATGTAGAGGAGTATGCGGACATCAATCCACATGAATTGCTTTTTGCTTTCCCAAGTCTTTCTAATATCCCTGAGGGCGAAAGCTACAGCAATGAGGCTGTGGAATGGCATACCGAACCACTCACAAGAGATGACTATGAACAGCGTATCAACCTTGTCAAGCAAAGAGAGCGTGAAGGCGACAGTTATTTAGCCAACTTGACATGCAAAATTCCTGTCCGTACCAATCTTTCTCTGCACGATATCTTCATGCGTTCAAAGGCGTTATATCGCTGTTGGATGAAAGAGAAGTTCGTTTGTTTCTCTCCAGAAATATTCGTTCGTATCAATAAAGAAGGACTTATCAGTTCCTTCCCAATGAAGGGAACGATTGATGCAACACGTCCTGAAGCCGAAAAGGAACTGATGGAAAATAAGAAAGAAGCAGCCGAACACGCTACCATCGTCGACCTTATTCGCAACGACTTGAGTATCATAGCAGAACAAGTGCAGGTGAAACGCTATCGTTATATCGACCATCTGACAACAAACAAGGGTGAAATCCTGCAGACAAGTTCAGAGATTGCAGGACAGCTTCCACAGACTATCGTGAGAATATCGGTACACTTCTCTTCCATTTGCTCCCTGCTGGCTCTATTACGGGTGCACCTAAGCCACGTACCATGGAGATAATCGATGAGGCTGAGGGCTACAAAAGAGGCTTTTATACGGGTGTGATGGGTTGTTATAGCAAAGGACAATTAGACAGTGCTGTGATGATTCGCTTTATTGA
>BNJU01004853.1_pt1 | contig 49911 bp, 68 predicted proteins | sample 8539281 | NCBI WGS metagenome assembly BNJU01 (sample SAMD00202456, study PRJDB9452) | human saliva metagenome | isolation source: human saliva | place: Japan | reverse complement strand
TTCAGAACGAACTTGGATAAATACGGTAAAGGCGTTGGACAATACGCTTGTGACGCGATTCAAACCTATGTTGCGCAGAGAAAATAAGCAATTTAAAACGGAGTTAGACAAATGTCTAACTCCGTTATTTTCGATTGTAAATCTTTCATTTAATTCTATCTTCTTGCTTTTATAATATAATTTTCATATTGTTTTAGAAAAATGCTTTGTACTATAATTTCTAATAGGGAGAAATTTATCAATATAACTTAGGAGAGGTGCAAATAGTATGGATTTACTTTTTCTTTTTCTGTAATTTTATTACCTTTTTTTTATCGTTTTTCATTCTATACTCTTACTACTAAACAACAGCAAGAAGTATCTAATTCTTCGACTCAAGAACCTGTTGATTCCTAAAAGAGCCCGAACTGAAAAGATTTCAGTTTCCAATCCAATTCGAAAACACAAAAGAAAATCAATCTTGGTTTCATTATATTATGAAAGATGCTTGCAAAGATATACCGAGAAAAAGAACAATTTCAGGAGATGTCTCACGAAGAGATTATCACCTTTGTAGAGATTGGGGAGAAAAGTTTATCAATATTGGAAAGATAGTGTTGGAGGTTCTAGTACAGTTGCTCAACCCGATGAACACGGATTTCCTACATTAAATTATATGCTGAATTAAGCAATGGTGACCTTCATTATATCGGTACCTTTCCAAATCTGATTTTCAACAACTTGAAAATTATGATTATGAAAAATCCTATTATTGTTTTATTTACCTTAAAGGAGGAAAAATATAAGACACCTTATGTTAATAAAAACGGAGAAATTAAAGTACAAACTTTAGCAGAACACTATGAAGTTAGTGTCTCACTTGCTGTATACGAAAAATTTACATCCTCAGATTTATAATCTAAAAAGAGCAGTAAGTTAAAAACCTACTGCTCTTTCATTTTTATCTCACAAATACCAACTTTTCTGGTGTTGATAGTTCCGCATCATGCGCGAATCCATCTTCTCAAAAATCCTCAACTGCTTCACGTCGGTCACTTGTTCACGCATGGCAAAACCAACCAATAACCCACGTCCTTTTTTTGACGTCGTGGAATGCTGCTTGAGCGTTCCATCTTTACGTTCGTAAAATTCCACGTCCACCCAGTTGTAACGCGAGCGGTCTAAAAAGCGAACTGAACTCGTCACTGGCACAGTTGACCACCGTTTCCCCCTCTGCAAACAGCTCGGCCCACTCCGATTTCCAGTAAGCCTTCAAGCTCTGTCCGTCCACGCGCAATGGTCGCAGCATATCCAAACGGTGCGGCTTTTATATAAGTAGTTGGCGCCACAGCCCCGCTACAGGCGGACAAAATACGTAGCATGATCGCTTCCATAGCCTAATCCCTCGTTCCATCCGTCTACTTGCTTCAACCAGCGAAACGCCAGTCCATTGTAAAGTTCAATGGCAGGAGCAGCCTCTGCCACCTTCCACCTTTCGATAAAGGCTCTATTTTCTTCAAGCAACTTCCCTTTCACCCCAAGCACACGGGCAAGGTCTTCTTCCGGAACCGCGCTCACAGCCGCCACTACTTTCCTAGCAGCCGGGCTCACTTCCCAGTCACGCTCCTCTAAAGCGTCATTATTCATTTCCTTTGCAGGCGATAATATGAATTTCATCTTGGTCCTCCCTTCGTTCATGTCCTCCTTAGTGTACCGTACTCCCCTTGTTTTGACAAAACACAAGATACAATTTATACTGAATACTATCAACTCAAAGGAGAATTTTATGCCTCAACCATTGACACTTTTGATTAATTCCATCGCCTCATTTTACTTATTACCGTTTTTAAGCGTTGGAATTTATGCTATTTGGGCCAAAAAATATTCACTCGCAAACTTCTTACTTTTCTTTGGAGGTGTCAACGCCCTCCATTCCATCCGTCTCATCTATCAAAAATCAGTTACTGGATATATCCTTATGGTTTTGTAGCATGGGCGCTGATTCTTTACGCGTCTTACTGGAATAACCAGCATGAAAAGCCCTATAAAACAGAAAATGCCATGCTAGATTTTCTCGTTTGTATTGTGAATGGAAATCCGTTTCCTGACAAAATCGAAGATCCAAACAAACTTCGTGCCATCATTGCACTCGTACTCACAATTTTAATGATTATCGCCTAACAAGGAGGACCTCATATGGACTTTGTATTCATCTTATTTTCTATTCTTGAGTTTTCTTTTATCGTTACATTTGCTTTCTTGATCTACTCGCAGGTGGCGTCGCTCTTCTAAAAGGAGACAAAACAACAGGAAACATCCTCATTTTTGTAGGAGGCCTAATCGCACTTCCTGCAATCCCATTACTAGCAATGGTTCGCGGAATTTCATTCGTTACATGGATTGTTGGGGCAACGCTTTGCTGCGTGGGAGCCTATATAAACGGAAAAGAAAATGGCAATAACAACACCATGCACCACGTCATCCGCATCACCATTGCAATCCTTCTCACGATTGGGTTGGCGCTTGTTTAATCAACATCAAAAATAGCGTACGGAAAATTCCGTACGCTATTTCTATCTACCACACCATCAGAATTGTCCCTGTTGCAATAAGTGCACAACCGATGAGTGATTTCACCGTAAATGTATCGTGCAAAAAAATAAACGCTAAAACCAAAGTGAAAATAATGCTCAGTTTATCCACCGCAGCCACTTCAGTCGCCTTTCCTAGTTGGAGCGCTCGGTAATAGCACAACCATGACGCCCCAGTCGCAATTCCGGATAAAAATGAGAAACACCCAACTTTTCTTACTAATTTGTGCTAGTCCTGACTGATTATTCGTGATAAACACCATCAACCACGACATCACAACAACCACAACCGTCCGCACTGCCGTTGCCAAATTCGAATTCACTCCATCAATCCCTATTTTGGCAAATATCGACGTCAACGCCGCAAACACAGCTGATAACAACGCAAATACAATCCACATTTGAAAGACCCCTTTATTTACATCTTTCCACTATTATACCTAATTTTTTCTAAAAAAAGATAGATTGCATCTGAATGATTTTTTGCTACAATGAACTTACTGACTAAAAGGGAGGAAAAAAGAATGCCTGAAAAACTTTTTGAAGAATTAGCACAACTAGAACAAGTAGAAGCCGTGGTCCTAGGAGGTTCCAGAGCTGGAGAACAGTATGATCAAGATTCAGACTATGATGTCTATGTCTATTTGAAAGATTCGATTGCCCTGAAAAATCCGCCGAAAACTACTGGGCAAGTACTGCTCGTATGTGAAATCCAAAAATCAATTTTGGGAATTGGAAGATGACTGCATTCTAAATAACGGAATCGAAATTGAGTTTATCTATCGTTCCTTGGATGATTTTGACCAAGAATTACAGAAGGTCGTTCTAGATCATCAGCCTCATAATGCCTACACGACTTGTATGTGGTACAACTTACTTCATAGCAAAGTTCTATACGACGAAGAGAACCGATATACCGCTCTACAGAACAAATACCGCATACCTTACCCTGCGACTCTGAAGCGAAATATCATCGAGAGACAGTCCCTTTTACTCGAGACATCCTTGCCCGCTTTTTCCAAACAAATCAAAAAGCTCTCAAACGCAAGGACATTCTCGCCTTGAATCATAGAAGTAGCGAGTTCTTTGCTTCCTATTTTGACCTACTCTTTGCATTGAACGAGCAATTACACCCAGGCGAAAAACGAGATGCTATCCTATGCGAAGAAAAACTGCACTCTTCTCCCACAAGATTTTGAAGCAAACATCCAAGCCTACTTCCAAAATCTCTATCAATGGGACCAATCCCAAGCAACACTAGACACCTTAAACCAACTCTTAGAACAATTACAGAAGCTTGTCGAAACAACTCATCACTAAGAGGAACGCTCTTGGCAGTGGTTTATGAACGGTGAGGGCAATAAATTACGAAACAAAACGGATTCACACTGTGAACCCGTTTTTTCTTCTGCCTCTCTGCGATGTATCGTGAAGTTGAGTTCGTCATCGCCTATTAACGCCTTTTCTCACATCCTGTAGTTGAACTCAGAAAAGCAGAAACGACGTCCACTTCCCAGAAAATCCGCACGACTGCAAGCAGTCCCTTGCGTTGTTCTGGTCCAGTGATTCGTTTCTAAACGCTTTTCTTCGTATCCTATTTTTCGGATGGTCCAGTGGTCGACGAAGTAAATTTTAATCGTTCAAAAGCCAGTCCCTCTCGCTTTTCGATCAAAAAATAAAGAAAAATTCGTCGAAGCATTGTGTTTGAAAAATAGAAGTGTGCGAGTTTCTTTGGATTCCATCCAAACGCCTGAGGAGGATAAACAAAAAGAATCAGTTTATTGAAAGAATAGTGGGACTAAGCATTAAAACGAATAAGCGGACGTAGGAATTTATTCCGTACGTCCGCTTTGAGGCTTTAAAGGTGCAAGACCAAGGCTTGCACCGGTGCCCCACTATAACTCTTTCAATAATAAAACTGATTCTGAACTCGTTTATCCGACGATGCACTTTCCTCTAAAATCCAAAGAAACGAAGCGAAGCTTCGCCTGTTCCCTCAAGCACACACTCATTCACAATGGTTCAACGAATTTTATCCTTTTATTCTATCACCATTTTATTTATTTTTTGGCACATAAAAAGCCGAGAGGGTTCTCGGCTTTTTCTCAACTGATGTTGTTTGCTAATAAGTCGCGGATTTCTTTTAAATAATCTTCCGCAGTTGGTGCAGCTGGTGCAGCTTCTTCAGCAGGTTTGTTTCCTTTTGCTAATTCAGCAGCTTTATTCATCCCTTTAACGATTAAGAATAATACCGCTCCAACGATTACAAAGTTGATGATTGCAGCGATGAACGCTCCAATACCGATTTGAGCAGAACCTAATTTAAATGAAACTGCTGCGATATCGCCAGTGTTAGCCACCATTGCGATGATTGGTGAGATAATGTCTTTTACTAATGAATCAACGATTGCTTTAAAAGCACCACCGATAATAACGGCTACAGCTAATTCAACGATATTCCACGCATTAAAAACTCTTTAAACTCTTTTAACATTCGTTTTTCCTCCTTTTATAAAAAGTTACATAATTACTTTTAATAGAATACTAAATTTTGATTCAAAACTCAAATAAAAATTATGTTATGTTTCTATGTTTTTCTTATATAATTTTTTTCGGAAGATAGTTTTCAACGGCAAAATCAACGCTCTCTTTTGCTGATAACTGCGCTAATAATTCGCTCAATCCAAACGCCACTCGTCAAACCGGAAGAACCCAGTCCACTCGCCACAAAAGCATTAGAAGTTTCCGGAACTTTCCCAAAAAACGGTAGAAAATCGGAAGTATACGCGCGAGTTCCTACACGGACCCCGCTACGTTTCGCGTCTTTTAACGCTGGCAAACTCGCACAGGCTTCTTCATACATGCCATCTAACAACGCTTCATCTGGCGTTAAATCGAACCCTTGCGTATTCTCATGCGTCGCCCCGACTAAAATCTTGCCATCAGGGAACGGGAGGATATCAATCTCCCCATGAAGCATGCACACCGGCCATTTCGACGTATCTTCACTCGTTTCCAGTTCCAATTCAATCAATTGCCCTTTTTGCGGACGAACATCCACATAGTAGTCGAGCTCTTCTAATAATTCCTTGACCCAAGCGCCACTGGAGAGAATCACCGCATCAAAAGAAAGGACCTCTTCACCGGCTACCACTCGAATGTCTTCGCCTTCTTTGGATAAAGAAACTTTTTGATGCTTCACTGTCGCTCCGTTTTTGGCTGCTTGTTCTAGAAGGAGCGCTACAAGCTTTTCTCCGTCCACACGACCGCCACCGCTACAATACAAAGCTCCATCTGGATTCGCCCATCCTGGGATCACCTTCGCGACGTCTTCTCTAGACAGCGCCTCTACTTCCCCGATCATCGGCGCATCCACTCGGCGTTCGACTGCCATTTCTTCGACCTTTTTGAGTTGTTTTTCAGTATGTTTGAAAATGTACGCCCCGACCTGTTCATATGGCAAGTCCGTAACTCCATCCGCACGTAACTGTTCCATTAAAAGGGGATAATACGCTGCCCCATGCGACACGAGTTGGTACCAGTCTTTATTGCGGCGTTGTGATAACCACGGACAAATAATCCCCGCTGCAGCCTTGGTCGCTTGGCCAACTCCCGCATCAAAAACGGTTACGGCGATTCCTTTTTTACTGAGTTGGTAGGCCGCCGTTGCCCCTACAATCCCAGCTCCTACGATTGCTACTGATTTTGTCATCTTGTTCACTCCTAGCTGAACTGTCTCATTTCAAATTGCCCTTGTTCTTCAAACCACTCTGCCACTTGCAAGAGTAGTGCCTCTTGCCCGCGAGCTGCCATAAATTGCACCCCGATTGGTAAGCCTTTTTCGCTCAGATATACCGGCAAGCTAATCGCAGGCGCACCTGTAATATTCGATAATTGCGTAAATGGCGTCAACGCTAGGGTGCGATCGAAACATCCGCCAAATCACACTTTGTTGCTCAGGGACGCTGAGTTCTTCGATACGGTTGAGCGCCTGACGAACCGATTCCTCCATCGGAAATTGCGTTTGAAGAGGCGCCACATCACTCACGGTCGAGCGTTAAAATAAGATCGAAACTCCTCATGGACTTTCTCCATTGCATGCGCGTAAGTATCCCATTTCGTAAGAGCCACACTGTAATCTTTGGCAAGAATTTGCTGCCCAGATTGATAAATGCCCCATGTCATCAGTTCCATATCGTCCTTGGTGAGCGCTCGTCCAAGACTAGCTTCCAAGCCTTGCATCATCGCTGCGGTCTCCACACTATTCATTAAATAGTAATTCTTCATCACTTCCACACCGTCGACAGGCCAGCCGATGGGGTCCACTTCACAGCCGATTTCTTCGAGGAAATGAACCGCCTTACGAAGCGCGGCTTTGGCTTCTGGAGCGACCACGCTCTCAATCGGGGATTTCTCAATGACGCCCACTCGAAGCGGACGCTCTAGACGAACTTCCCACTCACGAATCAGTGGCGCCAAAAACGGACTATCCTTCTGCTCGACTTGCAAAGCGCGCAACAATTCACGCGTATCGCGTACACTCTTCGTCATCGCAAAATTCACCGAAGCCCCTTGCCAGCCACGATAACTACCAGGACCGACAGGAATACGACCACGACTCGGCTTCAAGCCCTAATAGTCCTGAGAAACTTGCGGGAATACGAATCGAACCGCCGCCATCACTGGCTGCAGCAATCTGCACCATGCCGCTTGCAACGGCCGCCGCTGCACCACCGCTAGATCCACCAGCATTGCGTTTTAGATCATACGGATTATTCACCGGCCCCCAGAGCTTGGCTTCCGTCATATTTTTAAATCCAAACTCGGGAATATTCGTCCGTCCCACGATAATAAACCCAGCCTCTTCCAGACGCTTCACAAAGTTGTCGGTGCGTTTCATTGGGATGTCCTTTAGTAGTTTACTGCCGCAACTGGACGGTTCCCCGCTTGATTTTGCCGAGGTCTTTCAATAGAAGCGGCACACCTCAAACGGCAATCCCTCAAACGAGCGCATCTTCGCTTCTTCTAGCGCCCGCTCTGCTTGGATGTGAACAACCGCATTCAACTCGGGATTGAATGCTTGGATTTTTTCTAAACTTTCTTGTACTAATTCAACCGGAGAGACTTCCTGATTCCTTACAGCCTCTCGCATCTCAATGGCGTCTTTCCACATAGTTCCACGTCCTCTCTACAGCTTCATTTTACAAGGAAAAAGAAAGAGGGTAAAGGGGCAGTTCGTAAAGATTCTCTTTACTTTTCATTCTATTCCTAGCAAAAAAGCGGTATTTCTACCGCTCTAATTTCTAACGCTTCATCCTAATACTTCATAAGGATTGTTGTGAAAGGGAGTGGTACTGTACTCCCTCTTCATTAAAGTTCTCTGGAAGCAACCATTTCTCGAACCGTTCCTTTAGCTTAGGCCACTCTTGATCAATCATCGAATACCAATCCGTGTCTCTAGTTCGCCCTTTATAAACGACGGCTTGTCTGAATCGCCCTTCATAGGTAAATCCTAGACGTTCTGCGGCACGCTTCGAAGGTTCATTGAGCGCATCACATTTCCATTCATAACGGCGATACCCCATCTCTTCAAATACATACCGCGCCATTAAATATTGCGCCTCGGTCGCAATTCTGGTTCGCTGTAACTCGGGTAAATAAGTCACCGAACCGATTTCGACCACTCGGTTTGCTGTATCCAGGCGCATTAACGCGAAGGTTCCCAGCGCCTTTTGGGTATTTTTATCCAAAATTACATAATAAAATTTGGAGGAATCTCGTAATAAACGCTCAAAAAGCTCGTCCCATTCGGCTTCATTGGCAACCGAACTTCCCGCTAAATACGTCCACATGTGCGCAGGAGTATCTGGCCCATAGACGGCATATAGGGCTTCTTTATGCGACTCGTTCAGCTTCTCCAAGCGCGTATATCTTCCTTCAATGCTCGCCGCCGTTGGAAGTCCCCCTGGAGTAAACCCAGGAACAGCTTCCCCAATCACTTGTCCAAATTCATTTGTCTTCATATCCTCTTCTACCTTCTATCTGTCAGTCTCATCACTTCTCAAAGTACCTTATTATACCACTTCTTTGTAAAAATGAGGACTTCCTACTCTACTCTTCCTCTTCCGTCTCCACTAAATAGAGCTCCTGGAGGTCGCTGATAGATAGCCACCTTGCTTCTGCCTGCGACTCCACGTAGACGGCTTCGTCGCTCAATTCCACGGGGACACCGACCACCATTTCGTGCCCTTCCTTCTTCTTCACGCGAAAACACGCCAGTTGCCGGTGGACATAGAGTTGAGTCAGCAGCGTCCATTTTTCCTCTTTCGTGAGGCGACTTGTGTAATGCTCCATCCTCTTCTCCTTGGCGATTTCACTCGTATGCTCGGACAAGAAGAACCCTTGCCACTTCGCCATGCCACGGTCTTGGTATTCTCTGGTTGATTTATACGGCAAATACATACGCATATTCATGTCAATCCATCTAACCCTCCTGCCGAATGCCCTCCGACGAGCTGACTGCGCGCCTTCACGCGGGACGATTCCAATAGAGAGTTCGCCTTCAAGAGCGAGGTGAAGCCGAATTCGTCGCGAATCGTATCGACAGCCTTTTGCAATTTTTCTTCCTTTTCGACCTGCTCGTAATCGTCGAACAATGAAAACACCGTAATCGCCTCATCCACGAGCCCTTGATAGGAAATCCCTACCCGACGCACCGCACCACTCGTATACTTCTGGCGAAACAAGTCCAATACCACTTCCGTCAGAGGCTTCGTTTGATTCGTGGGGTCGATTTTTCGTTGCGCCTGAATCGATTTTTTCTCCTCCGTTCTGGAGTACCCCACATGAATGGATACACAAGTCGTCTTCTTGCGGACCCTGCGAAGTCGAACGGCTACTTGCTCGGCCATTTCTCTTAAAATCAACTCGATATCGCCCTTACGACGGTAATCTTTCGGCAAAATTTGCGAGTTCCCGATACCGTGTGATTTCACCTTGTAGGGATGATGGACATTGCTCTCATCGATGCCATTCGCGTGAAACCACAGCTCCACGCCCATAATCCCCAGACGCTTCTTCAATAGATCGGCATCCGCATGCGCCAATTCCTTAATCGTGTAAATCTTCAGCTGGTTCAGCCGCTTTTCCATGCGACTGCCAATCCCCAGGAAATCCGTCATCTTCTCAATGCCCCAGACCTTCGTTTCGACGTCCTCATACGACCAGTTAGCGCGCATATTCTTCGCATTCTTAGCCTCATTATCCAGCGCGAGTTTAGCAAGGAGAGGATTCGCATTAGACATCCCTACCGTCGAATAAAGCCCCGTCTCCTTCCAAATTGCCCGCTGAATTTGCGCGGACAAGAGGTCTAATTTTTCCTTTCGGGAAAGTGTCGGGTCCGGGAAGAAATAATTCAAGGAAGTCGTCAAGTCGACAAAGCCTTCATCGATGGAATACGGATAAATCTCACTCGTCGTGGCAAAATTTTGCAAAATGCGCTGAATCTGCATATTAATCCGGATATACTCGGACATCCTTGGCGGGACAATAACGGTCGCTCTCGCCCACGCCTCGATGAAACGCACGAAGGCCGCATCCGTGGGGAGCCCTTGACGCTCGGCCGTATAATAAGAAAAGCGACGCGTATGAATATCAAACGGCAAATCGTAGGTCCGACCGACATTTTTGCGCCCGAAGACTTTCTTGAAGACGGGAGAAGACGCTAGAATGAGCCCTTTGCAATTATCCGCGCGACTCATCACACATAGCGACGCCTTGAGCGGATGCAGTCCTCTGGCGATACATTCGACGCTGGCATAGAACGACTTCATATCGATAAACGCAATGTCGCTTCTTGGTTCCAAACTGTAGTCAATCAGACTCATCGAACACGCCTCCCTTCTTGCGATGTTTCGGTTTTAAAATGACTAATTTTGCACGCTCACTCTAGAAACCGCTCTATACCAATGTTTCTAAGGCGATTTTTGCTGGATTTTTTCTCTTTTAGTGACGAATCTGTTTGAACTACCTTAGTTATAACACGAACATATGTTCTCTTTCAAGCGAAATTCCTTCTCGATTTTCAAAAAATGAAGTCGATCCAAAAGGAAATTTTTACAAGGAACGTTCTTGAATTTCCCCAAGCGTGCGAGTATAATTTCCCTTATGAAAAAGACCGCTATTAACTTAACAGACGGACCGATTTTGCGGTCCATTATTACGTTTGCAATTCCAATTGTTATTTCAAATATATTCCAGCAACTCTATAACACTGCCGATATTATGATTGTAGGGAGGTTCCTTGGGCAGGATGCGCTGGCGGCTGTTGGGGCGACTGCAGCCATCTTTGAACTGATTGTCGGATTCGCACTCGGCGTCGGAAATGGGATGGGCGTCATCATCGCCCGCTACTACGGAGCCAATAACCATCGCCTCTTAAAAACGCGCTGTCTCGGCCACTATCGTCATCGGGGCCGTTCTCAGTCTCCTCGTAGCTCTTGGAGGAACGTTTGGAATGTATCCACTGCTCGAGTTTCTTGGGACACCCGCTAGTATTATCGACCAGTCCTATGCGTATATCTCGATCATCGTGCTCGGGATCGCGGTGACGTTTGCGTATAATTTATGCGCGGGGTTGCTGCGTGCTGTGGGGGATAGTCAAGCGGCCCTTTACTTCTTGATTTTCTCAGCGGTGGCGAATATTTTCCTCGATATTTTACTGATTACAACGTTCAACATGGGCGTTGAAGCTGCGGCCATTGCGACGATTATTGCTCAGGGCATATCGGCCGTTCTCTGCTTTATCTATATCAAAAAACGCGCCAACTTCCTTATTCCGGCCAAAAGTGATTTTGTCCGCGACGATGAACTGTATTTAGACCTCATCAGCCAAGGATTAGCCATGGGACTCATGTCATCCATCGTCTCACTAGGATCTGTGATGCTCCAGTCCTCCATCAACGCACTTGGACCGGTCATCATCAGTGCGCAAACTTCTGCTAGACGGATTTTCGCGTTCTCAACCTTGCCATTTGCGGCGATTGCAGCGGCAATGACGACCTTCACTTCGCAAAACTTCGGGGCCAACAAAGTGCACCGGATTGCCAAAGGGATTCGTCAAGGCAGTCTGCTAGCGTTTGGATGGGCGATTTTGGTCTGCATTATTCTATTCTTTGCGAGCCCATTCCTAAACGAACTCGTCTCTGGATCGAGCGACGCGCTTCTACTGGATAATGCCGCGCTGTATAATCGCATCGGCTCACTCTTCTATGTGCCGTTAGCGCTCCTTCTGATTTTACGAAATAGTCTGCAAGGGCTTGGGCAAAAGGTAACGCCGCTTGTGTCGAGTTTTATCGAGCTGGCAGGGAAGGTGCTTTTCGTGGTGTTTGTGATTCCGCAGGCGGGGTATCTTGGTGTCATTTTTGCAGAGCCGATTATTTGGTGCCTGATGGCCATCTATCTTTCCTACGCCTTCTTGCGTCATCCGCTTATTAAAGAAGTAAGGCATGAACTATTCTAGAAAAGAGACAAAATAAAACCCTCGGTATCTTCATAGTGTTGATGGTAAGGATATCGGACTGAGCTAAAATCTCAGTCCTACCAAGCTTCAAACTGAGTCTACGAAATCAAATTTCTAGACTCAGTAATTCACATTGGTTATTCCTCCTTACCATTCACACTATAGAACCGAGGGATTTTTGTCTCTTTTCAGCATTTCTATAGTTTGCGGAGTGCTGCAAGAAGCTCCTATGACATTTCTCAGCTCCTTATAATATTAGAAGAAGGGGCCGGCAAGAGCCTAGGTCTCTTTGCCTATCGAACTTCAAAGGGCGTCATGTTGATAAAATCAACTGACGCCCTAATTCATTTCGATTACACTCGTTATTTCCATTACTATAGAATCCGCGAGGTCCGGGAAGCCCTTATTTTGTTTATACTTCTTTAATTGGATGGCGCAAGAAGCGTGGATAGTGGATTTCTTAATCTTAAGATGGCTTTGTAAAACCGGGCTGAGCTAAAATCTCAGTCCTACCAAGCTTCAAACTTAAGAAGAACACAAGTTGATGTTTGATGAAACTTTGGCGCAGTAGACACTTCCCTACTTTTCCTATCAATAGTATAATGAACCTGAGAATACAGAAAGCGGTGGCAAGAGATGAGCAATTATATAAAAAGTAATCAAGATCGATGGAATAATGTAAAAAATACCTATACTGAGCCATTGACACATGAAGAATTAGAAGAAGCTAGAAAAGTGCCAATTTCAGTTGCATTAACGATTGGGAAAAAAGTTCCCCAAGAATGGTTTGAAAAAGCGAGTGGAAAAAAGATATTAGGATTAGCTTGTGGTGGCGGACAGCAGGGGCCGGTTTTTTTGCTGCAAAGGGTTATGATGTCACCATAATGGATTTTTCCACATCACAATTACAAAGAGATGAGATGGTGGCTAAAAGAGAAGGCTTAACAATCACTACCATTCAAGGTGATCTGACAAAACCATTCCCATTTGAAGATGAAACGTTCGATATTGTTTTTAATCCGGTTTCAAATGTCTATATAGAAGATTTAGAAAAATATGTATAAAGAAGCCGCTCGCGTATTGAAAAAGGGTGGCTTGTTAATGGTCGGATTTATGAACCCATGGATATACATGTATGATGCTGATGTTGTATGGGACCAACCCGATGAGGAATTACTGTTACAGTTTTCACTCCCTTTTAATTCAAAAAGAGCTTGAAAAAGGAAGGCAAAAATTACTATCAATCCAGAATACGGATATGAATTTAGCCATACCTTAGAAACGCAGATTAGAGGACAACTGAAGAATGGTCTCGCGATGATCGATTTTTATGAATCGTGTGATCAAAGAAATCGATTATCCCGTTATGGCAATGACTATATCGCTACACTCTGCGTTAAACTATAATGTGATAGAACAAATAAGAAAAGAGACAAAAATCCCTCGGTATTTTCATAGTGTTTGGGCGCCAAGGGCTTCTATTGACCTTTCGGATATCTTCATAGTAATGGAAATAACTGTACCGGCAAGAGCCTAGGTCTCTTTGCCTACCGAACTTTAAAGGGCGTCATGTTGATACAATCAACTGACGCCCTAATTCATTTCGGTTACACTCGTTATTTCCATTACTATAGAATCCGAAAGGTCCGGGAAGCCCTTATTTTATTTGCACTTCATTAAGTAGATGGCGGAAAAGGGCTAGAAGAATCCACAGCACTTTTCTTTTGAAGCGGAAACTGCACTTGTACGATATAAATTAAATTTTTATCCAAAACGCACCAGTCTACTAATATCGACTGGTGCTTCTTTTTATTTTTTCTTTTCTTTGATAGTTTTCAATGGAATAATATACGCTGCTGCGGCAAGCACGCTATACATCATAATGGGAGGATATATGATTAAAGCCAGAATGAAACCAACACACTTAATCAGTATATCTGGAATTAATAGTTTTCTATAGGCTTCGGTTTCTTTTAACAGCTCAACCTGATCTTGATTTGGCTTATCGAGTACTTTATGCAAATACCAATTTATAATTGTCGAAACAATAACGACTGAACCATAAAATAATTGTGCGGTATAATTTTCGAAATGGCTACTAACGAGTCCTGTCGCATAGGGCATAAACGATACAAAAAATAACAAATATAAGTTAGCCCAGACAACTTCACTAGAAATACGTTCTACTTTTTCCCACAATGTGTTCAATGCCATCAATAAAGAACCTAACCAGAAAAACGATAGAAAATACGCGAAGAAATTATGTCGTAACTCCCAGAATGCTTGTAAACTTGGTGTTGCTGGCTTCTCTAATTCCAAAATTAATATGGTCATGATAATTGCTAGAACGGCATCCGTTAATGCAATTAGTCTGTCTTTTTTCATAATGAGCACCTCTTTTTCTTTGATACCTACCGATTGAGATGCACTTAAATTATTCCTCTTTTATCAAAATTCGTGCATAAAAATCACAGCTATTATACTAAAATACAATGGAAACGTCCATCTACACTCTACCCCAAAAATGATAGTTTCTCTTTTTTTACCAAGATTTTGGCGTATAATGAAGGTGAATAAACAGAAAGCGGTGATGAGATGGGACAAATTACAGATCAATTAAGACAGACATTTGTAAAGGTGTACGGAACGGAGCCGGAGGAAAGCTTTTTTTGCGCCGGGACGTGTGAACTTGATTGGGGAACATACCGACTATAATGGCGGGCATGTCTTCCCTTGCGCGATTACACTGGGAACTTACGCGCGGGTGAAGCCACGTACGGACAAGAAGCTCCGTCTCTATTCGGACAATTTTCCGAAGGATGGTATACGCGAGATTGATATGACTGACCTGGCTTACAGGGGCAGTGACTCGTGGGCGAACTATGTCAAGGGCGTTTTCATGTACTTGGCAGACCTCGGCTTCGATTTTCCACACGGCATGGACATCGCATTTTACGGAAACATCCCGAACGGCTCGGGTCTCTCATCGTCAGCCTCATTCGAGCTACTCGTGGGTGTCATCGCTCGCAAGGTATATACTCTAGGCATCGACACGCTGGGGCTTGTGAAGGTTGGGAAACGTGTTGAAAACGACTTTATTGGTGTGAATTCTGGCATTATGGACCAGTTCGCTGTGGGGATGGGCAGAAGGACCACGCCATCTTCCTCGACTGTGCAACGCTGGAGTATGAACTCGTTCCAGTGAAGCTCGGCGACTATCGTATCGTCATTATGAACACGAATAAACGTCGCGAACTGGCTGATTCGAAATACAACGAACGCTTTGCCGAAACGCGCATTGCCTTGAAGGAACTACAAGAGTATGTATCTATCGATAGCCTGGGAGAACTCACCATCGATCAGTTCGATGAGTTGAAGCATCACCTATCCAGCGAACTCTTTGTGAAACGTGCTCGTCATGCCGTTAGCGAAAACGAACGGACGGTGCTTGCGACTCGTGTCTTAAAAGAAGGCGACCTCGCTCACTTCGGACGTCTGATGAACGAGAGCCATCTCTCGACTGAAATCGACTACGAAGTGACCGGCAAGGAACTCGACACACTCGTACATACCGCTTGGGAACAAGCCGGCGTCCTTGGCGCTCGTATGACAGGCGCAGGCTTTGGCGGTTGTGCCATCGCGCTGGTACATAAAGACCATATCAAAGCATTTAAGGCCAAAGTTGCCAAAGTCTACACCGATAAGATTGGCTACGCTCCAAGCTTTTACATCGCGGAGATTGCGGACGGCGCGCATTAGTACAAACAAAAAAAGAGCATTAGATGGCTAAATCCAATGCTCTTTCTGGCTTTAGTGATTTGAGATATTCACTATCTACACCTTCACTATAGCATACTTCTTTTTATAATCAAGGAAGTTAATTAGAAAAGAGACAAAATCCCCTCGGTACCTTCATAGTGTTGATGGTAAGGACACCGGACCAAGCCTACGTCTTGGCTCCTACCAAGCTTCAAACTGACTCTACGGGTTTTACCCTAGAGTCAGTAATTCACTTTGGTTGTTCTTCCCTACCATTCACACTATAGAACCGAGGGAATTTTGTCTCTTTTCAGCATTTCTATACTTTAAAGGTAGTATCCTCTACCTCAAACAACGGCATAGTAGCTAATTACAAAACAGCCAGTGCTTTTTATGAAAGAAGGAAAATGCGAGTCTCGATGATTGCGTAGTTCAACCTTACAAACATAGTCACGAAATAAGGCTTCCGGGACCTTTTGGATTCTATAGTAATGGAAATAACGGGTGTAACCGAAATGAATTAGGGCGTCAGTTGATTTGATCAACTTGACGCCCTTTGAAGTTCGGTAGGCAAAGAGACCTAGGCTCTTGCCGGTACAGTTATTTCCATTACTATGAAGATATCCAAAAGGTAAAAAGGAAGCCTTCGGTTATCTTGTCTTTTTTTGTACTATTTTTGAACTGACACCACTTCAAGCTCGCCTTTTTCATTCTGAAGGACGCGGAACATAATCTCCATGCCTTCTTTTGGTCCGTCTGGATGCTTCGAGTTCATCAAGAGCGTTCCAAAGCACTGGTTGCCTTCCACGCGCGAGATGCGGACCCACAAGCGTTCTGGGTCTTTGCTCTTGTCTTCGTAGTAGACCGCTACGCCAAAGTCATCGGGATACGCGCGGTGTCGGAATTGGTCGAGGCCTTGGAAGGTTCGTGTTTCTTCTTTTTCCTTGCTCTTTGTATCATAGACTTCCGCAATGACGCGTCTTGCACGGTCTACAATATACGGATCCACTTCAATCCATTTCATTGAACAGAATTCGCAATCATCAAGGTTCGCAAGACGGATAAGATACATCGTCTCTTCGGGAATGAGGCGCATGTCTAGCGTCGACTCCCCCTCTTTAGCAATCCATAGCGGTTGGAACGACACGCCAGCCTCTTCATCGATATATCCGTAGAGGACGAGCCCCGTATCGCCTGCCTTGGCCACTTCTGGCATCACGTCTTCAATCAGCGATGCACAGCGAACGTAGACGAGTTGATGGTAGAAGCTACGGAAAGAGGCCTCTTTTACTTTTTGCATCTGAGACGCAATCGGGATTTCATTTGAAAATAGCGTACCTTCCATATCGACCCCTATTGGAAATCCACATCGTTCCATCCAGTCCTCACTCGTCAATTCCGGAATCGGTTCCCCAAACGCTTTATTCAAGAAACGACTTCTACAATCGTCCACTAAGTTTCCAGGAAGGTGTATCGTGAGATCTTCTAACCATTTCCAACGATAATCGTCCAGCAAATGCAAGAGCAGAATCTGCGTCTTGCCTTCATGCTCGTAAATGTCCAGCACCTTAAAGTGGCTGTCGCGATTAGCGATACAGAGTCCCCAATTCGTGCCATGTTCCATCGAACTTAAATCCACCATATGGTTCGATAGAATACCATAGCGGTGCGTCGTCACCATTCCTCCAACACGACACGTCGCATCGGTAAAGGCGGGATTACGAACGACCTCCCCGACTCTGTAACACGCCACTTCTTCCGGCGTGAGGTTGATATCTCTAGCAAAAAGCTGCAATCCCGGCAGCATCTCATTCATTAATTGTTCAAGTTGCTGTACTTCTGTCATTCTACTTCTCCTGTCTTACCACGTTGCACGTGATAATGTTTCGCTATTGTACGGCTGGAGGTTCACGATGCTCGACTTGATCGTTCCATCCGCGTTCTTCACCGTCTCTGGCGCTGTTTGCCCGATTAAAATCACTTTGCCATTGCCGACTTTGGCAAAGACAATCACCGTCGTTCCGGATTCGGACACATAGCACTCCACGATTTCATAAGGGACGTCGCCTTGTTTAAATGTGAGCTCTCCCCATGTAAACTTCGCCTTCATTCCCGCAACCGTCGCATATTGGAAGAGCTGGTCTGGAACGGCTAAATCATAGAACAAGCGCTGTGTCGCTGGACTCGTGCGCTCATAAACTTCGCCCTTCTTACGCGCGTAAATGGCCATCACATCCGCAATCGATGGGTTACTTTGGGGCGCTTCCTTCTTCCAAGTAACATTGTTGAGGAATCCTGCCCGCAGATCCGCATTCTCCACTTCTTCAAAGTTCGCATCCTTCAGCGTGTCTCGTGTCACGGAACGTGCTTGCAAGAGAATCGGTTCATCCCCCTTGTAGCCAAAGAGATACGCCTGCTGGTTGGTATTGTCGATATAGGCATCCACGATGAACATCTGATAGTCATTCGCTGTCACCTTCCCCATCATATTCCAAGAGGTAGCCTCGCCGTTTACCTTCGCCCCTGCTAAATCCAGCGCTTCTTGCAGCGGTTCGTAGTGCTGGCCTCTTCTTTGGTTCCATTCCTGCATAAATTCGGCAAATCCCGTTGAATTATGCTGAACGAGACGTTCCAAGTCCTTATAGTGCTTCTCGATTAGGACCTTGTCGCTTGGGTGAGCGGCAATCAGCTTCTGGCTCTCGTCTTTAGCTGCTTGCAAGCCAGACTGGGCATCGGCATCCTTGGCCACTAGATTATACGCTAAATGCAACTGTTCAAAATACGTCTCCTCTACTTCTTGTACCGTCGTCTGCGTCACCGTTGTTGCTTGAGCGGTCGTAGGTGCATCGGTGGTCGTCACCGCCTCCTGCGGCCTTTTGGTGCATGCCACCAGCGCCAAGACACATAGCGCTGATGCGAATAATTGTCTTCCCTTCATCCTCTTCTCCTCCAATCCTGAAAGCCCTCTCTATTCATGCTTATTATAGCATAGGTGGGAAAAGAAAAAGCAGGTGGTGGTGGAGATAAAAAAGGAATTAAGCAGATTGTATCTGCTAATTCCTTTGAAAAATCAAATTGTCATAACAATCTATAAACTCATGTTATTCTACATCTATTTAAATGGTATTTTGGATTGACTAAATTTAATATTTTTATCCAAGAAATGTAGTAGTGGTGTCACATTTTCTGGATGAGAAAAATTTAGGGCCAAAAATAACTTCTTCTATTTTAATCGGATTATCTCGTTCTATATAAATCTTTGCTACTTCTCCTAAGTTATTAATTTTTATGTCTTTGTTGTCAGAGTCTAAAGGAGAGTATTTTCAGAAGTCTCAATTCTGATTCATAGCTGTAATCAGCAAACTTGAATAGATATCGAATTTCTTCTAAACATTTATCAACTGCTTCAGTATAATTCTAAGCTATTATCTATATTCCCTACAATTTTTTAATTTCTTTAACGAATTATTTATTTCTTTAATCTCGTTTTTATTAAGAGAATTATTATTCTTTTTTCTAGTAGATCCTCTGATATTTCAGGGATTACTTAAGTACCCAATGCGATAAATAAAATCTTGTGTTTTCTGATTTTTGTTCATATTTTTTTATCATCCAAGCTAAGGCTTGATTCTTTATCTAGACCTATAATAGGCGGAACAACCGTAGAATCGTTAACCTTTGAGAAATCGTTAGATTTTTAATACTAAGCATACACCCTTTGCTTGTTCTCCGTATTGTGCCCACATTTCTAAACAATCAATTGCCGTAGTCAGACACATTAAAAACCAAGGACTTGGTTTTAAGGATATCTGTTTAAAAGTTAAATCCGAATATAAAAATAGATCCAGCACTTTTGCCTTCAGAAGGGTCATTCATATAATTAACATTATTTAATCTACTTTTTGTTACTATCGAGTATGCTTCTTTTGTGGGGGGCTACTTCTTTTGCTGCCACTGCTTCTTTTTACTACTTCTCTAACCGCTTCTTTTACTTCTTCTCTTACTGCTTCTCTTATTGCTTCTTTTATTGCTTCTATTTCTGCTTCTTTTTCCGCTTCTGCTTCTGCTTCTTTTTCCGCTTCTGTTTCTGCTTCTGCTTCTGTTTCTACTTCTGTTATTTCTTCTACTTTTTATATTTTCTCCCTTGATCGTCATCTTTCTGCCTTAAGAAAGCTTGTAATACCGGCCCCGAGTATAATGGCCAAATGTTAAGCCTCCGGATCTCTTACAATCAACTGTTTCTTTTATAGTTTGTACTAATCGAAAAAAATATCTATTAAAGTTATTTTTCATTATCCCTTTTACCCTTAAATAATTTATATAATTCGCTATATTTTGACCATCTTAATGGATTATCACTGTCAAACTGATTAAAGAAATAATTAATGAGATATAGTAAGTTGTTTTTACTCTTCTTTTTATCCACTTTTGACATTAGGATTTGGTCTAAAGAAAATTCAACTTTATTTGGTAAAGAGCTCTTTTTACAAATTTTAACAATTTCATCTGCTAATTCATCTATCTTAGAACTGTTCTTTTGACTTATTACCCAATTTAGAAGAATATGAATATAATCAGACATAAGACCCTACATACTCTATCTTCTTATTGACTTCCTTGGCCTGTATTACTATTTTTTTCTAATTCATATTCATCATGTTGCTTTAAAGACAAATTAGATAAAAATACGCATGTAGTTAATAATTACGGCCCAATATGCTCCGGACAGGAACTGACTTTCATTTCTTTGAAACACTTCTTTGGCTTTAGCTTCAATTTCCGTTATTTCAGATAATTTTTTTGATATTTTTCTGATAGTTTTCGGAGGATAGTAATATACATAAAGGTAATATCATTTGAGAAGGCGAATTCATTATATATGTCTTCAATTTTGTTAGCTACTCTCCGAACATCTGATATCTTTTCGTAGTAATGTAAAGATATAGTAAATAGTACATTAACATACTCAACAGCTACTTCAACTGATTCTCTATAGCTTTCTAAACTCCTACAGGATACATATAACCCATCCACTTCTTCTTCAATTGCTTTCATGTTAATATTTTCGTTTTCTTTTTCTGGCGTTTTAAACAAAAAGTCTAAATAAGCAAGTCGTAATCTAGGTGAATTCTGATTCATAGTATTTACTTTTTCACCTTTATTCCTTATCATTTCCAACAAACTTGGTTCCATATTATCTACGGTTAATCCAAACAAAAATTTCAGGTAAAAAATCGCTACTTTCTCTGAGGTTGGATGACTTTGATAAATCTTCTCACCTTCTTCTATTAATATCCTAGTTTCGTTTTCTTCAACGGGTACAGATTTCAACTTCAAGAGGCACTCCAATAAAAGCCACAGCTACGTCTTCTGTAAGTTGAGATTGTTGATATACTTGCCTCAACGCATTTAATACATCTTGTTTATCCTCTAGCTGTGAAACTAACTTTAAATAAATTAAAGTTACCCTCTCTGATAATCGATATTTTTTATACACTTCCTCAATTTGAGGTTTACATTTCTGTACAATAGGTTCATCTTCTACTTCTTGAGAATATTGCAATATAGAGTCTAAATAAAAGAACAGCTCCTTCTTCTGAAATTTCATATTCTTGAAAAAAACTTTTTCTCCTTTTTCTATTGCATTTTTCAGATATTTTTCTTCTTTATTAAAAATACGAAAGGACTAAAAAAATACTGTTCCAATACATTAAATGAATTTGCATGTTGTTTAATTACATCTTCAGCTTTTTCTAACGTTTCCAATAATTCCACATCATTAGTCACAAACGGAATAAGAAAATCTAAATAAGACCATGCGATTTTTTTCTGAGGTTTTATGTTTTTTTCATATACATCTTCGCCTTTTTCTATATAATTCCAAATCCTAAACTCATCATAAAAGGAGAGGATAGAAAATCTAAATATGATAATGCAATTTCCTCAACATCTTGATGTTTTTGAATACATTCCATAAATTTTTCTTTCTACTTTCTCTCTTTCTAACTGGTCACTTTCCTTTAAAAGCTTTTTTGTGTCAACTTTGTAAAAATTTTTTTAGTACGTTTGAACTCATAACTATATTCTCCCTTTTCTTATAACTTATTTTTATCTTTCAATATCCCTTTAATTATTCGTTCGAATGCAATGAATATTATTCCATTTTTCATATTCACAACATTCCAAATTTATTTGAATTACAAGTTTCTATTAGGATTATATCATGTATGCGTTTTTTTAAAAAAGCGTTTCCTTATTAAATTAATGTATTTGGGTTTCACTTAATGTCAAAATAATTAATTAAAAATGAAAGTAATCATCTAAATAACGCCTAGATAACATAAAGAGTATAGCCTACTGACATTTTTTCATCAGTAGGCTCTAATTTATCCCAATAATTCATTAACTCTTTGCTGCACTGCATCGTAGTCATACCCAGTAGCTTCAAGCCGCTCTTTGCGTTCTTCTCCATTACCCCAATCACCCTGAATTACTTCATAGGCAAGAGCATCCATCGTTTTTGTATCATTGCTTTGAGATTCTTGCAATGCAAGATTTACCTTCTCTTGGATCCTTTCCGCATTATACCCCGCATCTGTCAGTTTTTTTATTCGTTTTTGTCCAACTCCCCATTCTCCTCGAATAACTTGTTGGACAATTTCATTATCATCATTGAAAACTTCATGACGTACCCAGGTGTTCATTCGGAATTCTTCCTCTGGAAAGTGGTTATGTAAAATTTCAGCAAGATTATTTCCGAGCGAAGCAAAATATTTCATTCTTTCAATAAAGTATGATCGTACACTCTCGGTAGTTCCTCCATGCAACTCCATGCTCCGATGAGGGCAACTCGTTGGAACAAATTCATGATGAAGTCGAACTGTCTCTCGTGAGATTGGCATTCCAGCCTCTAACAAGTCTGCCGTTGCTTTCAACAGTGTCATATCCTCATTCTGTAAAAATTCTTCATCGCTGGCCGATAGGCTCTCACACACCTCGTATCCAACAGAACGGCAGTTGCTCCACCAATCTCCGGTATGGTATCCAATATTTTCAATTGGAACGACTTGAACTATTGTGTCTCGATTACAATAGAAATGAGCGATTCCTAAGGCTTTATCACGATTCCTTAGAAAAGAAATATATCGTTGGGGCTTCATTCTTCCCGCATCATTATGGATAACCACAAAATCAAAAACTTTCTAGAAATCCACTATCCTTCATTACAAAATCTCTCAAAAATTCTAATCATCTTAATTTTCCTCCTTCTGATGTAATTGCTTCAATACACTTTGGAACTTTTGCGGTATTGGCAGACCAAGATACGATGCATTTTCTAGTATAGATATCCCCTCATTTGAGATGTAGAAGAAAATGACCGTTGCTCTTAATACTCCTGCTTTTCCCTAGAATATACACATCAACAACATTCGCAGTCCCAACAAGCACAAAAATCAACACCTTACGAGCAATCCCCTTATACCCAACAGAGCTAGAAAGTCGCTTTTGATCGATAGCGTTTAGCACTCCAGTTATGTAATCGAGAATCACAAGGATTAGCAACGCGTACAAAAGGCCATCTTTCCCTCCGAGAAAACCTCCCATGATGGCTCCAAGGGCAAAAAATCCGGATTGTAAATAATAGAATGATGTTTTCATTATTCTTCCTCCTTTATCCCTCATTGGAAAGGCAGAGGAGAACCATTTCCGTAATGATTCTCCTATATCACCAGAAGATTAACCTTTGAACGAGCTTCTAGTAAATACCCTTCCTACCTTACTCTTATTTATTTTTTTTCTTATCGTTAAAGATCTCATTTTTAATACGAGTCATATAGCTAGCACTTTCCCCATTCGTATACAATTGAATTCCTTGTTTTTCGAATAGGTTAGCATCCGCAATCTTTTTCATCGCTGCACGAGTAGTCGTCGCATCAAGATTATCTTCCGGATGTGCGATAACAAGACGCTTTGTTTTTCCATCACTTCCTGTAAACCCTAAATATAGCTCTTTAACTGTAGTTGTTCCATCTGCCATGGTATTTTCCTCCTTGTTGTATTAGTTTCGATCGTGTCGTGTACGAACGACTGTGTCACAGTAGGTCATTGCTTCTTTCGCAAGTGTATCGACTGCGTCTGATACCGTCATTACAGCATCATGCGTTGCCCTTGCTTTCAAGTTTTGAAGACTCTTGAATTTTTTCACTTTTCCTTTTTCCGCATCTTGGTAGAATAGTTCCAACGTTGCTTTTGTTAAATACTTCTGACATGATTATGTCCTCCTTGTTTGATTTATTTTTGTTTTGTAGTGTCATGACTTCTACATCTATATAAACCAATTAGGATTCTATTTTGCTATGCTTGTCTAAAAATTTTTTTCATTTTCTTTCGAATCGATAGAATATCCTGCTGAACCGCAGAACGAGTTCGTCCTATTCTTCTAGCATATTTCGAGACAGGTTCATCACTTTGCATCAAATATTGCAATGTTTTTCATTTGGAGTTTCGTTAGCCTTTGGAAAAAATTCCTATAGTCGAATTCTACTTCAACCCAGTAGGGGTCATTTTCCGACTCTTGCATCCAATCCTGATTAAATTCTACCGTTTCGATGTTCTTCTTAGTAATTCGGTTGAGAAATTTTCCAATATAATTTCCGTTGAAGATAGCTGTTAAACTGTTTCGCTGCATCCAAAGACTCGAGTGGATTTAATTTACTCTCTTGATAAGCTTCTAGTAAAAGCAATCGTCCTTCTTGTAGGAAATCGTCATATTCAGCATTATTCTTTTGAATATTGAGCTTTTTCATTACATGATAAATAACCCCTTCGAATTGCTCGAAAAGTTGAGTTGTTGTTTCTTCAGTTTCTGTCCATGCTTTCATATTTTTCTCCCTAAAATAGAATTCGAAACTAGCTAATCTCTATATTGAACTATGTTTTTCCGACAAAAGAAGGTTTTTGGTTTATTTATTTAGTTTTTGAGGCTTTTTATTCCTAGAATAAAATATATTCAGTTGCGTTAGCCCATTGTTTCTATATAATAACTTTTATTATATTTCTTTGATAAATTTAATAAATAAATATCCACTGGCTTATGAGGCACTCCCAAAAAGTTAGATTTTGTGTCTAACTTTTGGGGTGACTTCACAATCTAGGGTTTTAATTAGACCAAAAAAAGAATACTTACACTAAGTATTCTTTTTCTAAATTTAATATAAAAAGTAAATCATTAATTAATATAAAACTCCATCACTTTACGGATATCTAAAAATTCCATCGAAATTTTTAAATCTGATAAATCATTATTAAGACCTGGGTCCATTATAAAGTATTCGATTTTCTTACGTTCTTCACCAGGAACTATTAAGGCAGAATATATATTTTTCAAATCAGAAATTTTTTACGCGCTAAAAATATACTGTAGCACACCTGTTTATAATCAATTCCAGTAGGTAAGTAATATTTTGCATCAAAAATATATGTTTGACCATTTTCAATCAAGATATTATCTGGTTGAAAAAGAATGTTTTCATTATTTAAGTTAGGGTGATATGATATTTTTTTGAAATCGATTGCCAGAAAAAAACTCCCTTCTAAATCTATCATTCCTTTCGAAAATTCCATTAAATTTATTATTCAGGTAATGCTGCACTAAATCTTCCCAGATACTATCAAAATTGTAATGCTTTAAATAATAGTTTCCACCAAATTTATTTTCCTTAAAAAAATCTTATTATAGCATTCAATAGTTTTTCCTTTACTATTAAATATTCTAGTATTTAATAACGTTAGCTTTCTGATTACAAATTCCCTATTTTCAAGGAATTTCCAGTCTTTATATTTTAACCCTAACGAATTTACGCCAAAGATGAAGCTAAAAAGTTGAAAGTGTATATTCTATTATAAATGACATACAATCAGTTATAAAGTTTTCTCTTTCAAATGTATTTCTATAATATAGAGTCTGAAAATAAATTGAATCATCTATTATATACTTCTCAGAATTTGATATTGTAAACTTCCAATTAACATTACTAGTGTGCCTATTTAAAACTTGATCGTAATATTCAACAAAAAGTCCATTCTCTTTATAATACTCAAAAATCTCAAAAAAACTTTCAAACGGGAAATTACTTTTTAAAAAACTATCTTTTTCTCCTAAAAATACAATTCTGGTCTTTGTTGAGTATGCTTTATAAATTGTTTTTAAATAAAATTACTGCATCATGCTTTAAAGAGTTTACTTTGTACTGATATGGAAAAAATAAACAACCTTCCCTTTATTATCAATTTCAAAAACCTGTAAAATTAATTTTAAAAATACTCCGATTATTTTTATAATCTATTTCTTCAGTAGTATCACGTTTACTTAAAACAGACACCCATTTGTTTTAATCTGTCTATATTAATTTCATCTTTTTCATTATAAATTTCAGGCATATTATCCCCACTAATAACTATATTTATTTTTATTTGGCTCTAAGAATTCTTGTAAAAACATTGGAAAAAAATTTTGTTCGCTTCCAAATTTTTCATACAAATCATCAAAAGAATTAACAGTATCATGAAATAAATTATTATTCATAAATGCAACCGCACCATTAATATCTTGCCACAAATATAATAATAATTTTTCCCTTATTATATTATTAATTTTTTCAAGAGCATCTCTATAGTCAGCATGGGTATCATCTTGAGAAATAGTAATATCATTTTTCACTGAATTTTAAGAAAAAAATTGCCCAATTTGTTTATCTTCATTCAATCCCAAGCCTTTGCTTTTTATCTGTGATAAATTTATTTAAACTCATGTAAAAGATTTGCCAATTGGTGACAATATCACCCAAAAATACTTTTTACCACAATTCGAGGATTATTCAATTCTTTTTATTCTATCATTATTTTTCGTCAATTGCTGGACTAGTTGAAACATATACCCAATCAAATCTTCTTTTTAAACGCTGTATCCATTGGAAATACATTTTGATCATTTGTGTTGACACTACATAATAATTTAAAATTCGACGGGAAATAAAGTAAATCATTTGAAATTTGAGGTATTTCGGAAACAATCCTCTCATTTCTAATTGGATACTCACTCTTAAAGTACTCATCTCTATCTAATAATTGAAAAAATATCTCCAAATATAGCAGATACATTTCCTCCTCGAAATTTCTTCTAATACTAAGTAAACATTCTCAGTTTGATCGCTATAAGCTTTTTTTAAAGCTTGAGTTAAAACACCTGGTACAAACTTAAAACCCGTTCCATTGCTATCTTTATACGGCAATAATTGACCGACAAAATCAGAGTACGTAAACTCAGGATGTATTACAGTTCTAAAAAAATATTTTCAGATGAGACCTCCCGTAACACATAATTAATTAAATAACTTTTTCCCAGTCCCTGGAGCTCCATAAAAAATTTTTTTTGTTCAAACATTAAAAATACTCCTTCTTTTTAGACAACTTTTCAAGATACTTAAATATTGCATCTGTATTTGCAAACTTACTGTTTTTTTAGGATTAGCTAACTCATTTGCATATAACGTTCTGAATGTATTAATCTCATCGAGATTCAATCTAACTCCTATATTACATGCAAATTTTTGCAATACAAAGGACAGAAAGAAAAATAAAACTTTTCTGAACTTCCATGATAATAATGACCACCACTATCATTAATTAGTATATTCTTTTGTAGTTCATTAAGTTTAAGAGAAATCTCATTAGTTGACTCACTATAGTTATAAATATTTTGAGAATATTTAGCATTGAGCTCTCCTATCGAACGAGATAAATCTATATCTAATTCTGCACCATTAAATAGATGTATAATATTAATACCTACTAGTTGGATCAATTCTAAATCTCTAAGAATAGTTCTTGCAGTAATTCTCTTATTAATTAAATTAATAAAAAAATAGTGGCTTCCCCGAGATTTCAAAGGTCTCAGCATCTTGAGTTTCTTTTAATTAAGTTTATTAATTCTGGAAATATTATTTGGCTTACAAATATATTCCTTGATGATTCTTCATTAAGTGACATAAATATATATCCAAAAGATAGTAAACTTATAAAGTTTTTCCCACATATCCAAATAATTCTTCAGTTGTTACTAACTCCCCTGCTTGGATTTCTGTCAATTCCATTATTAATCCAAAAATACTCTCCCATTTTACTATCTAAGTATATATTTGTATTTCTATATACTAGTGCTTCAATTTTCAATTTAGGATTATACTCATTAATCCGACTGATAATTGTCGTGTTAAAATCAAATGTTGGATTCATAGTTAATACTGGATGTTCTAAAAAAATAATCTGGGTATTTGTTTTTCATTTAATACTATTATTCTCATATTTTCTCCTAATAATTGGTAATTAATACTTCTATTCTCGGGTACTTTATTCCAGTTTGGCCAATCTCATGAATTAGAAAACTCATGAGATTCAGCCCATTCTATTAGAATATTATGGGTCTTCCCATGATGTTCAAGAACATTCGATAACATAAACTTAAAACCTTTTTCATTTAATTTCGTAATATAATCTAATAGTTTTGATTCCTCATCTGCATCCCAACCCACAAGTCCTCTTTTTCCCATCATTATATTCTGCATTAGTAATAAAAATATGGTGGATCAAAATAAAAAAACGGTATCTTGTGGTAATTCCTCTAAACAAATTTCTTCGTATGATTTATTAAAGCAGTACGACGTTTCTAGTCTTAACACGAAAATTTAAAAATTCTCTCTCTTAAATTTTTGAATATTCATTATTCTCACGGGGGTATTCATATCCATTGAATTATTAAACCGTATCATATTTTTGAAAAAGAATACATTTGTAATACAAAATAAATTAATCGAAGTTTTCTGTTCTTTATTAAAAAAATATTCCTAAACTTCAAATACGATGCTTTATTCTTCTTTTCTAACTTAAATGTATTTACAATCTCCTCAATTTCTTTCACTAATTTTTGTGGGCGAAGTATTAATAATTTTATCCATAATCGAATAAATATATGGATTATATTCATTATAAATAACTTTGGTTAAAAGCCTGAACATTCGCGCCTATATTAAAAGGCTCCACCCATTGCATCAACAAATACTGGCACATGTGCCGGTAAATATTTAAAAATTTTCTCAGCAAGTCCATCTTTACTCCCAGAATAATTTAACGGTGATTTGTTTATTTCAAAGTCTTTCTGGAAGTAAATGATGTATTCCTTCAATCCTTCACCATTATCTTTCATACTTTGGTTATTAGTAGAATATTCTCTATAACTTACCTTTTTCAACAAAAACTTTATTATCTACAGCAAAAAGCTGAAAAAGTTCTACTAACTCCTGTATTGGTATTATTGATTGATTACTATAGCTTACTAATACGTGTTTAAATTGAAGCTGTCTAATCAAATCTTCAAATTCATAAATTGCTTTCTTTTTATTCGAATATTTGGACAATTCTCTTTTCTTTCTTCTTCCTGTTTTTCCCAAATATTTCTGGATAGTCGTAACGAGCGATAGTTTCAAGTAAATGGTACGAATTGGTATATTGGTTAATAGTATATGGCGGGTCAATATAAACAATATCTCCTCTATCCTTCTAACTAGCTCATTGGAATTCTTACAATACACTTGATTATGATTAATTGAATTTGTTTCATTAATTTCTACTGGTTCCAAAACAAAACTTTTCAACGCTCTAGACTCCCAAAATTTTTAAAAACGCTTGATATGTTCCTGTCGTATTTGAAACCTTTAAGTACTCTCAAGTAAAGATGCTAGCAAGAAAGTATATTCCGCATAGTTAAATACATTTTTCCTTAAATAAGTTTTCTATATCTAACCGAATTCCGTCAATCTTTGTAGCGTTATCTTGAGTAAAGTACATCCTTTTCTCCAATTGGAGAATAATTTTTTTATATAAAATAATTATCCATTGGAAAAATAGCTTTTATTATTAAAAATAATCAAATGGACTTTTACTATATTTCTTTAAAAAAACTTTTCAAATCTTGGTTTCTTTTGAATTAAGTAATTTAGCTTCCGAAATTATCTTAGAAAAATACATATAATCGTTTGCTATGATTGTATATCTATCCTTAAAGAAATCTCCAACTGATGATGTCCCAGCAAAAAATATCTGCAAAAATTTCTCCTTCTATTCCATACTTTCTAATAACGTCATTTATAAACGGTATTAATTTGGACTTATTTCCCTAAATATCTCATAATTACCCCTTCTTAAATATACCATTCAAGCTATTTAATTAATAATAACATTATAACCCAAGGGATAAACTAATTATAGACTTTTGCCTATTCATGTTTTCCTCTATACTATTTATATACACAATTCATATCTTAAGTTTCGTATCTTTCATCAATTTATTCAGATGCAACAGAAACAATCAAACAAGTACTTATATCTATATTAAACTCCAAAAAGTATTTTTCTTTATTTGAATTTTTATTTCATAGTCAAATAAATCTGCCAGTTCGATTAAGGACAAGATTGTCGGATTATGTTGTCCTTTTTTTCCATTCGACAATATTGTGACTCTAACATACCTAGTTCAGCTGCCATCTGCTTCTGAGATAAACCTAATTCTAATCTCATTTTGATAATTCTTAGAGATACCTTTTTGAAGATGATATTCTTCAAGTAGAGCTTAGCTTAAATTCAGAGCAGCAGGGATTTCAATACATTTAACCTTTTTGTTAGGTAAGTCATCTTCAGTTTCCCCCTCTTCTGTTTCTCGGCTAATTGAATCCTTAAACATCTTTTCCCGTGCTTTCCTCGTTCCCATTTTTTTCACGTACTTCAGGAGTAAGTCCTTCTTCTTGTAAAAATCAACAGAACCGCAAAAACTTTGACTTGTTCTTCATATGTTAAGCCTTCTACTTCGTCAATCATCTTCTTTGTTACTCTGTGTTTTGCCATAAAAATCCTCCCAAATATGCAACTGCCCAAAATTCACTTATAAGTGAATTTCGGGCAGTTAATCACAACGATTATTTTCAAAAAAATAGTTCCCCGAAAATTCCTATTCCTAAGCCTTAAATGAACCTTTTTGATTGATTAAATTTGTTTGCATCTCCCATGCAAAACATTTTTAAATAAACCGTTTTCATTTAATTATAACCTTCTATAAACCTTATAGCAATAGGATTTCTACAAAAAAACAATAATATTTTTTTCGTTTTTCTGTCTATATGATATATCAATAATATTATTGCATGGCTTAAAAAACGGATGTGAATAGATTTAAAAAAATGACTTAAGCAGATAACTACTTAAGTCATTCTATATTATTTAGCATTCTTCGATAAAACTGAAAGAATTGCATCTATATCATTTTGAACTATCTGTTTTTACCAAGCCTGTCTCGGTTTTTACTAAATAGAGAATGAATTATTATAATCCTTTCTTCTTGCGAAATATCTGTTCCTGCATAAGTTAAAGCTTGATAGAACCTTGTTAAAGCAGCTTTTTGTTCGTATTCAGTAGCCAGATGATGATTTGACATTACTATCTTTATCAATACTCTAATTATATAAACAAAGAAAGATATAATCGAAACTAATATAAATGATTTAGAAACGAAAGGAATTTCTTGTACTGTATCAAGCGAATATTCGTGTATAACAATCACTAATTCTCTTAAAGACACTACTAGTGCTACAACGAAAACCACAAGTACCCCGTCCAACATTTCGCTAGTCTCCTATATTCTTCCGAACGATTATTCCAAAGTAGTTCAGGTAATGCTAAAGACAGTTTATTCTTATACGTTTCTTCTAAATCATTGAGTCTAGCTTCCTTTTCTTCTTGCCAGACATTTATTAAACTACGAAATTCTTTCAACCCTTTAGATTGTTCATCAAACTGGTTCTGAATTTCGTTGTGTTTTTCGTTTCTATAAAAGTTGTTATTTCTTTATATTGCTCATCTGAATCATCACTTATTTCTTGTAGTTTACTCTTTTATAGGTAGCACTATATTGGTTTCAAAATCATCCTTACTTTCCTTAATATTTGAGAAATTCTGTCTTAACAGATACAACGCCGGATAAAAATCTATATTGAGATGTACTTGAAAGAGCATTACCAATCTCATGCATATTTTTTTGGATAATCGAATAAAATTACTTACTGCATTTTTAAGATCATTTGTTAAATATTGAGTATAGAATGAAACAAAGTTTTTTTATTGCTCCAAACTCTGTATCTTTATCGATAGGTGAGCTCATTGAAATAATATACAAATATTTATTTTTTTCTCTACATTTTTCTCGATCAGCTTGATATATTATTATAGAAATAACTATGTATTCTATCTAAGTCTAATTCTTCTATAGTTGATAAATATTCTCTTACCTTATTAATATTCCTACTTAAACTCGCCCATTCTTGAGAAAAATAATCTCCGAAACTGAATCCCAATATTCAAAAATTTCTTTTAGCAATTTTTCTCTAATTCATCAAAAGTATATTCCTCACTCTGTCGATTATAATTGATTACATATTCTTCTCCTATCGAAAAATCTAAATAAAAGTTTATCGTCCAAAAATTGGATATCTGTTTCTTCGTAAAAACTCATAAAAAAACACCTTTCTAAATAAAATCTACTATTTCTCTCATAATTCTAAATGCTTCTTCCTCTCCATAAATTAAACTTATCATATATAGTCTTCATCTTTGATGATAATTTTTGCTCTTTTTATAGTATTACTTTGCTCTTATATTTATATTAATTTATAAATGTATTATTGAATCATAAAAATTATTTACAGTTCAAAACTAATAGTATAATATTGTTTTTAGAGGTTGTGCCGTGCAAACGCACGGTCTCATGTAGCTACCCATAATAGTTGTAATTTATTATAAAATGACCAAAACAGTAAGTTTTCAAAAAAGACTACTAGTGAGGTGATTACGATGGAAAAAATCTCATTAATTATTTCAACTTTACAATTGCTAATTGATGCTTCGAATTTTATCATCTTAAACAATATTCAAAAATTACTTAGATACGATTACACGATGGGTAGCTTGCATGGCAGAGCCTCTATAACAAAAAAATTTAAGACCAGGATCTTTGAAACGCAGCCCAAAGCTTAGACCGAAAAATCTAACTTTTGAACTGCGCTTTATTTTTTTCAAATGAAATTTCTATAGTATTGTTTTCTAACAAAAAAACCGAGGTACTCGCCCCGGCTTCTCATGTTTGTTCAATTTTGATTTAATATCGTTAGCACTTCATGATTCCAACGCTTTCTTCAATTCATCCACTGAGTGATAACCTTTAACGTTTGAATCTTTAGCAATCTTTCTTCCTTCTTCAATTGCTGCGACAGTTACTTTATTATACTTTTCTGATTTTAGTGAGGAAGGATTTTCTTGCTCATTGATATCTTTATCAATTCGATTATTTAAATTTGATGTTGTCATCCTTATCACCTCTTTTTTTCGTACATTGTACATTATTTTTCGTATATTGTCAATTCTATACGTTGCTTTCAACTCCATTCCTCCTACACAAAAACAGAGCCCCCGCCCTGATTTCTCAAGTTCATTATATTCGAATCTAGTTCCCCTGTTTGAGCACTACTTCTAGATAATCTAGCTATGTCCAGACGAATTCTGCGGCCTTTGTTGCGATTGATGGCTCCTTCGGCACAAGAGATTTCGTCGTAATGTTCGCCTTTGTCACGGCACACTCCAGGTCCTGAGATGACGATTGGCACCGGCTCACCACTTGCTTTTTGCCCCCAGAAAACAGAGATTTAATAAAAAACGAATTCTCAAATTTGAGAATTCGTTTTTATATTCTATTTTCCTACAATAGCATCAATTTCAACAAGAGCATCCAGAGGAGCTTTGCTACTTCAAACGCTACCCTAGCTGAGCTTATGTCCTCCATAAAAGTTTCGTATACTTCATTAACACTTTGGAAGTTGTTAATATCTTTCAAATATACTGTACATTTTAAGATGCCCTTCTTCTCAAACCCCGAACCTGTAATAATAGTGTTTAAATTTTTCTAATGCTTGTTCGGCTTGATGAATGACTCCTTCTTTTAATTTATTTGTAACTGGATCTAACCCTAATTGTCCTGACACATATAAAGTATCCCCATGTTCAACCGCATGAGAGTAAGGTCCAACCGCTTTTGGTGCTCCATCAATAAAATAAACTTTCATTCTAATTTCTCCAATCTAAAAATATAATCTTTTTGTTTCAATTCACTATCCAGCACATGTGCATGATCATTATCTTTTTACTTCAATATCGATACTGGCAATACAATTTCCAATCGACACATGATCACTTCTTCGGTCATGACGAATCTCCACAATATTTCCTTTCAGACATCCAATATCAGAAATAAGTTTTTGAAAGTTCTCCCGGAGAGTCTTTTATCTCTACATCAATGGTGATAATTTTCCCACGATTTCTTAAGACGTTCTCTGTAACTTTCTTAAGTAAAGACATATCCACATTCCCGCCAGAAACAACACAAAGCGTCTTTCCTTGTTGTACTGGGACCTTATTAAAGAGACATGCTGCGACTGCCGCTACTCCAGCACCTTCAGCTAATAAATGTTTCTTTTCTAGAAGGTAGATCATGCTTTCTGCTAACTCATCTTCTGTTACTGTCACAATTTCGTCTACATATTTTTTTACATATTCGAGAGTTAAATCACCTGGTTTCTTGACTGCAATTCCATCAGCTATGGTTCGTAGTGATACAACTTCTGTAGCCTCTCCACGCGACACTGATTCCCTCATCGATGGGACACTCTCTGCTTCCACGCCATAGATTTTGCATGAAGGTTTAAGAGTTTTGATTGCAAGAGCGATACCACTAATAAGACCGCCACCTCCGACTGGAACAACAACACTTTCTACAGAAGGTAGTTGTTCAAGGATTTCAAGGCCTATTGTCCCCTGACCGGCAATAATCGCATTATCATCAAACGGATGGATAACGGTCAATCCTTCCTCCTTCTGGATTTCCATTGCTTCTGCTTTTGCATCTTCAAAATTTCCATTCGATAAAAACAACTCTTGCTCCGTAACTTTTCGTTGCTTCAATCTTCGACATAGACCCTAATGAAGGAATACAAATTGTCGCTCTCACACCTGCTTTCTTAGCTGCTAAAGCCACTCCTTGAGCATGATTTCCTGCAGACCAAGCAATTACACCCTTCTCTTTTTTTCTTGCGTAGACAATTGAGACATGCGATAAAGTGCGCCTCTGATTTTAAAAAGATCCAGCTAGTTGTAAGTTTTCGCATTTCAAAAATATATTTGTTTTTTTAAATCAGGTAATTCTAATTCTACTACTGGCGTATGAACCACTGTATCTTGAATTACTTCTCTAGCTTTTTATTTCTTCGATTGATATCATGAATAACTCCCCTAATTAATGAGGTTTTGCGTTATCTAACAACATACTTTGGAATGGTCGACTTTCTTTAAATTGGGCAAATTCTTCTTTAACTTCCTCCAATACATCTGGTTGATGAATTAAATCCAATGCACTGAAAGCCAAGATTTGACCTGCCTTTTTCAATTCCTTTATGTGCGATTTCAGATTTACCATTTGCAACCCATTGCCAAGAATGAGGTGCCGTTCCAAGAGGTTCACACCCATAGTTAAATTGTCCAGTTGGAACGACCCAGCTAACATCACCCACATCCGTTGAAACCATCATTGTGTTGCTTGCTGGAGTTGTGGCTACCTTACTAAAAGTGATAGTTTAGATTGTTTTTCAACCCAGCTTGCTGTTTCCGTTCCAAATTCCGAAGTTAATTTTCTCTTCATCTTTTCTACTTGTGAGGTTGTTAGTGTCATACGATATCTAGACGCATATGCTAAATCAAATTTATCGTATTCTGCATCACCATATTGTTTTTAAGTTTTCGAAAATCAAATCCGTTAAGCGTTTATTCGGTACATAATTCATACATGCAGAGTCGAAATCAACACTTAATTTTGTTTCCGTCATTAACGCTGCCCTTGAGCAATCTTTTTCACTCTTTCAAAAACATCCATTGCTACTTTAGGTTCTGTTGCACGAATAAAGTAATGTAGTTTAGAAGAGGCTTGCACAACATTTGCCGATTCTCCACCTGCATCAATATATGCATAATGAAGACGGACGCCTTCTGGAATGTGTTCTCTTAAATAGTTCACACCAACATTCATTAATTCTGCTGCATCAAGAGCACTTCTTCCCAACTCTGGATTCGTCGCTGCGTGTGCCGCAACCCCTTCGAAACTGAAATAAGACTGAACGACTGCTAACGTTCCTTGATACCATGGACTGGTAATGTCAGAGGGATGCCAAGCAAGCATCGCATCTACTCCTTTAAACACTCCAGCTTTTGCAAGATATGCTTTCCCATATCCTGATTCCTCAGCAGGACATCCGAATAAAATGATTGTTCCTCCAGTTCTTGTTTCAATCAAATAATCCTTCAATGCTACTGCTGCTGCCAAGCTTGCAACACCTAGTAAATTGTGCCCACATCCATGACCAGGTTGATTTTCCTTTTCACTTTCTTTATGGCCAAGATCTGCAATCTGATTCATATTAGAGAGAGCGTCATATTCTGCTAACAACCCAATAACGGGACCTTTGTTACCAAACGTTGCTTTAATGGCATTAGGCACTCCCGCAACATTTGTTTTCAACCTTGAATCCTTCTTTTGTCTAACATATATGCAAATCGTTCTGCAGCCTTATCTGTTTGAAAAACGAAGTTCTGGATTTTTCCCAGATAAAATGACTTAATTCAATATATTGATTCATTTTACTGGAAATGAGCTCTTTTAAATGTTCCTTACTCATGTTTTTTTCCACCTTCCTCGTTCGTACTAATTTTTCTATCAATAAAAACTAAGATAAATGCAAGAGCACAGAATAAGAATGAAACAAAGTAAACTACATGCATTCCTTGTACAAACAATTCTGGTTTATCTGGAAGATAAGTATCTACTTTAGTTCCTTCGATATGACTCATTGCAGCAAATAAAATTTGCGATGCCACTAGACTACCTGCTGTTAAAGAAAGATTTCGAATCAAACCAGAAACTCCACTGGCCATACCGATTTTATCACGCGGTACAGAACTCAAAATCATTGCATTATTTGGAGTTTGGAAAACTCCACTACCAATCCCTGTAAAGATAAATGTAGCAATTAACCCTGGAATATTTCCTTCTACTCCATAGAAGTAATATGTCAACTGAGAAATCGCCATTAATCCACACCCGATAAGAATCATGTTTTTCGCGCCATATTTATCGCTGAGTTTCCCTGCAAAAGGAGACACGATAGTAATTGTAATTGCAATCATAACCGTCATTAAACCTGCGATTTGAGGCTCAATTCCTAAAGTGTTTCGTAGGTAAAATGGCATCAAATATCCATTGAATCCAGAAATTGTATAAACTAACAGTAAACTTACAAGATAAATAGCCATATGTTTATTGGAAAACAACCGACAAATCTAAAACAGGTTCTTCTTGACGGCGTTCATACAAAATAAATGCCACTAATGCCACAATTGATACAATAAATAACGGACCAGCTGTTGGTCCAAAAGAACCCTTGTTTCTTAGCTAAGTCAATTCCAAAGAAGAAACATGCGATAAATCCTCCCTAGCAATAGAGCACCAATCCAGTCGATTGATTTTCCTGTAGCAGTTCTATCTTTCGGAAAATATTTAAGTGCGAACAAATAGCAAATAACACCAACAGGAACACCTAACCATAAAATAATGTGATATCCAAAACTCTTAAGAATCATCCCACTAAATACAGGGTCCGAAAAATTCCTCCTCAGAAAGGAATGAACCAATTGTACCAATAGCCTTCCCTCGTTCTTCTCGCTTAAAGAGTTCCTCTGCAATCGCAAAGTTAATTGACATTGAGAGAACGGATCCAATCCCTTGAATTACACGAGAAATAATTAATACTTGGAAACTACTCTTGAATCCACCTAATAGTAGGCCTAATGTTAAAATAATAAGTCCAAGTTTAAACATCTTGAATTTACCAAAGGAATCCCCTAATTTTCCTGATAAGACCATCAAACATGTACTGGTTAACATAAATGCTGTTTGCACCCATGCAACATCTAATCCTGTGATACCATAGTCTGTTACAATATTTGGTGTTGCAATCAGAATCGCATTAAACGTAAATGCTGACAAAGCTGTCCCAAATCCAACAATGAGTAATATTATCCATCTCTTTGCCTGTATTGCCTGGTCTTCAATATAGCTTAACATTTTTATTCCTCCTTTATTCCGATTAAGAATATAAATTTACGACCCATTCAATTGCCGAAGATAATTTCTCCGGAATACGATGACGATGATCTCCTTCATGCGTCACGAAAGTTACTAGCTCTTTACCTAGAGTATTTTCATAATGCTCTTTAGCTTCAAAAGTATATGGAACTTGCTTTTGATTAATCAGAGGTGAAGTTTTTCCTTCAGCATCCCCAACACTCATATATAAATGCACTTGTTTTTTTAATGAATGATTTAGTACATAGTCTAAGAATTCTGGATACCAAAAAGAAGTTGAGCAACTAAGAATCGCCCCAAAATCCGCATTGATATATCCTGAATATAAACTAACTAAGCCTCCGAATGAATATCCACCAATTATTCTATGCGTTACTTCTCTAGAAACAGGGTAATTCTCTTCAACGTAAGGAACAGCACGACTTACTAACCATTGAATATAATCTGAAAGCTTTTTCCACCGAAATCAAAGGGCATTCCTCTGGCGCTTTCTCCTTCCATGGTGAATACTCATCCCAACGATTCTTAGGTTCTATGAATACAATTACTAATTGTGGAACTTTTTCTTTTAACCACTCTTCTAAATCGTTTAAGACTTGCTTTCCATCTTGTAAATAAACGGTCGGTAATTGTTCTGAACTATTTTGTTTTGGATGATATACAACACATTCATAACCATCTAACTGAAACGGTTGAAATACTACTTCTTGATTCATACATTTTTCTCCTTTTCTATTTTTATCTCAAGAACAGTTTAACAATTTTGTTTTGCGTTTTCATATTTTGTTTTTCTACATTTTTTTATCTGATTTTCCATCTAAATGTATTTTTTTAATATAAAATATATATTTTTAAAAATGTTTCATTGACTGCGCTTACATTTCTTTTTTTATACTGATAGTAAAATTGATGAAAGGAGTTCTCCCATGCCTACACAAGAATCTCATATGTTCCATAACATTTCATGCATCGATTTATATCCGATTCAGTTCGGTAAAGAAACTTGTTCTCCATTGCAACGATACGGTCCTGTTAAAAGCCAATCATTTTTTTATTCCACTTCGTAGTTGATGGGAAAGGTGAATACTGGAATTTAGACACTAAGAAAAAAATATACAATCGATAAAAACAAAAGGATTCTTTATGACTCCAGACACTATCGGTACCTATACAGCGGATTCTGAGGAACCTTGGTCCTATTTATGGATTGAATTCGATGGTATTAAAGCAGCTCCCTTTTTAAAAGAGGCCGGTATAAATACTAAAAAAATCCTGTTTTTTTCAATTAAAAAAATCAGTTGTTTTTACCAAATATTGTTGAACCTTTAGAAACAATGATTCAATATTCACACAGACATGAAACCTTTATTCTTGCCCAATTATATTTGTTAATGGATCGTATCATCTCATTTTTCTTCAAGTGCTACTTCAATTCGACAAAGTGATTTAACTAATTTTTACATTCGTGAAGCGATTCAATTAATTCAAAATCATCCTCAACATAATCCTACTGTCGAGGAATTGGCGAATGTTTGTCATTTAAATAAAAACTATTTAACTCGACTGTTCAGCCAAGAATTAGGGTGTCACACCTGTTAAATTTATTATCAATTACCGACTTAACGATGCATGCCAACAGTTAGCTTCAACAACAAAATCTATCGCTGAAATTGCGCAATCAGTTGGATATACAAATCAATTCAATTTCTCAACGGCTTTTAAAAAAGCAAAAGGTCTCACACCATTTGAATGGCGATCTTTATACCGTTAGAAAAATACGATTAAAGGTAATTGACAGATATTGCTTCTTAGACAACAAATAACCACCGGCTAATCCGGTGGTTTTTGATTGAATCCACACAAAAAACCGAAGCACTCACCCCGGTTTCTCCTGTTTGTTGTATTTAATTTTCTATGTCGCTTTACTTCATCCCATTAAAAATCTCATCGGCAATCTCAACCCCAATTTGTGCTTGTTGCTCTGGTGTGAGGGAGTGGCCGGTCTCATCTAAGGTGGTCAGACGGGCATCTTTGAGGGGCTTTTTACCGCTTTTTGGAGGCGGTGATTGGGACGATAAAGTCATCCGCGCCGTGATAAATATGAACAGGGTGCACTAATCTTGCTCAGTCCCTCATACGCGTCGATTGGATAGACGTCGGCTAAGTATTTCTTGCTGATTTTTGTCCCTAGAAGATTAAAGGTTTCAGGGGCTGCGTCTAGGTTTGGGAAGGTGCTTCTGATATCGTCTGGTAAAGAGAACGCTGGATAGAGCAAGAAGACTCCCGCTAAATTCGCCACTTCCTGCGCCATGAGTGCCGAGACGAATCCTCCTTGACTGCTTCCCATTAAATAGAGTCGGCCTGTGTTGACGAACGGGAGGGAACTTGCAAACTGCAAGGCATCTCGCAAGTTTTGCAATTCGGTTAGAACGGACATGTCCGTCGTGGCCCCTTCGCTTTTTGGAGAGGTGGAAGACGAACCACCAGCGAATTCAAAGCTGAATACCGCCACCCCAGACTTCGCCAAGGTTTTTCTGTACTTCTTCGTCATGCTCTACACTGGCTCCGAGTCCGTGACTATAGACGACTAAAGGAACGGATCCCGTGGACATCTGGAATGTATGCTCTAGCATAGAGTTTCTTGCCGTTACTAACAAAGGTGTATTCCTTCATGGTATACGTGCCGTCTGCTTTCACTTCCACGCGAGGGGCTTGTGTGGTCTCTTGGACGGCTGTTGTCGTAGGTGCCTCTGCGTTTTCTTTCAGTAGTCCGCATGCTCCTAGTAGGAGTACCGCAAATAGTGTTCCTAGTAATTTTAATCGTTGTTTCATCGAATTCCATCTTTTCTTTTTCTGGTAGAGGGTCTTTTGCCCTTTTTTAGTAGTCTACCCGCTTCCCTTGAAAGCTCAACTGTTCTGTTTGCAAAAAAACGACCGCAAGACATTCCCGCAGTCGTTTCCATTTATACTAAAAATTCTAATAATTCCGCGTAGCTACGGACTTCCACGGTTGGTTTTACCGCCGTTCAGTTCTCCCTTCGCGCCAGGTTCATCCAAATCGTGTCGATTCCCGCATTAATCCCGCCTTGGATATCGGCTGTGAGCGAATCCCCAATCATCACCGCTGTATCTTTGTCGAAATCTGGGATATCTTTTGCCACTCGTTCGAAAAAGAGCGGACTTGGTTTTGCGACTTTTAATTCTTCCGAGATAAACACTTTTTTGAAATACTTCGTAACCGGAGAATGCTCCAAAGCGTCCCTTTTGAATCGTCGTAATCCCATTCGTAGCTGCGTATAGTTCATATCCCGCATCGCTAAGCGTATGCAACATTTCCTCCGCACCATCGATCGTTTGCCCTTGCGTGGAGAGGATGGCCTCATATTCGGATGCTAATTCATGTCCATCTTTTTCCAAACCGAAATGGTCGAATAATTTGGCAAAACGCGTCCCCACCAACTCTTCACGAGTGATTTCGTTTTTCTCCAGCGAGCGCCACATCGCACGATTCATCGGGATGTACACCTCAATATACTTCTCTATCTCACTGACCCCCTGATTCTCCAGCAATTTCGTCAGCGCATAATTCTCCGCCGAATGAAAATCCCACACCGTCGAATCCAAATCAAATAGTAATGTTTTGTAAATCATGTTCCTAACCTCTTTACATTGTTACCTTATTTTTTGTTCAAACTGATATTCCGTTTGCAATGTTTTTAAAAAGCCTTCTAGTCCTTTTACAAGGGTGCGATTTGTCTCGAGTGGTTTCTTTTTCCACAGAGCAATCTCTTCCTTTGCTCGTTCCACTAAAGCATTGAATTCCTTCTTGAAAGAATGACGTCTCCAGAAAAAGACAGCTCCTAGAACGATAAAAAGGAATACTCCACGTCCAGAAATAGTGGATCGTGACGGTCACCACGAATTCGAACGTTTCCCAAACGCCAACCTCAAAAATAGTTGCAAATGCACCCCCTATAATCGAAAAAGCGTGCGCATTTTGTAAATAGACACCTGCAAAACAAATAGCGAGCACTGGCAATAGCACGCGCAATAGTTGATGATTTTTCGGCAAAGGTGCCGCATCTTCTCTTTTCTGAAATAACCTTCTCCAATAATTCTCGGAGTTGATTGGCTGTTTCTTGTGTGACTTTCTTCTTCATTCTTACTCCTTCTGTTTTTAAATCCCTTTATTTTATAACGCGTAAGTTTTGTATTTTTTAACGAGGAACTGAGCGTGTTTGACGTAGTCGTTCTCGTTTCCGCTAAGAGCGTCCAGTGCTTCTTGGGCAACCGGCAAGAGTGCGCGGATGTCTTTTTGGATGAAGAGTTGGTTGTGTGTATATAATGCCTTTAAAAAGAACATCCCTAACATCCAGATGATGACGAGCGGGAAGAACACGAGCATTTCTTTGTTGCTCAGCCGTTTTTTCACGCTCTTTCCTCCCTACACCCCATATTTTATTCGTAAAAATAACACGTAATCGTACAGTGCTTTGATAGGCTCTGGGATCTTGTCCCAAGGAACATCCTTATAGGCTGAAAGATCTGTACAAGCTATTTTTAACAGTTGTCTGAAGTGTCGTCCTCGAATAAAGTAAGAGATGGTCCAGCCCATCCAACAAATAAACAGAACGACCAACCATATCCAATTATTCTCCCATAAGAGATTCAAAGCATGGTCCAATTGTTCTATCAAAACCAAAACGAAAACCATTCCAAACGCGAAAAGGGATAAAATCCAGAAAATGATTACGCCGAAAAAGCGAGAGTTTTCAACCCAATACTCCGAGCAGCCTTTTGGTAACGACGCTTTCTCCTCAAGATTTCCAGATGAATCCTCCGCAATCAGTTGACGGAGTGTTAACAGTTCCTCTTGAGAGACTTCTGTCGGGAAGAATAACGCGAGTAACGCATTTTGTTTTTTAATCGGCGCCTCCACTGTGAAAGCCAGCTTTTCGGCATTCCATTGGGGTGGTATTTCCTGCGCATACAGTTGTTTCTCTTGCGGATGAGTTTCTTCAGAAATCAGCTCTGCCTCAACATCCGGACTAGCCATTTGCAATAAGTGCTCTACTTCGTTTTTGTACAGTCTGTTTCGGATCCAACGAAAGACAAAAAACAAGACGATGGCCGTTTCCCATATCGGTAACAGAACTCTATTTCTTCCTGCTAAGAAAGTGGTACCCATGGTGAACCACAAGTATACTCCAAGTGGAAACAACGTGACGATTAACACCGCAATCATGAGTATTTCTCCATCGGAAAGGATTCTTCTGGCGAGTTTCCTTCCAGGTGGTAAGGCTACAGGGGTCTTTTCTCTTTGTATCCGTTTGGCAAAGCCTCGTTCGTAATTGAGTTATTTCTTCTTCACTCAGGCGTTTTTCACGCTCTTTCCTCCCTACACCCCAACATTTTTTTCGTAGTTTGCGATAATGAACTCCGCGTCTTCAATGTAGCTCGCCATATCTGTGAGGTTCATTTTTAATTTTTCTAACACTTTCAATATAGTAAAAAGTTACCAAAGTTCTTTATTTAAAGGTGGAGCCGTAACATTTTTGACGTTGTAGCTCCAAAGCGTATGTTATGTACTTTCCTCATTAAATGATTCTATCTTCTATTGGTAACGAGAATTGCTTATATTGTACCATAAACATACGGAAAAATAAATATGACAAGATAGTTAAAAACCTTTGTAAATAAAGCTTAAATCAATCTTCGATAATTTAAATGTGTTTTAAGATTCATCGATATGGTATGATACAGGAATATCCTGAGTATAAGAGGCGAGTTATGAAAGAAAAATGAAGTTATTTTTAAAAGACAATCTGCGAATATTTTTTTCAAAAAATGGGGATACGGATTTTTTCTTTAATTGGTTTGTTAGGTATAGGAGAAGTTTTTGGTTTTCTCACGGAGAACTTTATTATCTTGCCCAAGAGTTGGGCAAATCACCAAAACCTGATAACTGGAAAAATGTTTTTTTATCGCATGGAAACTATCTTGAACAAAAAGTAAGTCATTCGGGTTTGAGTGAGCAAACAAAGGCACAATATTATCTAGCACAGACCTATTCCCTTCGTTCAGCAATTCAGTTTATCAATCCTTTTTCTGACGAGTATTTGCCTACCGTTCATAAAATGGAGACGGCGTTTTCTAACGCCATTCAATCACTAGGAGCCCCAGTCGAAGAATTATCGATTCCTTATCAAGATTCCTATTTGCCGGGCTATTATCTTCACAGTGGCAATCATTGTCCAACCTTGATTATGATTGGTGGTGGAGATACCTATCGCGAAGATTTATTTTACTTTGCTGGCTATCCAGGCTGGATGAGAAGTTACAATGTTTTAATGGTTGATCTACCTGGTCAAGGGTCCAACCCTGGCAGAGGTTTAACTTTTGATGTAAATGCCTCTATTCCAATTTCACAGTGCATAGACTGGTTAGAAGGCGAAAATCCTCAGCTGAATCATCTAGCCATTTTATGGAGTTAGCGGAGGGGATATTTTACCGCACAAGCTGTCGAAGAAGATACAGAATCCATGCATGGATTGCAAGCACTCCCTATTTATGACGTTTCGAAATCTTTAGAAAAGAATTTGGGGCAGGCCTAAAAACTCCAAGTTGGTTAATGAATGTCCTTTTAAAGTTAGCTGGAAGTCTGAATGAGGCTGCGGATTTAAATCTTAAAAAAATATGCTTGGCAGTTTGGTACTTCTGATTTTAAGAGTGCTATTAATGAAGTGTTTAACCGTGCAAAGGTTGTGGACTATCAAAAATTCAGTGTCCTTGCCCATGTTATCATGGGAGAGGGTGAAGGCGCCGAATTACAACACCAAACCAGAGTGATTTTTCGAAGCACTTAGGTCTAAAAAATTCATAAACTAAACTTCAAATTTTTTTGAAGCAGAAAGTGGTGCGGATGCTCATTGCCAGGTCAACAATTTGAGACTCGCTCATAATGTCGTTTTTTTGATTGGTTGGACACCTTATTTGAATGGAATTAGAAGGGATAAATTAGATTTATAATCCTGATTATAGTCCTCCTAACAATAATGTTTGAGCAGCTGTAACATCCTTTTTGATTGAGTAGTTGCGCTATTTGATTCATCTTAGGCTAAGCAGATAAACAGAAAACTAAAATCTTTTTGTTTATCTTTGCATACTTCCGTTCATCAAAATTACCTTTTATAGTTTCGTCAGCAAAAACGGCTTTCTTGTAAGTGCACGTAGCAACACAAGAAAGCCGTTTTTCATTATCTCTATGTTTGAGACCTCTATGATTCCTAACCCTAACTCTGGGGCTTGCATTTTCATTGCCTTCAATCTGATGGTTTGTTGAAGTTATTTTTCAATTACATTCAACTACTCTTTTACTCAAGCATATAAACAAACTCCCTTTACAAATCCATCATATCAATGAATTTCATACCTTCATAAACTGTTGTTTTCGTAGTTTTCGATAATAAACTCCCGCGTCTTCGATGTCAGTCGTCATGTCTGTGCGGTTGGTTTCTTTTAAAATCGCCAGACTCTTCTTGATCGACACGATGAGTCCACCGATTTCCTTTTCATAAAAATTTTTGTTTTAAAAATAGGAGCAAGCACCAGAGGAAGAACAGCGGAACAGCAAAATACAAGACTAAGAGCGAGATGGAAACAAATCCCGGTTCCTGTGCTACACGAGCAACAATGGCCATCGTTGGGGCTTTGAAAAGTTCGGTCTTGATAAAGAAATACCTAAAATCCCATAATAAATCCAATTATCGCCAGCCTTTGTTCTGCACGCTTTGGTTTTGCCTGTTTGGCGCCTGCTTCTTGCGTCAATGTATCGAGTCAAATAACGAAACTGCGCTAATTGTTCATTCGTAATTCGATTATGAAACGAAAAATTTCATACTATTCTCCTCCTAGAACGATTCCTTTTTGTGCTAAATTCTCCACACATTCTTTTGTAATACGCATCATCATGCTCTTTGTATAACGGACGCTTCCACTACACGTCACGACTTCGGTATACAGCGGACACACTTTACCCCGGTACGGCGCCTCTTTCCATAGAGAGTCACATTATACCCACGGTGCTCCATTTCATCCATAATCAACGTATGGTACTGATAAAGCACATACGGGCTATAAGTAAACACATAGTCCACCGTTGCGTGCTTCTTCCCCATCCATTTCCTCTAAGGGCACAACATTCACGGTGTTGCCCCAAGAGTTGCGGACATGAAGCTTTCAATCAAGTCTTCATGCCATAATCTCATCACATTTTCCTCCTAAATCCAAATCGGTCCTTATAGTCCGCCATCAGCACTTCTACATCTTCGATATCCTCTGCCAGTTCCGTGCGCCCCTCTTCTCTCAATCGAGCGACCACCTGCTCAGCAAAAGTCACTAAGTTTTTAATTCTTGTTTTAAATCCTTTTGAATCCATAATTGATCCAAAAAACAAGACCAAATTGACACTAATCAAAATAAAGAGAACAGGGAATTCCAATAGAAAAACCAACCAAACTGTTTCCAACAATGTCTGAAACGGAACCCAAGTAAACGAACTCCGATAGAAAATGATGGCAAGTGCCAGCACGACAACCGTTGGCACAACAGGATTCCGTTCGATTTTTTCCGGAACCTCCTCTGTCAACTCTGCTTTTTCAGCTAAAAACTCAACGATTTCACGAAAACGACTGACCGTCTTCTTTGACAGAAAACTTCTAAACAACTGATTCACTGCCTTCCCCTTCCTGGAACATGCCTTTTTACTTTATTTCCCAATTATACCATCTCCTGCCCCACTTCGCCTACACCCTCGCGAATGTATAAGATACCCCCAAAATTAATCTGTCCTATTTTTCTTTCAAGAACCCCTTAATTCACAAAAAAACCAGTAAATCCGGTTGACTTACTGGTTTTTGGGACATAAACTATTTTCCTCTATGTTTTTGTTTTCGTTTTTCTTGTTTTTAATTGAAACTTTCTCTTTTTCTCTAATTCTCTTTGTTGCTTGCTTTCAACTCTTCTTTCCAATTTCATTTCTTCTCTTTGTTGCTGCAGAGCCATTTGAGATTTTGAACAAATTCATTCCATTCTTTGAAGATAGTATTCCTTTTACTTTTGTAAAATGCACTTTACTATCCTATTCCGGCTATTTTGATTTACATTTTTCTGATGAGCTTTTAACTTTTTCATAGCCCAATCATAATGACTTGATGTTGCACTTACAAAATAGGAACCCAATGTACTCCCCCCTGTCCACTTATAGACACCTTTGGAAAATAATTCTTCACTTGTAAATTTTTCAGCTAATGCTAATACATCAACATGGGATTTATGAAACATATCCGTAGCGTCTTCAAGAGAAGTATTTTGATGTTTCTTCCAAAATTCTACATTCATATCTCCATATGTTTTCCAGTTATATGGTTCAGGCAAAAACGGTTTCCCTTCTCCCTTTTGATTGGAATGTACCCAATTAAAAATAAGCTGATGCCATTCATAGAGATGGATTAAAACATCTCTTAAGTTTTATCTCTTTTTCCAATGAGCTTCTTTTTTCTTTTCATCTTTTGAAAAAAATCAAACAGTGTGTTTAACTCTTCCTCTGTCATCTTTGAAATAAAGTAAATTTAACTTTTCATAGTTTTCCTTAGCAGCAGTCATTAAATCATTTTTTGTCGTTGGTCTTGGCATAATACTTTACTCCTTCCATCTGAATTTGTACCATAAAGTTCTTTCCCTTCACCCATAGACATAGCACAACACTGACAATACTTCATATCCATTGTTTATTCCTTCTTATCTTTATTTAAGATAATTATACCTCAATATACTTGACACCATTTGTCATATTATATATTTCCCCGCCATTTTATTTATCATTTCTTTAATCTGCATTCGTATCTCCTTTGGCTCTAATACTTCTACCCCATCTCCGAAAAGAAAAAAATATAGTTGAATAGGTTATAGTCATTTTGGTATTTCTATTTCAGCATATAAATTCTCATCATCTTCTGTGATTGCTCCATTTAACTCATCATATACCCTGAAAGCAACTTTCCGATCAATTTAACCTTTATACGCACTTTATTATCATTTGGCATTTCTTTTTGAGTATCACATCATCAAAAGCTGTTTTCAAACTTTTTCCGCTTGGGTTTCCAAATTCTTTTATCAGGACAATTTGAAATATCTAAAGTCATTTCTAAGTAAACACAAGGCATATAGATACCAATCTTGACTCTTGAAAAAGCAGTCTAACAGGTTTAACTCTTCTGCTTGTTTCTTTTTCATTACTGCTAAAATATGTGAATAAAAACAATGTTCTTACTTAAAATTGCGGACTTAATATCATTAAATGTTTTTCATACATCTTATTGTTTTTGCCAATTATTAAAATCAACTTCTATCCAACTGGTATTTTTTTATTTTAAAGAGTGCGGATAGTTTTGTTAGAAGCTCATTCTCATGTTGTATTGTTGTATTCTCCAATCCCTGAAGAGCTGACATAATCTGTTGTTTCTCGTTTTCAGACAGTAGTGATTTACTAAGCTACAAAAATCTTCAGCAATTTCTATTCCACCGCCCTTTCCTTGTGTGGCATAGATGGGAATACCTGCACTGCTGATAGAGTCAATATCTCTATATATCGTCCTGACTGATACCTCAAATTTATCTGCAAGTTCATTTGCCGTAACTTTTCCCTTTTCTAAAAATATAATATAGTATCCTAAATAGCCTATTATCTTTCATCGTCTTAACATCTCCTATATTTATTGTACCACAATAACTCGACATCTATTGTCATATTATGAAATGTTTTTCCAAATCATGATAGTGCTACTTATCTCTGTTATTCACTGTTATAAAAATAGTCAAAGTCCATTCTTCCGTCTCGCTAAAATTAAATTTATTTCACTCAATATTATTAATGTTAGATTTATATTTTTACTACGTTTTACAACCCTAACTCTTGCTTCTTTTACCTTTGTTAATCCTCTCTTTTCTTGCAGTAATTTATCTATACAGCTTCTAACACTTTCAGCCTGTTCCACTTCTTTTCGTATATCTGTGATTTGAGAATATAGAGTATCTTGTTCTTTCCTCAAAGTGCCTATTTCTGATTTCCTTTTGGATATATTTATGGTTTTGCTTTCTTCTAAATGCTCTTTCAGATATTTTTGGCAATTTCAAATAAAACAATCTCTGCGGTATGTTCATTGTAGAAAGTATCTTGTTTGTTTTTCTTTAGCTTGGTATAGGCTTTGTTTGTAATGTCTGCCCACGACTTTCTCCACTCTTCTGCTTTGCCTTGCTCATTCCAATCGACTGTATCTATTTTCCTTGTTTTGTAATTACCATTTTTGAGTTTTACTTTCTCGCCATTTTTATCAAGGATATATTCCTTTACAGTTGATAGTATGCCCCCATCGAAACGCACTCTCCCGCCTCCTCGAAGGAAAAAATAAAATCTATTGATTTAAAGCAGTATTGTTGGCTTAAAAAAGCCCTCGGGGACTCTATAGTGAGAATAGTAAAGAGAAAGCAACCAATGCGAAATAGAGCCACAAGAGAATTTATTCTCCTGTGGCTCTTTGAGGCTTGGTAGGATTGAGACCTTAGCTCAATCCGATGCCTTTACTATCATCACTATGAAGATGTCCCCGAGGGCATTGAGACAACGTCTTAACCTTCATTTTCATTGAATCAATAGATTTTGT
>BNJU01004481.1_pt1 | contig 49949 bp, 89 predicted proteins | sample 8539281 | NCBI WGS metagenome assembly BNJU01 (sample SAMD00202456, study PRJDB9452) | human saliva metagenome | isolation source: human saliva | place: Japan | reverse complement strand
GAAGTTACGTATTGCTGTGGTGCTATCCGAGACAAGTACCGCGCCGCTGGGCGGCCGGCTGACACTCGCTGTCGACCTCTTCCGCCGGGCGGCTGAGGATGGGCTGGTGAGCTACTATGACTGACCGCCCAGGTAGGGGTGCTGAGCGAGTTAGCCCTCCAGGTGAGTACCGGTTGCATGTGCGCCGTCTGGTAGCGTTGTTCGCTGGCCTTGGCATCCTGGAGATTGGCGTGCTGTCGGGTCCAACGGTCTACTTGACCGAGGATGTCAAGCCGATTGCCGCCGCCATACCCCTGGCACCGATAGTGGGGCTGGCGGTGGTGATAGCCGGCGTGGCGACGGGCACGATTTATCTTCGCCGCTGTGGGAGGCCGCGGCGAGACCTGTTACACAGAGCCGATCGGTTTGCTCGCTGGCCTACTCGCAATGCTCCCTCGCCGTCTACATCGCTCTGGCCTGCGTTCTTGCTGTCACTCGGAGCCTGCCGATTGCGGCACCGGGCGACGCACTTGCACGGATGCACCCGATGCTGGGCTGGTACTTTGTCGTCGTCGCGGCAGCTGCTGTGGTGATGACGCGTCGGTGGCGCTTCACGTTCGTGATGGCGCTGGCACCGCTGCTGGTCATGGTCAATGCCATGGCGATCGGTGAGCTGCAATTCGTCTCCGTAGAAGATGTCATGCTCGATATGGCAACTAACCTGGCCACCATCGGTGCGCTGACCTGGCTTTTACGATTGGCGGAGACCTCTGATGCCAGCAGTGCTCGGCAGCGCGCTCAGGCCGTGGAGCTGGCTGCCCGGCAGGCCAGCACTCGAGCCCAGCATGAGGCCAACAGCTTCATCCATGATCACATCCTCTCAGCCTTGATCGCCGTCGCCAACGGCCTGCCCGACCGAGAAGCTCTTCGCGATAGCGCCCGCCAGGCACTCGACTCACTCAGCACAGAAACAACAGTGGTCAGCCCAGTTGCTGCCAGGACGCTACTGAACGACGTTGCCGAATGTGCTAGCGCTATGGCTGGCGATATCCGCACCGACGTCCTTCTCACCGGCGAGCACGAGATACCGCCCGAGGTGGCGCAGGCGATCACCGAGGCCACACTGGAGGCCGTGCGCAACTCACTGCGCCACGCCAGTAACGAAGGTGCCCCGGTGACGCGCACAGTGACGCTTACCGGCGATACCCGTGGTGTCACCATCGAGGTGAATGACAATGGATGCGGCTTCGACCCTACTGTGGCGGGGCGCGGCAGGCACGGCGTATCTGGCTCGATCGTCACCCGCATGCAAGATGTTGACGGCCACGCAACCGTTGACTCAGCACCGGGGGAAGGCACTTGCATCATCTTGCGATGGCGACCTCTCCTGGATTCTGCTGATCGACACCTACCCGAGCGCGAAGCCGCCGCCCAGAGCAAGGCGGCCAGCTGGGAGCGGTCATTGTCTGCCTCCATGGAGTCCGCTGGTGCCCGTGCCATCGCCGCAGGGCTTGTCCTTGTTCATGTCATCCTGGTCGCCTACGAATGCGCCGCGCACAGCTACTGGCACTGGCCTCCAGCTGCGCTGAGCTTCATCGCGCTGCTGCTCCCAACCATCCTCCTGCTCAAGACCTGGCCCGATGCCCTGCTTCCGCGCTGGGTAGCGCGGTCAACTGTCGTCGTCATCGGCGCGGTCAACTTTCTCGTGCTTCCGCAGATCGTCACCACTGGCTGGCCCGGCTACGCGTCCTGGTGCACCGGTGCTGGTAACGACCTGAGCTGTGGCCTGCTGATGCGCGGACGCCCCGTGTATGCCTGGGCGGGCAGCGCAGCCACGACACTGGCCACCGCCTACTGGGTCATCTCCACCGGGCGGCCGCTGTTCATGATCTTCACCTACATGCTCGGCCACTACTTCACCCTTGCCAGCTGGCACGGCGTCGCCCACCTGTCCACCCGAGCCACCGCTCAGATCGCCGCCACCCAGCGAGAAACCGCCCGGCTCCAGGCGCAGCAGCGCGCCCACGAAGAAGCCGACCGCATCATGACCAGCCGCATGGCATCCGTCCGCCAGCGCGTTACACCCCTCCTGACCCAGATCGCCAACGGCAGAGCGCCAACGTCGGAGCTACGCAGCCAGGCCTACCTGCTCGAGGCCGAGCTGCGCGACGAGATCCGTGCCCCGTTCTTCACCGGCACCAGCATCGTGACGAGTGCTCATGCTGCCCGCCGACGGGGCACTGAGGTCATCCTCCTGGACGACTCCGGCGACAACACCACCATTGACGACCACACGCGGACCAACGCGGTCAACTATGTCACGAAGCTCCTCAACATCACCCAGAGCAACCGCGTCGTCATCCGCCTCAACCCACCCAGGCGTCCCACACTGCTGACCATCGTCACCGACGACACCCGATACCGACTCGACCGGCAGGGAGAGCTGATGGTTCAGAATGATGCGTAGATACCATGACGAGTAGTTCGTAACGATAGTTATCTGGAGGAGGAACGTATGGATCAGGCGTGTTCGATTATCGCGATCATCAATAACAGCGTTATCGCCTTGGGGTGCGAGAATGCTTTTTGAGGCTGAGGGACTTCCATGGACTGCTTTCGTGGTATCCCAGCCTTTCGGATGTTGAATGGCCCGATGGGCGGGCAGTCGTTCTTCTCGACCCTGTTCTGCTGGATCGCTCGAGTCCGTGGAGAATATTCGAGAAATCAACCGACGGAATGTGCCCGTCGTCGCCTATACTGAAACTGTAATTGATAGCGTTATCGGTGAAGTCATCGCTGAAGATGTGATGGCTTTCGTTCGCATGTCGGCTCCACACGTGAGCTCGTCCAGGCGATTCGCGATGCACTCTCCGGCAGGCGTCATGAGAGTCTAGATCGTATGAAGTTCCTGCTTCGTCATGACAGTGAGGAGGCTGGCGATCTGACGCCCATGGAACTCAAAGTGTTGGAGTGCTGTGCTCGCGGCTATGATGACGCCACTGTTGCACGAGAATTAGAATGATGTCGTTGAATACTGTCAGAACTTATCTGACTCGCATCAGGGAAAAACTTAAGACGAGCGATTCTGAGGAGTGATCGTGTCGTACGTCCTAATGTGTGCTGAATTGTTAATGCAGCATGAGCGGTAGTAGGTTATAGGAACATAGTGAAGCGCTGACGAGGAGGAGAAGAGTAATAACCCTTCGTCCCTCGCCAGCTCCACTTCGTGTGCCGTCACTATCCGGTTCAGTCCGTCACCTCAACAGACATCCCAGCCAACTGGAACAACTTGGTCAGTTCCTGGCGGCCAAGCCATCCGTCGGGAGCGGAGGTGCCGGTGTGCTTGCGCTGGAAGCCAGTGGTGCCTCCATAACCGCTTGAGCCGTCTCCGACAGTGCTCGTTCCGTAGTGCCCATCAACATACTGCCAGTGCAACCATTGAGTTCTAGCCAGTGCGGTCTCGAGGGTGAAGACTTCGTTGCCGTAGGGGCCAACTGGGGTGCCGTCCTTCTCGGGGTCGCTATGGCGAGCCTCCCTCAGTGACTAATAGAAACCGAGTCAACTAACTGAAGATTAGCGCCAACATTGGGCGGTCCAGGCTTGAACCTACCAGGTGACGTGGGCAGGCCTGGCTTGATTCTGTCTGCAATTGAGTCGTCGAGTGATGAGGGCCAGTCGGCATTACTGTCGAAGAGGACGTGAATGTGGTCGACGTGGTTTGCTGAAATTTCCTCTCCCTCATCCTTGCCTTCGCGGTGGTCGCCTTCTTTCCATGTGCCCGGTGGGAGTAGCCCCAGAACTCTGGGCGCATTTTGGAGTCGCGACTGAATACGATTCCATGGATCTTCAGGTCGTCTCCGTGGTCAGTGAGCCAGTTAGAGAAGAATGTTTCCGGCAAGCAGTTCGTCTTCTGTCGGAATCATCCCTGGTATCGGTGGTGACGATGAGGTCGACAGCCAAGCCGTGTCGGTGTTCATTTTGTTTATTGTCTGGCTCTGGCCTGTACCCAGATCCCACCCATGCATAGAGGGATACTTTCGGAGAGCGTTGAATGACTCCGTGTATCCCGCGGACAGCTCTTTGTATGCCGTCTGGCATTTTATCTAAGCCAGTAGCGAAGAAAGGCTCTTCTTTAGACCTATCGCGTCCAGTCATGGGGCAGTTTCCTTTCGGTGCTATGATGTCTGTATTGGGTTCGCCCAACAGGAAACAAACTAAGGGGTAGATATAAGATTGTAAAAGGGGGGTTGTTCCTCTTGACAGTGAGTCGCATGCTATGGCAGATGGCCTACTCTTGTTTCTTCTTGCCCCACATCAGCGGGCATCCCTGGAAGAGTAGAACCTCGCTTTCGGACAATCTGCTCCTTTTTACTCTTTGAGCGGAGAGTATTCTCCCACTCCCACCCAAACCCACCGAACAGTCCGCCGTGGACGTCGCGCTGGGTGAGGGTGGCGCTGCTGGGGCGTCCAGGTGGGTGTGGTTGTGCTGGTTGGCTGCTTGGGGGCGGGCGTAAGGCAGGTGCAGACTGGCTTCCTCATGTGAGGGTGTGGCTCGTCTGGGTGGGTGGAGATGTGGCGAAGCGGCTCGAGAGAGTTTTTCTAGCCTGCCCTGCCACACGTCATTGAGGATTGGTGCCCACCGGTGGCCGCGCGGCAGTGAGGTCATCTCGCTTGGGCGCTCATGTCGATTTAAGGTCCCGAAATAGATGTCGGTGCCGCGGAATATCCTCGTTTCGAGGCGTCCTCCCGAAGCAGTTCTCGGGGAAGGGGTGCTACAAAGCGACTAGCCAGTTAATTTTTGGTGCCCCTCTGAGTGTCTGATGCCTCGTGTTCTGGTATTTTGCCAGGAAGGAGGAAATATGGTCAGATCTATTAACCGTAGTGCGGTTAATGGGCGCATCGTTCCGGCCAAGGCGGTGCGGCTCAACCCGCGGGAGACGGTCACGCAGCGTGCTGGTTCGTTGGGCTCGAAGCCATCGGGTGGTTCGTACCGGTCGGCAATCACTGGGCGTTACGTCACTGAGGCGACCGCTCGGCGTCACCCGAACACCACGATTCATGAGGGAGCGTGAGCTGGGTGTCGGTGCGTGTGAAGATCAATCCGGATGCGGAGCGCCAGATTGCCGCAATGGCGCAGAAGGCCTTCAAGCGTTTTTGAGGGCGATCTGAACCATCGTCGATCTCGGTTGCAGGGCGGCCTGTTGCCGAAGTTCGGCGTGCTGTCGACAGCGCGCTACGCAAGTATGGACTTCCTCTGCCTGACGCCACGGTAGCGAGTCTTGCGCAGTGTCTTGCTGAGGGGCGTCAGATTCAAATCAGTACCCGTTAGCGGAACTGTCATGCGGGTGGGGTAGCAGGTGTACGGAGGTCGCCTGCCCCACCCTGTCTCGTATGACGTGGTGGGTGTTGTGTCACTCCTCATCCCTGGCTACCTCCACCATCACGATGGTGCGGTAGGTGGCATGCGGGTGTGGAGGCCGGGGATGAGTGGCTGTGGTCTTGGAGAAGACGGTGCGCATGGGGGCGTCCTGGCTGGTAGATGGACACAGCCAGGACGGCGTCGTCTGGTTCGACGGCCTGGGTGTCGGGCGAGGTCGAGGGCGAGGCGGTGGCGGCGCATGGTTAGCCCGTCGCGTGAGACCTGGGGCTGGCGATCTGCTCCAGGTCGAGCGTGAGCTCTCGTGGGCTGTTGCTTGCGGGGTAGTGCCAGACCTGGATGAGGGGTGCTTTGGCGGGCAGATCGCTGCTTGTCATCTGGTCGATGATGACCATCAGTTGGTGCCGCTGCCGCCGAGTTGGATGCTGAGCGTCTCGGTGCCGAGTCGTCCGGCGACTTGGGCGAAGTAGACCAGGTCGCGGGCGATGATCGGCATGCCGGCGTCGCTCCAGCGGCGGGCGGTGCGTTGGTCGCGCCAGTCCTGGGGTGAGAGTGCTTCGGCGGTGAGCTGGAGGCGGTCAAGGGACGGTGTCGGCCGAGCGGACAGAGAAAAGGGCGGCGTGCCTCGTTGCGGCCGCTGTGCTGGTAGCGGTCCAGCTCGCGCTGAAACAGCAAGAAGGCGTCGAGCAGGTCGTCGCCGCCGCAGACCTGCCGCAAGGTGGCGAAGGTGCTGAACTTCTGCACCGTCAGCTGCCCGTAGGCCTTGCGCAGGGCCAGCAGCTCGGTCAGCACCTGCTGCTCCAGTGCGGCGCGCTGCTCGGCCTCGTCCGTGGCGTCGCCGATGGGAAGACGCCATGTGGTAGCAGGGGTGGCTGGCTCCGGGGGCGTGCTCATAGCCCCTATTCTCACCGACTGGTTTGGCGCCGTGCTGCAGATGCAGCACGGTGCACTCTCTGTCACGACACCGCCAATGGCGGCGGGTTCTCCTAGATGTGCCGGATCAACCGGACGCCTGCACCGCAGCTGCCCTCTGGGTGGCGTGGCAGGTCGATGGCGTGATCTGGGCGGCTACCGGGCCGCATGTGTCATCCCAGGCGGTGGCAGCGGAACCCGCTCCAAGGTGAGCAGTTGCCCCAGCCGTCGTCTTCTCTTCTCGAAAGGACTCTTCTTATGGCTTCTACCAATCTCAGTCTCTTCTCGCCCGCGCACCCGGATGGGGGTGGTGCTGGGCAATGGCGAGCCCGGGTAACCAGGCGGGAGATCGAGCAGGTCGCCGCCCAAGCAGAAGTAGCCGCCCAGGCCGAGCAGGCCCGGGCCTTCCTGACCTCCCAGGTCCTGACCAATATCGCCACGTTGGTGACCCAGGCCGAGGCCCAGACCCGTATCGCTCCCGGCGGTGCTCAGTTCTGAAGCGATCATCACGGGATACGCCCTGGGCGCTGGGCAGCGCATCGGGCAGCTGTAGCCAAGGACGGCGCGACGTCTCCTCACGCTCCTTCTCTCGCTTCCTTCTCTTCTTCTCGTATCTCTTCTCATCTTCGGAGGTTTCATCATGACGGTCGTAATCGGGATCCTGGCCCTCATCGGCCTGGCGGTGGTGGGCGCGATTGGCTGGGCATTCGCCCAGGGGTGCGCGACGGACTGGCCCAGTGGCGGGAAGCACCGCCCGGTGGAACGAGTCAGCCGGTGCCCGTAGGTGAGTCGCCGCTGTCGCTGTCTGCCGCATTGCCGAGCAGCTACCAGGCCGGTCAGCTGGCCGGTGAGGTGGCAGCCAGCTGGCGCTCCGCACACCAGGCGGCCAGAGCAGCTGGAGCAGGCATACCAGCCAGCTCATCCTGGGCAGCCGCCCTGGCCCTGGAGTGAGTTGAGCCAGCAGCGCCAGGGAGGCAGGGGCCGAGCCATGCAAGCAGCCATGGCTCAGGTGTTGCGGGACAACGAGCAGGCGGTGCGGGAGGCAGCGGCGTCTGACCCCCACCGACAGAACTCACGGCACCGATGGCGGTGACGATCGTGACGGCACATCTTCTGGCACGGTGCCGGATGCATCGGACGAGTGACGGCAACAGTGGTCAGCCGACGGCTGGAACGGCCCGTCCACCTGGCCGACTCACTCGCCTCACGTCGCCCGCCGCGGCCGCGCAGGCGGTGCACGCAGCAGCGACCGGCTCGGTCGGACGAGCGTCAGCCGTGAGCGTTGGGATTGAGCGGGCTCTGGCGGCCTGCACTACCCACCCGTCGGACTGAGTGCGCGGCAAGACAAGACGTCCGCAGGTCGCCCTGGCTGGTCGCGCTGGCGGGGTCTGGAACGAGCGGCAGCCGTGGCGTCTGGCTCCATTCCTCATCCACATGCCGCGTCATTTCGCCTGCTTGTTGCCAAAAACTACAGCACCGACTCACTACTCTAAGTGGCGCATGTGTCATTTGTTTCCTGGGTGACACCACAGAAATGGATCAAGAGCGGGGCGTGTCGCGTCGCTTCGTAATGCAAATCGGGAGGCGCTACAACACGCGAGTGTTCGTGGAATGTATGGGATAAGGGCAACCGGCTGCCGATGCGTGAAAATAGCTGGCAGCTGGCTCGCCCGGAGTAATAGCAGTATGAACAAAAAGGAGGGACACTATGCAGCAGACGAAACAGACAAGACAAGCGGGCGCTGGGGGAGCGGCATCTCGGCACGATGCGGTGGCCAGGCAGGCTGGCTCCGGAGGCGAGATCAGGGGCTGACTCGTCGCCCACCATCCCTGGCCTGCCGCCTGGTGGCTTTGCCACCATCCTGGTCGATCCGCCCTGGCCACTGCAGAGCGGTGAGAAGCACTACCGGACGATGAGCCTGGCGCGGATCACGGCGCTGCCGGTGGGGCGTCTGGCGGCCCGTGATGCCCATCTGTGGCTGTGGACGACCAATGCGCTCTTGCCGACGGCGTGTGAGGTGGCTGAGGCCTGGGGCTTTGACGGTGCTGCAGCCCACTGACCTGGGTGAAGTTCCCGCCTTGGCCTGGGTGGTCGCTCACCAGCTGCGCAATGCCACCGAGCAGCTGCTGTTCTGCACCCGAGGGAAAGCGCCCCGCGGGTTCCTGCGCTCCCAGCCGACCTGGTTTAACGCCCCCGTCACCGAGCACTCGCGCAAGCCAGCTGAGCAGTTCGCCATCATCGAGCGGGTCAGCCCTGGGCCGTACCTGGAGCTGTTCGCCCGCCGCAGGCCAGAGTCGAACCAGCCCTGGGCGGTGGGGCGACCAAGTGGACTCCGACATCCGTATCCCCGGCTTTTGCTGTGCCGCGCGTATAGCGAGCGCGTTGAAGAAGCGCGGAACGATGCCGCAGACCGACGAGTCCGCTCAGCGATGGCAGCGGCGGTAACAGTGGAGAGGTAACGCGATGAGGTCGGCCGTGGCGAGACAAGTACCCAATTCGCAGTCTTCGAGGAGATGGTGATGATGAGCGATTCGAGGCATTCGCTGTCTGGCAGCCTGCTGCGATGCGGCGTCGGCCTGCTCCTGATCGCGATGGGCTGAGGTGGATCGTCGCCGTCGTGCAAAGCAGCTGGCCCTGGCTCGTCGGGCTGCTCGCCGTGAGCACCGCCGCCTGGCTGGCAGTGCGCTGGTGGCGCAGCCGACGGGAATAGTGAGGAGCCGAGTGCTCACGGTGGCCACAATCGGTCTGGCCCGATTGAGCGGCAGCGAGCTGACGCGGGCCAACAGGCGGAACGGGCTGAGCAGCGGCATCGGTCGCAATGGGGGCGGTCGCAGCTCGAGTCCCGCGCTTGATGCTGAGACAGGGCGGTCGAAAGCGACGTACTCACTCCACTCGCTGCAGGCCACCGGAAGAACGGTGGATGGCCTCACACTCAAGGAGGCACTCGCGATGGCCCACTACGCCGGTGGTCGCCCTGGTTCGTCGCGGCGGGTGCGGCTGGTGCCGGTGCAGCGAGCGGCATGGATCACCGGGCGGTGGCGCGGATCGTGCTGGCAATGGCGCGGCAGATGGCAGCAGGGGACGGATAAGGCTGCAGAGTCGGCGGCGGTTGACGGTGGTGTCCTCAGGGTGCGGGGGCTTGCGCGAAAAGTGAGCGTGTCGCCTCGGTGGGGCGCTGTGCTGACGAATGAGCCCGTGTGGCGGCATCGGCTGGGAGCGGCTTGGCAGGTCGTGTGCTCACCAGCGTCATGAAGACGCTCACTACGGCTCACGGCGGCGCTTTCCGCCGCTTCCCATGCTTTGCCGGATCGCGCTGGTACGGCTGAGTCCGAGTGAGGCCGCTGCTGCCTCGTCCACTCCGGAGGCACCCGTGATGGCTCCGCCCGCTCAGCCCCTGGTGTGGCACCAGCGCGGTTTGCTCTGCCGCTCGCGCAGGATGCGGCGGTCGGTCTGGTGGAGCGGCTGCTGGCAGATAGCTCGCTTGGTCGGGTGGTGCTGGAGCTGCGCGCTGCGGGTGGGCAGGCCATCTGGGCGGTGGGCTCATATGCGGGTGAGCGGTTGGTCTCGGTGGTGCGGGGAGCTGGTGCCGGGTTGCCGGGTGTCGCGTGGTTTGCGCGGCGGCGGACGCGTGGATCAGGCGGTGGTGGTGTCAGCCCGCCCAATCGGGGCCGGACTGGCGACGGGCGGCTGACGACAGTGGTACGAGCTGTCCTGGCGGCACTTGCGGTGACGGCTGAGGGGGAGGAGCTGGTGGTTCAGCTGCAGCTGGGGCGGCGCTTTGCCCCGCAAGTACTGGGGCGGGTGGAGCCGCAGGGCTGGCTGGAGCTGCTCGGCCTGGTACCGATTCCGTCTCTTAGTGGTGAGTGGGGTCGGCGGATGCGGGCGCAGGTGGGGCGGCATCGGGCGGCGGCTGTCTGCGCTTGGGGGTGGGCGGCCTCGCCGCAGCGGCGGCGGACGCTGCTGCAGGGCTGCTGGGGCACTGCGCCTGCTGGAGGGGCCGGGGGTGCGGCTGCGCGCCCGCACTGGAGCACCCGCCAAGCTTGATGCAGTGCGGCGGCCGTGGCGGGCGGGGTTGGAGCTTGGTGCAGGAGAGATTGTGGCGATGCGGGCTGGCCGGTGGGTGAGCTGCCCTTGCCGCTACTGGGAGTGGGCACCCGCGCCAGATTGCCTCGCCGCCGCAAGTGGGGTCTGGGTCATCCCAGCGCGTGATCGCACGAGTGCGGTGCCGGGAGAGACCGGGCTCGTACGCCAGCCGATTACCGACGCTGTCACCACACGCATCTGCTGGGGCCGACGGGGGTGGGTAAGTCGACGGTGCTGCTGTCGTTGGCGCTGGCTGATGCGGCTGAGGGCCGGGGTCTGCTCCTGCTTGACCCTAAGGGGGGACTTGGCGACGGACTTCGTTGCGCGCTTGCCTCAGGAGCGGGCGGGTGATGTGGGTGGTGCTGGATCCGACGAATCCTTGCCCGGTGGGGTTTAACCCGCTGGCGGGGCCGCCGGAGCTGGCGGTGGTGACGGCGGAGGCGGTGCTGGGGGTGCTGGCCGAGCTGTTTCGCGACAGCTGGGGCATCCGCACCGCCGATGTGCTCTCCGCCGCGCTGCTGACGTTGGCGCGTATCCGCAGGCGACGCTGGTGTGGCTGGTGCCGCTGCTGACCAATCCGGCCTTCCGACGCCGAGTGCTGGCACTGGCTCCACCTGATCCTTTGGGGACGGATGTCTTCTGGCAGGGCTATGAGGCCAAGCCGGTGCGGACCCAGGCGGTGGAGGTCGCCCGGTGCTCAACAAGCTGCGCCAGCTGATGCTGCGCCCAGGACTGCGGGCGATGCTAGGCCGAGGCCCGCTCTGGGCTGACGGATCTGCTGGAGCGCCGACGCATCGTGGTGGTCAACCTCAACCAGGGCCTGCATGGGAGCCGGGGCGGCCCGCTTGCTGGGGACCCTGCTGGTGGCTCAGCTGTGGCAGCACCTGCTGGCACGCCGAGGCAGAGCCGCCTGAGCGGCGGCAGATCGTGAGCGTGTATATCGATGAGGGTCCAGGCCTTCCTGGCGGGGCTGCCGGGCAGCGGGCCGACGCCCTGGCCCAGGCCCGGTCACTGGGAGCGGCGTTCCACCTGGCGCACCAGTACCGGGGCCAGCTCAGCGGCGAGATGATGCAGGCGGTGGAGACCAACACGCGCAGTAAGGTGTACTTCGCCTTGTCGGCGACCGACGCGGCCGCAGCAGCCCGGTTGGCCCCGGAGCTGGAGGCAGCAGACTTCCAGCTGCTGGCTCAGTACCAGGCCCTACGCCACCGTCATGCACCAGGGGACGCCGCTCGGGCTGGTTCTCCCTGGCCACCCGGCCTGCCCCATCAGCCGTGCGCGATCCAGCCCTGCTCTACGCCGCCAGCCACGCCCGCTACGGCATCCCGGCCGAGCAGACCGAAGCCGAGCTCATCGCCCTGACCAGCGGCACCACCGGCCACCGCCGACACTGCCGACAGCAGGAGCCCAGCCACGACGCTGCCAGATGGCACTGGCGACGCCGCTGATGTCACCAGTAACGGACCTGGTGATGAGGGCGGTCGGTGAGCGGAAACCTGGCGCGCCGGATGAGGCTGGCCCGGACGGCACCAGCAACGGAGTTGAGCCTGAGTCTGGGCACCGCCGCCCGGCGATTGGCCGCAGGAGGCGACCATGAGACGGCAGGTACATGAGCACACGACCTGGTGCTGCTGCAGGCGACGTACATACCGTGATGGCAGCACGGCTGGCCTGCGAAGCACTGGGTGGGGGCGTCGTCTCGGTGGACGCATCGGTCGACGCACCGCTGCACTCACGGCTCACGGCAAGCGGCGGCGGCAGCCCTTTCCGGCGATTAGTGGCGGTGACTGAGCCCCACCTGGTGTGGTCACGTCTGGCCCGGGCGGGAGGCGGGCCAGCGATGAACCGGTCACCACTACTGCAGCGGGCCCGGTTCTCATCGCTGGTGCCCCGCCGATCCATCCGATGCAGGCGCGCCTGCTCGCCCTGGTGGCAGCCCACCGCTTCGCCACCACCACGCAGCTCGCCCGGCTCACCGCACCGGAGTACGCGTCGCCGGCCTCGGCTCTGCGCGCCAGATGCAGCGCCACCTGGCCAGTCTGGCTCAGCAGCGCCTCCTGACGAGCCTGGAGCGCCGGGTCGGCGGTTGGCAGGGCGGCTCAGCCGTAACCATCTGGGCCGCCACCACTCGAGGCCAGCGGCTTGTAGCTGCAGACGAGGGTGAGGAGGTGCTGCGGCGGCAGCGGCCCCGTGAGTGTCGACCACCTTCCTGGACCACCTCCTCGCGATAACGGAGGTGCGCACCAGCATCGAGGAGGCCGTCCGCCAGGAGGCGGACACCGAGGCGGCGGTGGCCTTGGAGCCGGACTGCTGGCGCACTCGCGCTCAGCCCCAGCAGCCAACCCCAGGTGCTGCGCCCCGACCTAGCCGTGACCATCACCAGCCCGGCCTATGAGGACCGCTACCTCATCGAGGTCGATCGGGCTACCGAGAACCCCGGCCGTGTCGTCGCCACCTGCTGGCGTTACCAGGAACACCAAGCCGCCACCAGCCAGGCCAGCGACGGCGATGTCTTCCCTCCCTGGTGGTCTGGCTCGTTCCTAACGACCGCAGACGCCACCGCCTGGAGCGAGCCATCGCCCACAGCACCGGCCTGCTACTGCGACCTCTTCCGCGTCATCCGCCTGGACCAGCTGCCCATCCTGGATTCACGGCGGCCCCGCCGCCATCCCCACCCACAGGCCAGCAACCAGGTGGACTGACACACCAAAAGGAGGCATACTCCGAGAAAGGAGACATGCAGCAGCATCCCATCTGATGAGGCGAAATATGAAGGGGGCTGAGGTGAATACTGCGCAGCAGACAACCATCAAACTGCAATCCGTGCGGAAACTCGCGGATTGCTGCCAGGTAAGCGAAAACCAGACTGGACTTTTTCCGTCCATCTGAGCGTCAATAGAAAGAGGAGAAACACAAACGAGTGAAATAGCAATGTATGACGAGAGGAGGACACGAGATGACAACTACAAACCAGAACGAACGCACAGAAGAAGCACCAGGCTGTGCTGTCCGCCGTGCCGGCCACCGCGCTGGATGACCAGACGGGTACTGGGCCGATCGCCATCTTCTACGGCGCGGCCCGCTACCCCTTCGAGCTGGCCCGGCAATGGCAGCTGGTGGAGGACTACGCCGACACGGCCGGCCCTCAACCTGGTCACCGAGTTCACGACCGACAGCAGCACCAGCACGGGCTGAAGATGCTGCTGATGCCTGCCAGCGCGGTGGGGTGGAGTACGTCATCACGGCAGGCTGGCCCACCCCCAACCTCACCACCACCGAAGCAGACGCGGTGCTTGAGCAGCTCGCAGCCAGCGGCACCCCACCTGGTCTGCCTCAATACCTGGCACCCCGGCGACGGCACCCCACCAGCCTGGTGGAACGACGAGGAAGGCGCATGGATGCGCCAGCTCGACGAGCTCAGAGAGCGCGAGCAGACCAGTAAACACAGCCAGCCTGGCGAAGCCGGCGCGGACAGCCAGGTCAACCAGGCCAGTCGAACCGGCAACGCCAGCGAGCCCACCGACCCCAGCAAGGAGGTGCACCATGCCTCAACGCACTCGCCCCCGATCCCTTCACCGCCATGGCGGCGCAACTGACTCCCAAGCGGGCCGTCTCATACATCCGTGTCTCTACTCGCGAGCAGGCCCAGCGTGGCGGGTCGGAGGAAGGGTTCTCCTTGCCGGCTCAACGTGAAGCCAACAAGCGCAAGGCCCAGTCGATGGGTGCCCTGGTAGTTAAGGAGTTCGCCGACCGAGGCGAGTCCGCCAGGTCTGCGAACCGGCCTGAGCTGCAGAAGATGCTGGCTTACCTCAAAGAAGATGGTGGGATCGACTACGTCATCGTCCACAAGCTGGACCGACTCGCAAGAAAAACCGAGCCGATGATGTGGAGATAAACCGGGCATTTGAGGAGGCGGGGGTGCGGTTGGTCTCTACTAGTGAAAACATCGACCAGACGCCGGGTGGCATGCTCCTACACGGCATCATGAGCAGCATCGCCGAGTTCTACTCCCGGAACCTGGCTAAGAGGTCATCAAGGGGATGGGCGAGAAAGCACGGAATGGTGGGACGCTGGGGAAGGCACCGCTGGGGTACATCAACGTACGCGCCAGAGACGAAAATGGCCGAGAAGTCCGCACCATCGCCCTCGATGAGGAGCGCGCACCGCTGGTGCGGCTGGCTTTCACAGAGTATGCGACGGGGAATTGGACAGTCAGTCAGCTAGCCGACCATCTCAACACTCTCGGACTCTCTATTCCGCCCACGCCACGGCGCTGCGCCAAGCCCATCACGACCACGCGTCTGCACAAGATCCTGCGCCACCCCTACTACAAAGGCACCATCTCCTTCCAAGGCGTCGAGTACCCCGGGACACACGAGCCCTTGGTGGACGAAGAAACCTGGAGCCACGTACAAGCCATGCTGGACTCCCACCGCTATGGGGAGCGCCAGCGCATCCACAACCACTTCCTCAAGAGCACCGTTGTCTGCGGCCAGTGCGGTGCCCGCCTGTCCGTCCAGAACGCCAAGAACAGCAAGGGCACCATCTACCCCTACTGTCTGCGCCCGCCGCCGCCGCCTCCACGACTGCGCCTTCCGCGCGTGCTCATCGACGTCGTCGAAGATCGCATGGTAGAGCTCTACCGGACTATCCAGCTCAGTGCGGAGGACAGAACGCAGATCGAGCACTACCTCACGACGAGCTAGCCCAGATAGAAGGAGACAAGGCCAAAGCAATCCGCTCCCTCACCACCCGGCGCACCAACATTGAGGACAGACGACGCCGTCTCCTCCACGCCCACTACGAAGGGGCCATCCCTTGACCTCCTCAAAGAGGAACAAGCCAGCTCACGAGCGAGCTGAACCAGATCGAGCGCCAGCTAACCGCCTACCAGGCCGACGCTGCTGAAGTCCGCCAGCACCTCACCCAGGCTCTTGACCTCCTCGAAGACTGCCACCGCCTCTACCAGGCTGCCCCACCGCACCTGAAGAAGCTGCTCAACCAAGTCTTCTTCGAGCGGGTCCTAGTGAATCCACTCGTCGATGAGGAGGGCGGGTCATCTTGCCAGGCGATGGCACGACCGACGGCGGCAAGCAGCCCGAGCAGGACGCGGGCGCACACGATGAGCCGCACAGCGCCGGAGAAGAAGAAGGAACTGGCGATGCGAGTGGGGAGGAGACGCTGTTGCTACTAACACGCCAGCCGTGACTTCTCGCCCTGTCAACCTCGCAGATACCGGCTCGGCACTCGCCTCAGTGCTCTGCTCACCTCGCCTTCGACCAGCTAACCAGCCCCAGCCTGCACGCGCCGCCCATGCGCACCACCTGCAGCACGTGGCTCAGCCTGACAACCCGACCACGTCGCCCACCGCTGACGACACGCCGACGAGGCTCCACAGCACGAACAACGCCCACCCTGGTGGGTGAGCGTTGTTCAACATCTGGAACCGCATCCCAGCCTGTTTCGACTGGGGTGGGTTCAGGTAAGAGCTGGCTGGTGCCCCTGGCGGACTCGAACCCGCACTGCCTGTAGGCAGCGACTTTTAAGGTCGCGGTGTCACCGATTCCACCACGGGGGCGAAGTGCTCTGATATTCAAGCATTGGGCACGTCAGTAGGTTTGGGTAAAGGCTATCGTGGTACCTCCGGTGGGACTCGAACCCACAACACTCCGATTTTTGAGTCGGATGCCCTCTGCCAATTGGGCTACGAGGCGTGTCTCCCGCTCTGCGGGGGCGCCATCAGCGAGATCATACTAGGATCACAGCCGTGAGCAATGAGTCCAGCACCACCAGATCCCGCCGGGTACTCGTCGCTGAGGACGAGACCCTCATCCGACTTGACATCGTCGAGACCTCACCGAAGCCGGCTACGAGATCGTCGCTGAGGCCGCAGACGGGGAGGAGGCCGTTCATCTGGCTGACGAACACGCTCTGACCTGTGCGTTCTCGACGTCAAGATGCCGGTGACCGACGGCATTACGGCGGCCGAGAGATTCTTGAGAAGCATAACTGCGCCGTCGTCATGCTGACCGCCTTTTCCCAGACCGAGCTTGTGGAACGCGCCAGTGCCGCCGGCGCCATGGCCTATGTCGTCAAGCCCTTCACCCCGGCGGACCTCATTCCGGCACTTGAGATCGCCATGTCCCGGCACGAGGAGATCCTGTCTCTGGAGAGCGAGATCTCCGATCTCACTGAGCGCTTCGAGACCCGCAAGCGCGTTGACCGGGCCAAGGGCCTGCTCATGGAACGTATGGGGCTGAGTGAGCCGGAGGCGTTCCGGTGGCTCCAGAAGACCTCGATGAACCGGCGCCTGACCATGCGCGAGGTGGCCGACGCCGTCATCGAGCAGGTGGGTGCTGCCAAGAAGGACTGAACGGATCCGCCTCAGCGCGTCAGGTGAACAGGCTGCGAAGCGTCCCGACGGCGATCGTCCGCTCGTCCTCATCGGCCACAGTCACCTGGTAGACCACGGTACGACGACCGCGGTGCGGGGGACGGCGGTGGCCTTCACCCATCCCCGGGTCACGGAGCGCAGGTGACTGACCGTCAGCTCGGCACCGACCGGCATAGCGCCGTCGGGAGCCGCTGCACGTGCTGCCACGGAAGCGGCCGTCTCAATGAGCGCAGCAGTGGCACCTCCGTGAAGGATGCCCACGACCTGTCGAGCTCCCTCGACGGGCATCCGGACCTCGGTCCGATCCGCGTCGCGATTGACGACCTCCATGCCGAGGGGTATCCATGAGCGTCCCTCTCGCTGTCCTCCAGGACCGCGTGCAGCGCAGAGGAGGCGGAGACGGCGGAACCCGCGGGACGCGGATCGGGATAGGGACGCCGTGCCGGGTCCGGAAGGCCACGGCGGCGGCACTCGCTCCCGAGTAGGACGCGGCTGTGACGCGACTCCACAGGTCCCAGTGGGCCCACGATCGCGGGCGAGCTGGAGGAGTCGGCAGACTCAACTGTCTCAACCTCACCGCGGACTGGGCGGAGACCGGATCGGCGGAGCTTTCGAACCGCGCGGAAGCGGAAGGATCCAGAGGTGTGGATGACACGGGAGGCCGGGGAGACGGGAGAAGCCTGGGAGTCGGAGGGCTCTCCTCCGCTGACGGGGAGAGGGGCGAGTCGGACTGTGGATGGCTCATGGGCCTAGGCTGGCATGGTGAGCACCACCGCGACCAGCCCTGCGACGAGCCCAACACCTCAGACCTCCTCGATCCGGTTCCCGATCGGCTTCTCCTCATCGACGGCCACTCCATGGCATTTCGCGCGTTCTATGCGTTGCCGGTGGACAACTTCACGACGTCGACCGGCCAGTCCACCAACGCCGTCCACGGTTTCGTCTCCATGTTCCTCTCGCTCCTGGAGAACGAGCGCCCCACGCACGTCGCGGTGGCCTTCGACCTGCCTGGAGGCACCTTCCGCACCGAGCAGTACGCCGAGTACAAGGGCACCCGCGACGAGACTCCGCAGCCCTTCCTCGGGCAGGTCGAGCTCATCCAGGAGGTCCTGGAAGCCATGGGCGTCAGAGCGCTCACCGCTCCGGGCTACGAGGCGGACGACATCCTGGCCACCCTGGCGACCTCTGCCCAGACGGAGGGAAATGGAGTCCTCATCTGCTCCGGAGACCGCGACTCCTTCCAGACCGTCACCGAGCGCTGCACGGTGCTCTACCCGGTCAAGGGCGTCTCCACGCTGCGTCGTATGACGCCGATGGAGGTTGAGGAGCGCTACGGGGTGACGCCCGAGCGCTACCCGCACCTCGCCGCCCTCGTGGGCGAGACCAGCGACAACCTTCCCGGGGTCCCTGGCGTGGGCCCCAAGACGGCCGCCAAGTGGCTCAACCTCTATGACGGGCTCGACGGAGTCATCGCTCATGCCGACCAGATCAAGGGAAAGGCCGGTCGGTCCCTGCGTGACCACCTTGACGAGGTGATGCGCAACCGCCGCCTCAACCAACTGCTCACCGACCTGGACCTGGGAGTCGCTCCTCAGAGCGACCTGCGTGTCGTGGGTGCCGACCGCGCCGCCCTGGCGCGTGTCTTCGAGTGCTGGGTTCCGCACCCTGCACCAGCGGGCACTGCGCACCCTGACCTTCACTGACGCCGGCGATCACGCCGAGGCCGTTACGGGGGAGGAGTCCGGGCCCCTGGGGGCTCTGAGCGGCCTGGAGATCGTCTCGCTCGGTCACGATCTTGCGGCGGGGAACCTGGCTCAGTGGCTGCAGACCAGTCTGTCGGCGGACGACGACGGGGCCCGAGCGCTGGGAGTCGACGTCGTGGGAGTCCTCAGGCCGGTGGAGGGCGACGCCGCCCTGGTCTCACTGTCTGACGGCGCCCGCGCGGTCGCCATCGACCTCACCGAGATCCTGCCCGAGGACGAGGTGGCCCTGGCCGCGGTTCTCGCCGACCTCGAGCGGCCCAGCTGGTCGCCGACGCCAGGGAGCTGGCACGCCCTCAGCGCCCGCGGACTCGTGCTGGACGGTGTCGTTGCGGATCCCTCCCTGGCCGGCTACCTGTGCCGTCCTGAGCAGCGCAGCTACGACGTCGACACCCTCACGCAGCGCTGGCTCGGGATCGACCTGGCTGCCATCGGGCAGGGCGGGGCGCAGCCGACCGATGGCTCCGGCGAGCCCCAGAGCGCCTTCGACCTCGAGGCCCTTGCCTCCCAGACCGTACCCACGGCCCACCTGGCCAGCGCGCGCCGCGCCGCCGCTCTTCTGCTGCTCCAGGACGTGCTCGACAAGCAGATGGCGGCCCGCGACGCCGTGGGACTCTTCACCGACCTGGAGATGCCCGTGGCCGCAACCCTCACCGTCATGGAGGACGCGGGTATCGCTGTCGACGACGCCGTGCTCGTGGGCCCGTGAGACCGAGCTCGATGCTCGAGTCACCCACGCGGCCGAGGGCGCTTACGCCGCCGCCGGGCGCGAGCTCAACCTCCCAGCCCCAAGCAGCTTCAGGCCGTCCTGTTCGACGAGCTGAAGATGCCCAAGACCCGTAAGACCAAGACCGGCTACACCACCGACGCCGAGGCCTTGGCCGGGCTCTACGCCAAGACCTCCCACCCGTTCCTGGAGAACCTCCTTGAGCACCGCGACGCCATCAAGCTTCGGCAGACGGTCGAGGGACTGCGCAAGGCGATCCAGGCCGACGGGCGCATCCACACCACATTCCAGCAGACCATTGCCGCCACCGGGCGCCTGTCATCGACCGACCCCAACCTGCAGAACATCCCGGCTCGCAACGAGGAGGGGATGCGCATCCGCGAGGCCTTCACCGTCGGTGAGGGGTACGAGTGCCTCATGACCGCCGACTACTCCCAGATCGAGATGCGCATCATGGCGCACCTGTCCGGTGACCAGGCGCTGATCGAGGCCTTCCGCAGTGGGGAGGACCTGCACCGCTACGTCGCCGCCCTGGTGCACGGCGTCGAGGTCGACGACGTCACCTCTCAGCAGCGCAGTCATGTCAAGGCCATGAGCTACGGACTGGCCTACGGCCTGTCCACCTCGGGCTCGCCCGCCAGCTCGGCATCGACACCGCCGAGGCCGCAGACCTGAGGAACGCCTACTTTGCCAGGTTCGGCAAGGTGCACGACTACCTGGAGTCCGTGGTGGAGCAGGGCGTCGCGATGGATACACCGAGACGATGTTCGGGTCGTCGCTACCCTGCCGGATCTCACCAGTGACAACCGGCAGCGCCGCGAGATGGCCGAGCGGGCCGCCCTCAACGCCCCCATCCAGGGGCAGTGCCGCCGACATCGTCAAGAAGGCCATGATCGACGTTGACCGCGCGCTGAGCGAGCAGGCACTGAGCAGCCGCATCCTTCTGCAGATCCACGATGAGCTCCTGGTCGAGGTCGCGCCCGGAGAGGCCGAGGCGATTGAGGATCTCCTCACGAGCAGATGGAACGGGCGGCTGAGCCTCGGTTCCTCTGGACGTTGCCGTCGGCAGGGGCGCACCTGGCGAGGCCGCCCACTAAGCTGGTTCCAGAAGCGTCGATCAGCGCCTGAAATTACGGTTGATATGTGAATGAGATCGGCACGTCATCATTTCGATATGGAGTCGTCAGATGACGTGAGCGATTCCACCCACGTACAGGAAAATGCTTGAGGATCGTCTAGTTACGGATTCGTCACGTGCTGCTAAGGTTCAGTCGTGCGCTCCTGGGCGTCTCCTATGAGAGTAATCCAACCAGGGTGATGAATTGGTCCGCCGGTTCGCATCACTGGGGAGTGCGCAGTCTCTATCAACCCGATCCATCTATCCGCATTCGAGCATCCACTCAATGACAACCACTACGCCCAGCCCCGCCCCGGTCGCCGTCAACGACATCGGTTCGACCGAGGAGATCCCGCCGCCGTTGACGAGACCATCAAGTACTTCGATGACGGCGACATCGTCGAGGGCACTGTTGTCAAGGTCGACCGCGATGAGGTCCTCCTCGACATTGGCTACAAGACCGAAGGCGTCATCCTCGCTCGCGAGCTGTCCATCAAGCACGACGTCGACCCCGACGAGATCGTCTCCGTCGGTGACGAGATCGAGGCCCTTGTCCTGCAGAAGGAGGACAAGGAGGGCCGCCTGCTCCCTGAGCAAGAAGCGCGCACAGTACGAGCGCGCCTGGGGAACCATCGAGCGCATCAAGGGAGGAGGACGGCGTCGTCACCGGCTCTGTCATCGAGGTTGTCAAGGGCGGTCTCATCCTGGACATCGGTCTGCGCGGGCTTCCTTCCCGCATCCCCGGTGGAGATGCGTCGCGCGCGACCTCCAGCCCTACGTGGGCCGTGAGCTCGAGGCGAAGATCATCGAGCTGGACAAGAACCGCAACAACGTGGTCCTCTCCCGCCGCGCCTGGCTTGAGCAGACCCAGTCCGAGGTCCGCACCAACTTCCTCCAGACCCCTGCAGAAGGGTCAGGTCCGCTCCGGTGTCGTCTCCTCCATCGTCAACTTCGGTGCCTTCGTGGACCTGGGTGGCGTCGACGGTCTGGTCCACGTCTCCGAACTGTCCTGGAAGCACATCGACCACCCCTCCGAGGTCGTCGAGGTCGGCAACGAGGTCACGGTCGAGGTCCTGGACGTCGACTTCGATCGTGAGCGCGTCTCCCTGTCGCTCAAGGCGACCCAGGAGGACCCGTGGCAGGCATTCGCTCGTACCCACGCCATTGGCCAGGTTGTTCCCGGCAAGGTCACCAAACTGGTTCCCTTCGGCGCCTTCGTCCGCGTCGAGGACGGCATCGAGGGCCCTGGTGCACTCTCCGAGCTGGCTCAGCGCCACGTGAGGTGCCCTGAGCAGGTGGCCAAGGTCGGTGACGAGTCTTCGTCAAGGTCATCGATATCGACCTGGAGCGTCGTCGTATCTCCCTGTCGCTGAAGCAGGCCAACGAGGGCGTCGACCCAGCCTCCGAGGACTTCGACCCCAGCCTCTACGGCATGGCGGCCGAGTACGACGAGCAGGGCAACTACAAGTACCCCTGAGGGCTTCGACCCGGAGACCAACGAGTGGCTCGAGGGGCTACGACGCCCAGCGCGAGGCATGGGGAGGCCGAGTACGCGCGTGCTCACGCCCGCTGGGGAGGCCCACAAGGCTCAGGTCGCCAAGGCCCTGGAGGAGGAGCAGGAGTCCGGTGCGCGGCGGCCCCGCGGCAACACCTCATACTCCTCGGCTCCGTCGGAGGCCTCCGGTACGCTGGCCTCTGACGAGGCTCTGGCCGCCCTGCGCGAGAAGCTCACCGGCAACTGAGTAGCCCACCCATCATTGATCAGGACTGATCACTGACATCATCTGAGGGTCTCTGCCTGCATCGCAGGCAGAGACCCGCAAACGTGGGTGTCTTCTCCCATCGCCCGTATCCGCCCGCCGCTGGAGGCTGTGGGCCCGGGGCGATGCTCCCCGCTTCCTTGAGCAGGAACCTGTACGCGACAACCGATGGAGACGATATGCGCTGTTGGGACGACATTGCCCGTGCTCTGAGGATGTCGACCCGTGCCTCCAGTCGTCGCCGCGGCGGCCTTGCGGAAGACGCTCGTTGCTGACGACGGTGAGGTACCGGACCCGAAGGAGGCGCCCGACCATGTGGCCCGGGCGGTTTCCGCAGTCGACCGGGCATGGCTGGTTCAGCTCGGTCAGGATCCGGACACGAGCAAGGAGAGCCTCGACCAGGCGATCTCCTTCTGTCAGGCGCTCAGGGCGGCCCACGGCCACTCGACGCTCCCGCTGCGCTACGCACAGGTAGAGCTCTCCGCCGTCCTCGGTCTCAGGGACGCGGCCCTCGGAACAGCTCCGCGAGGCGAGACTGTTCTCCTTCGGCAAGACCGATACGGGCGCGGTACCGGCCACTGCCCGTATGCACGATGACTACTCCGGCGTCATCAGTACCACGACCGCGACACTGAACCGTGCCGAGGCCGACCCCACAGAGACCGCACAGGGGCTGGAGCGGTTCTGGTCCCCTATCTCGCCCATCAAACGGCTCGTCGAAGCTGAAGACGCCTTCGCCTCATTGAGCTGTCTTCAACTGCCGGATGTGGTTGCGTTGCAGTCCCTGGGGGACAGGCTCGAGTACCTCGGTCTATCCTCCCAGTGGCAGCGTGCCATCGCACCCATGCGTCACGCTCCGATGAAGGTGTCGCCGAGGCCTCGGCCTGGCGACTGATGAATATCGCCGTCGGGCTGGCTCTTGTCATGAGGGAGGCGAACAGAGCCGATTACGGCAAGCACGCCCTGGGCACCTCGGTGAGCTGGAAGACCCCTTGGGGGGACCTGGAGCTGACCGCCTGGGACACCGTCGCCCACGCCTATGACGTCATCACCGGCTTCGCGCGTGGCATTGCTCCTCCGTTTCGATGCCCGTAACGGCAACAACGGTGTCTCGTACCGGATCGAGATGAGGATGGCTGCGGAGGCCGCTGGACTTGCCAGTCGGTCATACGGAACGGTAACAAGCGCAGTGCCGGTCGACCGTTCTCGGTTACGCAATCAAGGAGCCCTGCTCAAGGAAGTCCGCGAGCTGCTCACCCTGTCACGAGGCTACGGCATGGAGCCGGTACGTCAGCGAGCCATGTCGACGGCGGAGACCGTCAGCGCATCGCTGTCCGATGTGGTTGACGACTCTGCCCTGGAGCTGGTCGTTGACCTCCGTCTGGCCTTCGGTCGGCTGCTGGCAGCACTGGGCGCCAACGAGCGGGCGGAGAAGGAGCATCTCGACACCGCAGAACTGAGCCTGAGCCAGGGATGGACGGAGACCGCCTGCGCCGCCCTGGCACTGGCCTCCCACGCCGCCCAGGCTCGCGGCAACAGCGCCGGCAGCGACCGGGCATGGCGCCGGTGCCGTGAGTCGATGGCAGCCTGGACGATGAACCGCCCGGGAGAACGCTGCGGAATACTCGTTGACGCCGTCGGTGAGCCTCTCGTCGCGGTGCAGGTTCTCTCCGCACTGGCGGAGGTCCTGGTTGAAGGGGTGGAGCAGGACGGCTCTCGCGCACCGATTGTCCGAGAGGTCATCTCGCGGGCATCGACCCAGGTCTCGCGCTGTGTGCGTCCTCCGCGCAAGCCGTTGAGGCCCTGGCTCGCTGAAGAGCGCATTGCCCCTCACGGACGTGGCCGGGGAGGAAGAAGGCGACCTGGCTCGACCACGACGATCGCGACCGAGGGCAGGAGACCTCAGAAGCCGGCTGATAAGTGCTGCCGCAGTCTTGACCCATACGCACCAACGACACGCTGGCCTCGCTCAGGTGGGGTCACGGCATGATGGTCCCATGCACCACACACCTGCAACCCGTGCCACTCGCCGTCCTACGGATCGCGCTCTGCGCGTGGGGCTCACCGGTGGCATTGGTGCGGGTAAGTCAACCGTGGCCGCGCTGCTGGAGGAGCACGGTGCGGCGTGACCAGCGCCGATGAGGGCTCTCGTGACGTCGTCAGCCCGGGCAGTGCAGGTCTCGCGGCAGTCGTGGCCGAGTTCGGGAGACATCCTGACCTCCGACGGATCACTCGACCGCAGCGCTCTGGGCCGTGTGGTCTTCTCCGACGATCTGCGTCGCGCGCGCCTGGAGGAGATCCTGCTACCGCTCATTGCGGCCGAGGCATGGGCCCGGATGGAGACGGTTCCGGCCGGGCAGGTCGCGGTCTACGACGTTCCTCTCCTTGTCGAGGGACAGATGCAGGACTTGTTCGACCTTGTCGTCGTTGTTGAGGCGGACCTCGAGCTCCGTTTGGAAAGACTCGCCGAACGGGGCATGGGGCGTGAGGAGGCTCAGGCTCGTATCGCGTCGCAGGCGACTGATGAGGAGCGCCGAGCCGTTGCCGACGTCGTCCTGTCCAACTCCGGGTCCACCGATGAGCTCAGACGGGACGTCGACAGGCTCTGGAGCACCCGGATCATGGGGTCGGGAACCATCGCCTGACAACGGGGAAGGGGGGGAGGTCTTCCCATCGGCTGATATCGCGCAGACCCCTACAGTGGGTTTCGAGGAGCCGCGGCGCCCCGGCCGCCTGCGGGGCGGACGCATCAGTCATACGAAAAGAACCGTCATGCCTCGATCACCGATGGCCGCCCCCACTCGTCGAAGCCTCCTGCTGGCCGGGGAGCCTCACAGGAGTCGGGATGCTCGCGGGCTGTGTCGTCATCCAGCAGCCGGGCGGGAACCGAGCGAGGAACCGAGCCCAGAGCCGAGCAGGCAGTTGTCCAAGAAACCGGTCCCGTATCTCTACCCCTCAAGGACAATGCGGCTCGTGTCCCTGGACTATGAGGAACGCTGACGTACACTATCCAACGCCGCAGGCACGAGCGGATGGCGCCGTCACGTGGCGGTGACGGCATCTCCCGACGGGGACCTCACCGATGCCTCGGGGCGAGACTACCCGTCACTGTTCTGGGAGGGGAGGGCACCACCTTCGCTCAGAACGAGGGCTTCGTGTCGATGCGGATGCGGCCACCGGCTTCCTGGAGGAGAAGCTGTCCATCCTGGGGCTGAGTGAGCGCGAGGCGGCGAGTTCATCACCTTCTGAGGGCCGCGGATCACCGAACGGGGCAGAGCCCTGGTCACCTTCGCCACTGACGAGTACGCTCGCCGTGCCGTCTACCGCTTCTGAGACACCTCCTCCGGCATCGAGGTCGTCCCGGAGACGTTCATCCGGGTCTACGTCGTCATCGGAGAGGTGCCTCAGGCAGCGGTTCCCGAGCAGAAGCTGGTGCCTGCTCCTGCTCGGACCGGATTCACCGCCGTCGAGTGGGGCGGAACCGAACGGTAGAGCCGGTAGATGGGGCCGGTCTGGTCAGTTGCGGCGCCGGGAGGTGGTGCGTGCCGGGCCAGGGGCGCCGACGATGGTGGTGGAGACGGCGACGATGAAAGCCATGAGATCCTTGAGCTCAGGGGATGAAGACAGGGGTGCAGGGCGGGCCTCAATGAGCATCCACATGAGATGTGGAACGGCACGATTCGGCGTCCTGCAGGGGGACCACCGTAATAGGTGAACTCGATCGGAAGGTTCCTTCCTGGATACAAAGACGTATCTGTGTGGTGACAGCCGGATCGCAGGATGATGAATGAGGCAACCGCGCGATCAGGAGGTCTCAATGGTGTCGGAGGGACCGCGTAGCCTGAGTGCAGCGACCCGTCACCGAGCTCCAGCGCGCGCAAAGCCCTTCGAGGTCATCAGTCCCTACTCGCCCAGCGGTGACCAGCCACGGCGATCGCCGAGCTGACCGAGCGTCTCCGGGCGGGGAGAAGGACATCGTCCTGCTGGGCGCCACCGGTACCGGCAAGTCCGCGACGACCGCATGGCTCGTGAGCAGGTCCAGCACCCCACCCTCATCCTGGAGCCGAACAAGACCCTGGCCGCCCAGATGGCGGCCGAGTTCCCGAGCTGCTCCCGAACAACGCGGGTGGAGTACTTCGTCTCCCTACTACGACTACTACCAGCCCGAGGCTACGTCCCTCAGACGGACACCTTCATCGAGAAGGACTCCTCCATCAATGACGAGGGTCGAGCGCCTGCGCCACAGCGCCACCAACTCCCTGCTCACCCGACGCGACGTCGTCGTCGTCCTCCGTGTCCTCGCATCTACGGACTGGGCACCCCCAGAGTACGTGGACCGATGACGAGCCCTGGAGGTGGGTCAGCAGATCGATCGGACGATCTCCTGCGGCGCTTCGTGACGATGCAGTACACCCGCAACGACATCGACTTCAGCCGCGGCACCTTCCGCGTGCGCGGGGACACGGTGGAGATCATCCCGATGTACGAGGAGCTCGCCATCCGCATCGAGTTCTTCGGAGACGAGATCGAGGCCCTGGCCACCCTCCACCCGTGACCGGCGACGTCATCGACACCACCGAGCAGGTCTTCGTCTTCCCGCCTCCCACTGCGTGGCCGGCCCTGAGCGCGTGCAGAAGGCCATCGAGGGAATCGAGGCCGAGCTCGCCGAGCGCCTGACCCAGCTCGAGCACGACGGCCGCCTCCTGGAGGCCCAGCGCCTGCGCATGCGCACCACGTACGACTTGGAGATGCTCCAGCAGATCGGCATGTGCTCAGGGATTGAGAACTACTCCCTGCACTCGACGGACGTGAGACCAGGCACGCCCAACACCCTCCTGGACTACTTCCCCGAGGACTTCCTCCTGGTCATCGACGAGTCCCACGACGGTCCCCCAGATCGGCGCCATGCACGAGGGGACGCCTCCCGCAAAGCGCACCCTCGTCGACCACGGGTTCCGCCTGCCTCCGCGTTGGACAACCGGCCCTGACCTTCGCCGAGTTCGAGGACCGCGTGCGGCCAGACCGTCTACCTGTCAGCCACCCCGGAGACTCACGGACCAAAAGATCCGACAGCGTCGTCGAGCAGAATCATCCGACCCACCGGGCTGGTGGACTTCAAGGTCGGTCGTCAAGCCCACCGAGGGCAGATCGACGACCTGCTCGAGGAGGTGCGCGCCGCGCCGAGCGTCGAGGACGCATCCTCGTGACCACCCTGACCAAGCGCATGGCCGAGGACCCGACCACCTACCTCGCCGAGCGGGGCGTGCGCGTGGGTACCTCCACTCCCGACGTCGACACCTGCGGCGCGTCGAGCTGCTGCGAGCTGCGGCCGGGACGCTTCGGGACGTCCTCGTGGGCATCAACCTGCTGCGCGAGGACTGGACCTGCCGGAGTCTCGCTGGTGTCCATCCTGGATGCCGGACAAGGAGGGCTTCCTGCGCTCGACCCGCTCCTCATCCAGACCATCGGACGTGCCGCCCGCAACGTCTCCGGCGAGGTCCACATGTACGCCGACACCATCACCCCGGCCATGGCCGAGGCCATTGAGGAGACTGAGCGACGCCGCACCAAGCAGCTGGCCTACAACACCGAGCACGGCATCGACCCGCAGCTGCGCAAGAAGATCGCCGACGTCACCGACATGCTCGCCCGTGAGGACGTCGACACCGCCGATCTGCTGGCCGGCGGTTACCGGGGCACGAGGACTCTCAGTGCGCAACCGGCGCAAGCACGCCGCCGAGGCCACGGTGCGCGAAGCTCGCCGGGGCGGCGCAGGGTGACCTCGTCGAACCCATCAACGAGCTCACCCAGCAGATGCACGCCGCCGCCGAGGACCTCCACTTCGAGCTCGCCGCCCGACTGCGTGATGAGATTCAGGACCTCAAGAGGAGCTGCGCGCATGCGAGCCGCCCAGTGAAGGGCAGCGGCAGGCGTGATTCGCGTCGTTATTTTCAGGACTTTAGTTCCAAAAGTAAAGGTGACCTCGCGATTTCTCTGGGGAACGTTCAGTATTCACTCGCATATTCACCCATCGTCTTACGTGCTGACTGCCAAGCCTGTGCAGAGTATGCAGCGCGTTATGCGCGTGCAAAATTTCTATTGATGTGTAGTCAGCCTTGTTGTCTTCATTGGGTTACCGTACGGTAAGTGTGTCGCGCCAATGCCGTTGCGAGGGAGCGTGAGTTGGTATGGCTGAACGTGACGCCGAGGTTCGCTGACGTGGAGGGCCGGCGGGCTGCTCTCTGGCAAGGTCTCGGTGGTCGCACTGACCGCACTCGGCATCGGATCGATGATCGGAGGCGGGATCTTCGGCCTGCCGCAGCAGATGGCAGGTGCTGCAGCGCCTGGACCGCTCATCATAGGGTGGCTCATTACAGGCGCCGGCATGCTCATGCTCGCCTTCGTCTATCAGCGGCTGGCTATCAACCGTCCCGATATCGATGCCGGTGTCTACGGTTACGCCCGAGCCGGCTTCGGTAACCTCGTCGGATTCTCCTCCGCCTGGGGGTACTGGTTGTCGGCCTGGATCGGCAATGTCGGCTATCTCGTGCTGCTCATGGCCTCGCTGGGGGTTTTCCTTCCCGGATTCGGCAACGGCAATACCGCACTTGCCATCGGGATCGCCTCAGTCGTCATGTGGATGTACCACGTCCTGATCCTGCGCGGCATCCGCGAGGCTGCCATCATCAACGCCATCGTGACCGTCGGCAAGGTTCTACCGCTGGTCGTCTTCGTTCTCATCGGCCTGTTCGCTTTCAAGCTCGATATCTTCACCCACGATTTCTGGGGAGCCGGTGTCGGTACGGGGCCTGGTGCGGTGATTGCCCAGGTCAAGAACATGATGCTGGTGACGGTGTGGGTGTTCATCGGTGTTGAAGGGGCGTCGGTGTTCTCCGAACGGGCCAGAACGCGTGCCGATGTCGGCAAGGCGACGATCCTGGGCTTCCTTTCCGTTCTGGCCCTTCTGCTCGCCGTCAATATTCTGTCCTACGGCATTGTTCCCCGCTCCGAGCTCGCCGGGCTGGGCGACCCCTCCCTGGCGGGGGTGCTTGAGGCGGCGGTCGGTCCATGGGGAGCGAAGTTCATCGCCCTGGGGCTCATCATCTCCCTGGTGGGGGCTCTGCTGTCCTGGTTCCTCATGCTGGCCGAGATCGTGCGCGTTCCCGCCCAGGAGGGGCTCATGCCCTCGTTCCTGGGCCGCGAGAACGCTAAAGCCGTGCCTGTCAACGCCCTGTGGCTGACCATGGGGCTGGTCCAGCTCTTCCTCGTCTGGACCTACTTCAACGCCTCGACCTACACGCGCCCTCATCCACCTGGCCTCCGCCCTCATCCTGCTGCCCTATCTTCTGTCCGCTTTTGTTCCAGGTCCTCGTCGCCGTCAGGAGACAGGTCTCAGGGGCAGGCGCTTCGATCTCGTCGTCGGCGTTCTGGGGTCGGCGTACGGTCTATAGCTGCTCATGCCGCCGGCCTGGTACCTCCTGTACACGACCATCTTCTACCTGGTGGGACCGCCTTTCTACATCTGGGCGCGGCGTGAGCAGGAGGCCAAGGTCTTCAATACCGCCGAGTGGGGGCTCGTTGCGCTCTTCGCCGCTATGTCCGTCTATGCCGTCTACGGACTGGCACGGTGCACTCAGCCTCTGATCGCCATTCTCAACCATCTCCCTGCGAGCTATGACCGCACTGTTCTCGGCAGCAATTAATCGTGCTGCAACGACTTGGAATGAGGAATCAATGACTGACCAGAAGCACGGAGTCTATTCCGAGGTCGGTACCCTGCGACGCGTTATGGTGTCGGCCCGGCTGCGCACATGAGCGTCTCACGCCGTCCAACTGCCACGATCTACTCTTCGATGACGTCTTGGACGTCCCCAAAGACTCAGCGCGACCACGATTTCTTCGTTGAGCTCATGCGCGAGCGTGGCGTTGATGTGCTCGAACTGCGTGATCTGCTCGCCGATGTCTTGGACATCCCCGAGGCGCGCTCGTTCATCCTGGACCGATCGCATCAACCACGCCACCATGGGCGTGGGGCGTTGCCGAGGACCCTGCTGGCTTGGTTGGAGGAGATGCCCTCGGCCGAGCTCGGCGAGCTTCTCATCGGCGACCTCGTGTCCGACGAGGTGCCCACGGACGTGTTCGGCAGCTGTATCTCTCCCTACCACGTCAACAACGACGATCCCGAGATGCTCATCGCCCCTCTGCCAAACACCCTGTTCACCCGCGACAACTCTGCCTGGATCTACGACGGTGTCGAGCTGTCCCGGATGTTCTGGGGCGCCCGTCGGCGCGAGGTCCTCTGCTGACCGCCATCTACCGCTACCACCCGATGTTCAAGTACGAATACAACGTCTGGCTGGACACGGTCGACAAGGACATGGGGCACACCTTCATCGAGGGCGGAGACATCATGCCGATCGGCAAGGGCATCGTCCTGGTCGGCATGGGTGAGCGCTCGACCTTCCAGGCCGTCAGCCAGATCGCCAAGTCGCTGTTCGACGCAGGCTCGGCCGAGCGGGTCATCGCCGCCCGTATGCCCAGGAGCGCGCCGCGATGCATCTGGACACCGTGTTCACGGTGTGCTCGAGGACGTCGTCAACGTCTGCGAGCCGGTCGTCCGGGCCATGGACACCTTCTCCCTGCGCCCCGATGAGACCGAGCTCGGCGGCATCAAGGTCACCTACGACGAGGGCTACTTCGTCGACGTCGTCTCCGAGGCCCTGGACGTCAAGCTCACCCCGGTCATGTCCACCGCAGGACGTTACGGGGCCGAGTGCGAGCAGTGGAACGACGGCAACAATGTCGTGGCCCTGTCGCCGGGAGTGGTCGTGGCCTACGATCGCAACTACTCGATCAACGCCAATCTGCGTGCCGCCGGCATCGAGGTTCTGGAGATCCTCCAGCGAGCTCGGCCGCGGCCGCGGCGGTAGTCGTGCATGACCTGCCCGATCGATCGGGATCCGGTCTACTGACCGAGCCGGCTTCGGAGTACGGACGTTACGGTCATGATGGCGATGTCGTTGCCGCCTCCGGGGAGCTCCGGTCAGGCGGTGACGTCATGCACCCCACATCTGCACAGAGGGTCCACACCATGTGGCCGCACCACTGACCACGTTAGACTCTCACGCGTTACATACGGAGGGGAGTACTCCCAACCAACGGCGACGTCGTCATCACGGCGGTGCAGGTACATACGGTCCTGCGTTCCCGGCGTCGCGGCCAGAGCGGTACGTGCCTTGAGCGCCGGCGCCCGTGGCGGAGGAGACCTCCGGTACCAGTTCCGTACCGGAGGAGAACACGTGGACGTCCACATCCTGGGGTGGATCGGCCTGGCGGCCATCATCCTGACCCTCATCGCGATCGACATCATCGGTCACGCGCACCCCGCACGAGCCCACCATGAAGGAGGCCGCCGTATGGTCGGTGGCCTACATCACCATGGCCCTGGTCTTCGGCGCCATCGTCTGGTTCGTGTGGGGCGGCGGATTCGCCCAGCAGTACCTGAGCGGCTACATCACCGAGAAGGCGCTGAGCATCGACAACCTCTTCGTCTTCGTCATCATGATGTCCTCCTTCAAGGTACCCCGGAAGTACCAGCAGGAGGTGCTGCTCGCCGGCATCGTCATCGCCCTCGTCCTCCAGGCTCATCTTCATTCTCGCAGGCGCTGCGCTCATCAATAACTTCTCCTGGGTCTCTACTTCTTCGGAGCCTGGCTCCTGTGGACCGCCTTCTCCCAGGCCCGAGAGGGCGTTGAGGAGCCCGACGACGAGGACGAGGAGTACAGGCCCAGCGGTTTCGTCAAGCTCGTCGCCCGCGTCATCCCCATGACCGACGGCTTCGTGGGTGGCAAGGTCATCCACCGCCACGCCGGGCGCACCATGATCACCCCCATGATGTTGTGCATCATCGCCATCGGCACCGCCGACGTCATGTTCGCCGTCGACTCCATCCCCGCGATCTACTCGCTGACTATAGAACCCTTCCTGGTCTTCTCCGCCAACGCCTTCTCCCTGCTGGGCCTGCGCCAGCTCTACTTCCTCATCGACGGGCTGCTCGACCGGCTCGTCTACCTCCACTACGGCCTGGCGGTCATCCTCGGCTTCATCGGATTCAAGCTCATCGTCCACGCCCTGCACACCAATGAGCTCTGGTTCATCAACGGGGGCAAGAACTGGGAGACCATCCCGGAGGCCTCGGTCAAGGTCTCCCTGGCCGTCATCATCACTACGGTCCTCATCACTGTCATCGCCTCGGTCCTCAAGTCGCGAGCCGATGCCCGGCGGGCCGAGGTCGTGTCCTGATGCCTCGGCCCTCGGGAGGAGGACCGGCCTTCCGTCACTCACTACCCTCTGAGCCGTGAGTACCACGAATCTCCCTGAGTCTCCGGTCGCCGGACTCAGCGCTGCCCAGGTCGCCGAGCGTGTCAGCGCCGGACACACCAACGAGTACCGCGAGCGGACCTCACGCAGCGCCGCCCAGATCCTACGGGCCAACGTCTTCACGATCTTCAACGGGATCCTTGGCGTTGCGCTGGTCCTCGTCCTGGCACTGGGGCACTGGGCGGACGCGCTGTCGGATTCGTCCTGCTGCTCAACACCGCCACCGGCACCCTGGCGGAGATCCGCGCAGCGCCCTGGACCGTCTGGCCGTCCTGGAGACTCCCCGAGCGGTAGTCCTGCGGGATGGGGCCGAGAAGGAGGTAGCCGTCGGTGAGGTCGTCCTCGACGACGTCGTACGTCTCAGCTCCGGCCAGCAGGTGCCCGCTGACGGAGAGGTCATCACCAGTGAGGGTCTCGAGATCGACGAGTCGATCCTCACCGGCGAGTCCCGACCGGTGCGCCCGGAGCGCGGCGAGCAGGTCATGTCAGGGGACCACGGTAACGGCCGGGACCGGGCTGTTCCGCACCACCGCTGTCGGCGGGGACGCCCATGCCCGTCGGCTGGCTCGGGAGGCCCGCAGGTACTCACTCGTCGTCAGCGAGCTGCAGACCGGGACCAACCGGGTGCTGCACTGGATCAGCTGGGTGATCGTGCCTGTGGCCCTGGTCCTGGTGTGGTCCCAGCTGCGCCTGAACGGAAGCATCGCCGAGGCCTGAGCAGTGGTGCCTGGCGGCACGCGGTTGTCGCCGGGATCGCGGGCGTGGTCAGCATGGTGCCTCAGGGCCTGGTGCTCCTGACCTCCGTCAACTTCGCCACCGCCTCCCTGGCCCTGGCCAGGCTGCAACGTCCTGGTTCAGGGAGCTGCCCGCCGTCGAGGTCCTGGCCCGGGTCGACACCTGTGCCTGGACAAGACCGGAACCATCACCACCGGCCGCATCCGCCTCGGGAGATTCAGGGGCCCGACGGCGGGCAAATACTGTCCGAGGGTCTCTTGGCGCTCGCCCTGCTCAGCGCGAGCAGGGAGGCCAACGCCACCGCCGACGCCATCAGGGGAGGGGCTCGCTGATTCCCGAGTGGCTCGGCACAGGATCTCGAGGAGGCGCTGTCGTCGGCCGGCGCCGGCGGCAGGGCCGGTGTGGAGTCAGTGCCCTTCTCCTCACGCCGTAAGTGGTCCGCGATCCGGATGGGCACTCGGACTCTGGGCGGGCCACCAGCACCACCTGGGTGCTCAGCGCCCCGAGATCGTCCTGGCAGGAGACGGCAAGGACCTCCTGGAACGTGCCCGTCAGATCGCCGCCCGGGAGTACGCGTCGTGGCCCTGGCCCGTTCGCTCTCATCATGGACGCAGGCCCCGGGGAGGACGAGCACAGCTTCCCGACGACCTTGAGGCCGCCGGGATCGTCATCCTCACCGAGGAGGTCCGTCCCGACGCCGCCGAGACCCTGGCCTACTTCCGCCAGCAGGGCGTGGACGCTGGTGATCTCCGGTGACAGCCCCGAGACGGTGGCGCCGTCGCCCGCCAGGCCGGGGTGACTGCTCCCCGACGGCGGCGAGCTCGTGGCTCTCGACGCGCGCACCCTCCCGACCGGTGCGGGCAGCGGGCAGGAGACGGACGCGGACCTCGAGTGCCTGGCCGACGCCGTCGAGGCGCCAGTGTCCTGGGGCGCGTCACCCCCGAGCAGAAGCGGGCACTGGTGCGGGCCTGAAGTCGCGAGGCCATGTCGTCGCGATGACCGGGGACGGGGTCAACGACGCCCTGGCGCTCAAGGACGCCGACCTCGGCATCGCCATGGGCAACGGGGCACCGGCCACCAAGGCGGTGGCGCGTCTGGTGCTGCTCAGGGGGAGTTCTCCGCCCTGCCCGGGAGTCGTGGCCCAGGGGCGTCGGGTCATGGCCAATACCGAGCGCATCGCCTCCCTGTTCCCTGGCCAAGACCATCTACGCCTCGCTCATCGCCGTGGTCGTGGCCGCCACGGCAGTCGCCCTACCCTTCCTACCCCGTCAGTTCACGGTCGTCTCCTCGCTGACGATCAGGGATCCCCTGCCTTCGTCCTGGCCCTGGCCCCCAGCTCCCAGCGATACCGGGAGGATTCTCGGTCGGGTGCTCAGCCTGTGCGTGCCTGCGGGGCTCATGGCGGGAACCGTGACCCTGGCACCTATCTTTGGCTGACGCTCACTCATGCCCCCGCGCCCAGGTGACGACGGCACGACCCTGAGTGCTCATCACCTGCGGCCTGTGGCTGCTCACGCTCACGGCCCGGCCTCTGACGAGCTGGCGCCTGGGGCTGGTTGCTCTCATGGGGATGATCGCGGTGCTCGGCGTCGTCGCCCCGCCTGTACGCGCCTTCTTCCTCCTGGCCTGGCCCACGCCCGGCGTGTGGTGGGTCATCGCGCTCATGGCCGGCCTGGCCATCGGCGGCATCGAGCTGGTGCACCTGGTGCGGCGTCGGATCGTACGCGGCCGCGGCTAAGAGACCTGCTGCCTCGCCGCCGCTCCTACCTTGCGGCAAGGAGGCGAAGCCATCCGTGCCGGGGGTGGATGCTGATATCGACCGTGAGGAAACCGGCCTCGCGGGCCAGGGCGGCAAGGCTCCGGCCGTCAGGCACATTCATGTCCAGACGCTCCGCCCAGCGCCCCGCCGCTTCCCGGTCGGCAACCTCGTTGGTGATCACGAGCCGACCCCCGGGACTCAGGACGCGGCGTATCTCAATGAGGCCTGCCTGCAGGTCGGGCCAGAAGTAGGTGGTCTCGAAGGCCGTCACCACGTTGAAGAATCCATCGCGGAAGGGCAGGTGGTCCACCGAACCCTCCAGGACCCGAAGACGGCCGGAGGCAATGGCGGAGCGGTTGAGACGGCGGGTCGTCTCAACCGCCTCGAGGGAGTGGTCGACACCGGCCACCTCACGACGAGTCCGCGCAAGAATCCGGGCGATGGCCCTGCCGCCGCCGCAGCCGACGTCGAGCACCTTGTCACGGGGTCGGATCCCCGCTGCCTCCAGCCCCCACCGGTGCAGGCGGGCGTGCCCAATGTTCATGCCGCGCAGCAGCAGACGCCCGGTCAGGGAAGGAGGGCGGGCGAACTGGGAGCCGGTCGGCGCGGCCTCCTGCCGGCTCAGGCCAGGACTCCGATGACGGGGTTCCACTCGCGTGGATGCGCTCGTTGATGTAGCCGGCCTGGTGGAAGGGGTCCTCCTCGAGCAGGGCCAGCGCGCCGGCCTCGTCGTCGGCCCGTACGACGATGAGGGCGTCATGGGTGCCCACGTAGGGGCCGGCGGCGAGCAGCCGCCCCTCGTCGGCCAGACGGCCGTTGAAGGCGCGGTGCGAGGGGCGAACGGCGGCCATCTCCTCGTCCTTGTCAGTGACGTAGCGGTACTCGACGGCGTAGATCTTGCTCATGGGCTCCAGCATAGGGCCGGGTGCCTCAGTCGTGGCCCGAGAACAAGCGCAGTGAGCATTCTTCCGGCGTGCTGGCGATGAGACATGTCGAACACGTGTGCGATCGCACGGTATCGGTGACAAGCCCTCAGACTCGAATCCCGTGAACGACTCTCATCATCCGTGGGGCCCCGAGCACAATCTCAGGGGCGTGGACCTGGACCTGCCTCGCGACACGATGATCGTCTTCACCGGTCTGTCCGGGCTCGGGCAGTCCTCGCTCGCCTTCGACACGATCTTCGCCGAGGCAGCGCCGTTACGTGAGTCCCTGTCCTCCTACGCCCGTCAGTTCCTGGGCCAGATGGACAAGCCCGACGTCGAGCTCATCGAGGGCCTGAGCCCGCGGTGTCCATCGACCAGAAGTCGACCTCGCGCAACCCCTCGGTCCACGGTGGGTACCGTGACGGAGGTCTACGACTACCTGCGTCTCGCTGTACTCACGGGCGGGCATCCAGCACTGCCCGGTCTGCGACGCGGTCATCTCCTCCCAGACCCCGCAGCAGATCGTCGACCAGGTCCGGTCCCTGCCCGAGGTACCCGATTCAGGTACTCGCCCCGTGGTGCGGGGCCGCAAGGGCAGTACTCGAGGCTCTTCGGTGAGCTGCGCGGCCGCGGCTTCAACCGGGTGCAGCGTCGACGGCGCCGTCGAGCGCCTCGACACCCTCCGACTCTCAACAAGCGCCTCAAGCACGACATCGAGGGTCATTGTCGATCGCCTCGTCGTCCGCGAGGGCATCCGCCAGCGGCTGACCGACTCGGTCGAGACGGCTCTCGGCCTTGCCGAGGGACTGGTCATCATCGAGCAGGTCGACCTGCCCGACGACGACCCCGAGCGGGAGCGCCGCTACTCGAGAAGCGGGCCTGCCCCAACGAGCACCCCTGGCCCTGGACGAGATGGAGCCGCGCACTTCTCCTTCAACGCTCCCCTACGGCGCCTGCCCGGCCTGCACGGGCATCGGGACTCGGCTCGAGGTGGACCCCGAGCTCGTCGTCCCCGACGAGGAGCTCACCCTGGCCGAGGGCGCCGTCGCGCCCTGGTCGAGCCACCAGAAGTACTTCATCCGCCAGCTCGAGGCCCCTGGGCGAGGGCTGTCCTTCGACGTCGACACCCCTGGCGCGCGCTACCGGCGCGGGCCAGGGAGGCGATCCTGCGCGGCAGGACTACGAGGTCAGGTCACCTACCGCAACCGTTGGGGGCGTGAACGCATCTACTCCACCGGATTCGAGGGCGTGCTCGACTACGTCATGCGCAAGCACGACGAGACCGAGTCCGACTGGTCCCGCGAGCGCTACCAGGCCTACATGCGCGAGATCCCCTGCCCCGTGTGCGACGGGCCCGGCTCAAGCCCGAGGTACTGGCCGTGCGCGTGGGCGGCTCTCCATCGCTCAGCTGTGCGAGCTGCCCATCAGTGAGGCCCGAGACTTCTGGCGGACCTCAACCTGACCGGCCAGGCCGCCCAGATCGCGGGCAGCGTCCTGACCGAGATCAACGCCCGCCTCGGCTTCCTGGTTGACGTGGGCCTGGACTACCTCAGCCTGGGCCGCAGCGGCCACGCTCTCCGGGAGGCGAGGCCCAGCGCATCCGCCTGGCCACCCAGATCGGCTCAGGGCCTGGTGGGCGTCCTCTACGTCCTGGATGAGCCCAGTATCGGCTTGCACCAGCGCGACAACACCCGTCTTATTGAGACCCTCCAGCGACTGCGGGGACCTGGGCAACACGCTCATCGTCGTCGAGCACGACGAGGACACCATCCGCTCGGCCGACTGGATCGTTGACATCGGTCCCGGAGCCGGAGAGCTGGGCGGTGAGGTCGTCTACTCCGGTGACGTCGAGGGTCTGGCCGGAGCCGAGGGCTCGGTCACCGGCGACTACCTGGCCAGGCGGCGTCGGATCGAGATCCCCGCCAAGCGGCGCAAGCGCGATAAGAACCGTGAGGTCACCGTCGTCGGCGCCCGCGAAAACAACCTCAGAGGACGTCACCGTCTCCTTCCCGCTCGGCGTACTGACCGCCGTCACAGGAGTATCCGGCTCGGGCAAGTCCTCCTGGTCAACTCCATCCTCTACCAGGTGCTCGCCAACCGACTCAATCGTGCCCGCGGCGTGCCCGGGAGGCACAAGACGGTGCGGGGCGTGGAGCACCTGGACAAGGTCGTTCACGTCGACCAGTCGCCGATCGGGCGCACTCCCCGGTCCAACCCCGCCACCTACACCGGAGTGTGGGACCCATCCACAAGATCTTCGCGGCCGTGCCCGAGTCGAAGGTGCGCGGTTGCGGCCCCGGGCGCTTCCTTCAACGTCAAAGGCGGGCGCTGCGAGTCCTGCCGGGGAGACGGCACGCTCAAGATCGAGATGAACTTCCTGCCGGACGTCTACGTGCCCTGCGAGGTCTGCCACGGCGCCCGCTACAACCGGGAGACCCTGGAGATCCGTTACAAGGACAAGACGGTCGCCGATGTCCTGGATATGACCATCCACCAGGCCGCGGACTTCTTCTCCGCCTCGGTCATCTCCCGTCACCTCAGCACCCTGGTCGAGGTGGGGCTGGGATACGTGCGGCTGGGGCAGTCGGCCACCACGCTCTCCGGTGGTGAGGCCCAGCGCGTCAAGCTCGCCACCGAGCTCCAGCGCCGCTCCACCGGGCGCACCATCTACGTCCTGGACGAGCCGACCACCGGCCTGCACTTCGAGGACATCCGCAAGCTGCTCGGGGTACTCCAGGGGCTGGTGGACAAGGGCAACTCCGTGGTGGTCATCGAGCACAACCTCGATGTCATCGCCAACTCCGACTGGGTCATCGACATGGGGCCCGAGGGCGGCAAGGGCGGGGAACCGTCGTCGTGGCCGGCACGCCGGAGAAGGTCGCGGCCACGGAGTCCTCCTACACCGGTCGGTTCCTCGCTCCGATGCTCGAGGCCGCCCGCGGTGAGCCTCAGGGCAGTACACGCCAACGCCGGCGGAGGGCTTCGCCTCAGGCCTGGCTGCGCTCCTGTGCACCGCTCATCTGCTCGCGACGCTGTTCCTGCGCGTAGCGGTTGTAGATCAGCGACAGGACAAGCAGATAATGCCGGCAGCCGCCAGCGAGACGACTCGGATGATCGAGTTCTGCGAGGCCGTATCGACAGCCGCCAGCTTGAGGACGGACAGGAGCACCAGGGTCAACCCGTAGTGGCGCAGGACGGTCAGGCGCAACCTGAAGCTGACGACGATGCAGGCCCCGCCGGTCAGCAGCACCAGTACCGACATGAGCACTGAACCCACTGCGATGCTGGTCACGACGATGACCGAGAGCCACATGAGCAGGGAGTTTCCGATCGCCAGGCTCAGACACACCTCCGCTCGCCGTCCCCAGGGAAGCAGGAGCCACGTGGCGCACGCTCCCAGCCCCAGGGCGACAGCCGCCAGCGCTACTGCCCAGGTCGTTGAGCTCAGCTCCTCCGCCCACGACAGGGTCGCCACAGCGGTGACGGCCGCAAGACCCGAGACGATCCAGGACGGTACCGGCGCCCCGGTCAGAGAGCTGTTTGGGTCGGGCAGTGCCTGGCCCTGGGGATCCACCCTGTAACGTGAGCCCCGGCACTGACCACTGAGCACCCGGGAGGGTGTCGCCTCACTTGACACGGCCCCCAGGGCGATGAAGGCGATGAGGACCAGACCCGGAACCATGTGCAGGACCGCCCGGGCACTCAAGGAGTCGTTGACCAGAACCTTGGCGAGGGACGGAATGAGAACCGCCAGGTTGAAGACAATGGCGGCCAGCGCCGCTCGCAAGGCCAGTAGTCGCGACTGGACACGTGATGACGCTCCGCTCAGTGCGGGGAGGGCATGCTCGCGCCGTTCGATCCTCCAGGCCCTCAGTCATCATCACGAGGGAGCACGGAGACCGCAACCGAGGCGATGAGCGACAGGCGATCGGCTCGGGCGTAGTACGTAGTCGTGGAGGTACGAGGATTGGCGCGGTACCGAGGAGGGCCAGGATCGGAGCGCTCGGCCCGTCCATCGACGATGGCGGAAGGAAGCAGAGCATCGCGGCGACGACGACGAAGAGTAGACCCGGGGATCGCTGACGGTCGCCATTGCGGCCAGTGCGAGGGGGAAGAAGGTCACCTCGTGACTGATCGCCGAGCGCTGCGCCACTGATCGGGGTTGCGCGGAGCAAGTACTGCGAGTGCGGCTCCAGCCAGCAGCAGGAGCTGAAGGATGAAGGTGGCGACGACGGCGGAGTGCACCACCTCGACAGCTTATCTGCTTCATCAGCAAATTCCGTGCACCATCAGAAGGACCAGGGCGGTCAGGCCCCAGTCCCAGCCCGCAGTCTTGATACCGATGCTCCACAGACGTCTGCCGGCGTGCATCACCTGGCCGACCAGCAGCAGCACAGGGCCAGGACGATCCCTGTGCCACCAACGACGGATACACGCAGCATCGGACTGATTGGTGCGAAGACAAGCGACGCCACCGTTGCCGCCACCGATGTCGCCGGATACCAGGCGGCCAACCGCATCCGCCCCGTCCCTCGCGACAGGGGCTGCGCAGGTCAGAGCCAGGACTGTGACGTAGACACTGATCATCAGCCATGCGACGATCGCTGTGCTCGCCTGATGCGTCACGTGGCTGAATGCGAAGCCGATAGTCACCAGGGCGCCGATGGTTGAGATGATCGCGGTGAACAGCACCCGCGTCAGGGTGAGACACGACCAGGAGCACGAGCCCCTCAACCGGCGCATGATACCAGTGCGGGTTCCGGCCCGAGCATGCTGCCGGAAGAACCGCACCCACGATGGAGACGAAGCTGAGCCCGCCGCCGGTTCCCGTGATCGTCGCGGCGGCGACCGGTACTTCGGACGGCTGACGCTGAGGCAGGGCGCCCACGGCTGTCATCGTGACTGCGATGAACGCCAGCGCCAGGATCTTGACCGGGTTGGGAATGGAGTCCCAGACAAGGGCCGAAGACTGACCCCGGCGGAGAGGACCAGCAGCGCAGCCGCACCGGAGAGTAGGTAGCGCCCGAGGTTTCCTCCGCACTGCTCGCCGCGCCCAGCCGGGAATCTCAGTAGCCTCGGCGCCAGAGCTATGATCTGCTCCAACCGGTGCTTCTTGATACGGATCGCTGGTGTCGGCCCTTTGGGATGGAGCGGGGTATAGCCGGTTGAGCCGGGACTGGCCCAGGACTCCGAGGAATGCTCGGGTGATATGAGGGCAGGTGGCCTGGGGGCCTGGACTACCGGCTCCTCAACCTCGGGTACTCGGGGTGCATCGTCGTGCAATACTGCTGAGCAGAGGCGGAGACTACTTCGTGCTGGGGAGCTCCTCGTCGGCGGCTCGGGCAGGAGAGTCGCTGAGAAGCCTCGTGGGAGCTCGGTGGCAGCGCTCGTCGCAGAAGTTCCTGCCGCGTCGTCGTCGCAGCTGCGGGCGAGGTGGTGGTGGGCAGGGGGCTCCGAGGCACGGTGATCGAGGACATTGATGCTCTCAGCGGCAGCCATCAGGGCATGAGTCGTTGGTGAACTGTCCGTCGTCGTGGACCGATCGCCTTGCGCCTGTTCCGGGCTCCCAGCGGTGTAGGTCCGCCAGGGTGACGCGTTCGGCGACCCAGTCGATCTTCTTCTCGATGAGGTCCAGTCGCCGCAGATGTTATGTCTTGGACTTGGGTGACGGTTCTGTGTCAGGACATTGGTGACACTTCGGTGGGTTCTGGGGTGACACTTGTGGTCTGAGATTGAGTGGTGAGCTCTGATAAGAACCGTTGTGTTGATCCTCGTGTCCGTCTGGCGATCGCTCAGTGGCCTGATGACGCGCCTCGTGGGGCGGTGACGACGTTCTGCGCTGAGCACTCCATCTCACGCAAGACGTTCCACGTCCTGCGGCGCCGAGCCCGCCTGGAGGGGCCGGCGGCGGTGCTTGAGCCCCGGTCGCGTCGCCCACGCTCCAGCCCGGCCCGTCTGCCCGAGGCGGTGCGCTCCCAGGCCCTGGAGGTGCGGGCGGCCCTGGAGCGCTCAGGCCTGGACCACGGCCCGATCAGCGTGCACGACAAGATGGCCTCCATGGGGCTGAAGGCACTCACCGGCGTGGCTGGCCCGGCTCTTCCGCGACCAGGGGGTGGCTCGCTCCGAGCCGTCCAAGAGACCACGGGCGACCTGGAGACGGTTCGTTTACCCCGCCCCCAACGCCTGCTGGCAGCTCGACGCCACCGAGTACGTCATCACCCAAGGACGCAAGGTGGTCATCTTCCAGCTCCAGGACGACCACTCCCGCCTGGCGGTGGCCTCCCTGGTCGCCTCGAGCGAGACCAGCCAGGCCGCCATCGACGTCTTCGACAAAGGCGTAGCCGCCCGGGGTGTGCCCCAGCGTCTGCTGACCGACAACGGCATCGCTTTTAACCCCAGCCGAAGAGGCTGTACCGACGCCTGGTGGAGCACGTGCGCTCTCTGGGGGTCGAGCCCATCACCTCCAAGCCCTACCACCCCACCACCCAGGGCAAGAACGAGCGCTTCCACCAGACCCTGTTCCGCTACCTGGACCAGCAGCCCCTGGCCGCCTCCATCGCCGAACTTCAGGATCAGGTAGACCGCTTCGACCTCGTGTACAACACCCAGCGCCCCCACCAGGGCCTGCCCGGGCGCATCACCCCGCAGCAGGCATGGGACGCCACCGAGGTGGCCCAGGCACCCCGACCGGACCACGACACCGCCCCCATCACCCCAGGAGGCCCAGACCCTCAGCAGCACACCACCGCACGGCGCCGGGTGCATCGGCACAAGCCCATCGAGTGCCACCGGCCAGCGCGAGCTGACCATCACCCGCAACGGCACCGTCCACATCGGTGGCATCGCGTTCCTGGTCAACCGCCACCTGGCCGCCTCCACGGTCATCGCGATCTGGGACACCAGCACCATCACCTTCGCCGACACCCACGGCGAGGTCCTGATCCAGTACACCTGGCCGCCCCAAGGCACCACCCTACGTCTCCCCACCACCCACCCGACCCCACCAACCAACGCGGAGGCCGCGGCCGCAAGAGACCCTAACTGTCACCCATGTCCCGACACACCAAACGTCACCGAAGTCCTGACACAGAACCATCACCGTCCCAGACATCACATCCAGTCGCCGCAGAATCAGAGCGACATTCGCGCCCACATTGGGAGGGATGGACATGACGGTTCTCCTCGTCACTGGTGCTTGGCAGCAAGCAGCTCGTCACTTCAGCCGGTTCTGAACGAGAATAGGGGAGCGCCCGATGTCGAAAGGGGGAAGCGCTCCCCTGTGGATAACGCTGCCGGAGCGTAGAGCCTGCCGTGCTTTACTCAAACGCAGCACGGGAGTCGAGACAAAAGTGCCTCCCAAGAACGGTCAGCCTGCGAGTACGTTACGCGTCATGAGCGAGAACGGACTCACGGCTGCCCAGCTACTAAAGATGCGACGCAGGCGTCGCCGAGCAGCCATCACGGTCTTCACGCACTACTACCAGGCCTGGAGGCCGGGGCCACAGGACTCATCCCCGAGGAGACCATTGAGCCACCTTACACAGATCGACTCCTGGCTGACGTCGAGGTCAGCGACGAGGCTGCTCGAGAGGCGCTGAGCAGGACGGTCCTCACACGGCTCAACGGGGGCTGGGAACCTCTATGGGGCTGGACCGCGCCAAGTCCCTCCTGCCGGTGCGCGACGGCAAGACCTTCCTCGACCTGCTGGTCGACCAGGTCACGGCCGCCCGCCGGCGCTAGCGGGGTGAGGCTGCCGCTCATCCTCATGAACCCTTCCGTACCTGAGACGACTCGAGGTGCTGGCCGGGCACCCGGAGATCCCAGGTCGACGCCCTTCCTCTGGACTTCTGCAGAACCGTGAGCCCAAGCTCCGTGCCGATGATCTGAGCCCGGTGGCGTGGAGGCCGATCCGGAGCTTGAGTGGTGTCCGCCCGGGCACGCGAGATCTCACCGCGCGTTTGCTCGCCTCAGGGCTGCTGGACGCGCTCCTGGACAAGGGTACCGGTACGCCATGACGGCCTAACCTGACAACCTCGGGCGGCGCCCTCGACCAGGATCGCCGGCTGGTTCGCAGGCCTCCGGTGCGCCCTACGCTCCCGGAGATGTGTCGCCGCACGCCGGCCGATGTCGCAGGGGCACCTGGCCCGTGCGCAAGAGCGACGGACGCATCATCCTGCGTGACACGCGCAGACGCCTGAGGATCAGATGCACTACTTCACCGACCAGCTCCGCCACCCCTTCTTCCACCCATAACTCTGGTTCGACCTGAAGGTCCTGCGTGACACCCTCGCCGAGCGCGGCGGGATTCTTGCTGCCGCTTTATCAAGAACAGCAAGACGGTCGATCCCGCCGACTCCGCCTCAACGCCGGTGATCCAGCTCGAGACCGCCATGGGGGCCGCGGTGGAGGCCTCGAGGGGGCGACTGCCATCGAGGTGCCTCGCTCCCGCTTCCTGCCGGTCAAGACCACTAACGATCTGCTGCTGGTGCGCTCGGACGTCTATGAGGTCGACGACGACGGTCTGCTGCAGATGGTTCCGGAGCGCGCCTGCACCGTGAATCGACCCCGCTTCTACAAGAAGATCCAGGACTTCGAGGCTCGGGTTCTCGAGGGCGTCCCTCGATCAAGGATGCGCAGTCGCTGACCGTGGAGGCGACTGGACCTTGGTTCCGGCGTCGTCGCCACCGGCGAGGCGCACGTGAGCCAGGAGGGCTCACCCGCAAGATTGCCGACGGCGTCCGTATCTGACGACGGATCGTGCCGAGGTCAGCAGGACAGTTTCACTGGCTTGTCGATGCGCATGAGCTTGTCGAGGGTTGCGGACGATGAGAACCTGCTGAACACCAGTCTCCGAAGCAACCAGGAAGACCACGAACTCTACGTTCTCGGAACTGCTGGCCACGGCTGCGAGCTCCCGTTGAGCCACGCCGGCGTCACATCGAACTGTGGCATCTTCGCGGCGATGCCGATAGGAAGCGAGCCACGGACTTTGCGCCTCGGACGGGACGGCGTAGCCGCCGAGGCCCGGCTCCCACCGTCGGACACGAGTGCCGCCTCAGGAGCCAGCAGGCGTACGGTGGCCGCCAAGTCTCGAGCGAATGGCGCTGGTCAGCTCGGTCCACAGCTCGGGAGAGGGGTTGGCGCGTCGTGTGTTCGTCCTTCTTGCAGCCGGGTGCGTGCACGTGCCAGCTGGCGCACGGCAGTGTCGGATGCATCGATGATGCGACCGGTCTCCGCCGATGACGAGAAAGACCTCTACCAGGGAGGAATGCTGCGCTTCGGCGGGGAGAGGTCTCCAGCTACCGTCAGCGTCGCCTCAGAGACCGTCTCCGCCAGGATCAGGTCGTCAGCCATGATCTGCCTCGGTGGCGACCGGCTCGGGAAGCCACGGTCCCAGGTGGGACTCCTTCCGGGTTGGCCTCAGAGCGCAGCGCGTTGATGCCAGGCGGGTGGCGATCGCACAGCAGCGCGCGCTCCGCGGACCGGTTCCTGACGCTGGCGGCAGCTATGTCTCCTGCACGATGTCCTCGGCCTCCGCCGCGCTACCGAGCATGCTGTAAGCGAGGTAAACAGAGCGCGATGTTCGAAATCCTGACGGACCTGTTGTCCATATCTGCGGGTTGGTCGGAAGCAGTCATTGAGCTGGGCCTCTCACGATGCGGTATGAGCCGGAGCTCTCGGCTTCTTCGATCAACCACTGAACGGTGTGGTCCATGACCCAGTCCTTGACTCGTCGGGCCTCTTTCCCCGTCAGGATAGAACCGTTGGGAACGTCGTCCGACTTACGTACTCGACGAGGCCGCGATTGCGTCCACAGGACACAGTGCATGACAGACCGACGCCTGTCTCAGGTGGCGGAGCATCAAACACCTCGGAGATGAGAATATCAGCGGCGACGGCCCAGAGAGGGCTGAGGCGCAGCTGGGCGTAAATGCGGGGCCGGAGGCGCAGCGCAATCGCCGACCGCGGTAATCCTGGGGTCGTCGGGGGAACGTAGGAACCTGTTGACTACGATGCGCCCGTCGGAAGAGGTCGATACTGGTGGATCGCATGGAACAGTGACCGGTGTAAAACCTGCGGCCCATATGGTGAGTATGTCTGGCTCGGGCTGGCAGGTACGGTTGTCGATCACGGTGCAGCTCAGCCGACGCAGTTCGTGAAGGCCTGCTTGCGGGCCTCGTACGCCGAGGTGGGGAGCCGACGGTGCCGGAGTCGACGATCTCGAGCATCGAATCCTTGCTCAGCAAGTTCCGCGGCGGTTTCGATCCCGGTGAGACCACCTCCGACGACGCGAATGCGCGTGTGAAGAGCCGACAAAGTTCATCTCGAAGTGGCTGCAGATCGGCGATCCCGGAGATCGGCGGGGCTCCAGCAGGGTGCCAGCTGGTGCGCGGTCGCCAAGACGACCTGGTCGAAGAATGGGGTCGCCGTCGGAAGATGGACGACACCCCGTTTTGCGATCGATGCTCGTCGCGCGGCCGATGACAACGTCGATGGCTGGGTTGAGCAGCTCGGACAAGGGCCGTACCGGGTCTCTTCAGCACGAAGAGCCTCGTGCAGACGAATACGCTCGACAAGGTGTGCCGAGGCACTGATGAGGCGAACACGTGTGCAGGGCGGTAGCCATTGGGTGAGAAGCAATCCGGTTGGCTGCCATGATCCTGGCGTACCCGGCCCCGATGATGACGATGGTGGTGCGATGCGTTGGACTCTGACCCATCAGACGCATTGGCGCATCGAATCGTGACAGTCGAGCGGAGACTGTGACGGCATCCTAGTGGGGCTGATTCTGAGCCACCTTTGCCCGTCTGCTTGCAGAGCGGGGTGATAAAAGTACCCACCCTTGGAGCGGGTACTGTCAAATTGGTGTCAGGATGCTGGTGGGCGACATGGAATCCAACCAGTGACCTCCTCGGTGTGAACGAGGCGCTCTAACCCCTGAGCCAATCGCCCTGTGCGGCGCTAACCATAGTCAGGCCGGCACCCCCGGAGCAAACGGCTGCCCGGTGAGGTGAATCACCGCGATGCTGTTTGCCTGTCGGTGCGATCGTGATGCTATGGTTTTCCAGCACCAAGCGGTTCGGCCGAACCGTGAGGGATCGCGCGGATGTGGCTCAGTTGCAGAGCATCACCTTGCCAAGGTGAGGGTCGCGGTTCTGGTCCGTCATCCGCTCCGAGGAGCCGGGCGCCGAGCCCAGCATTCCTCAGCGGTGGGTTGGCCGAGGCTAGGGCACCGGCCTGCAAAAGCCGTTTACACCGGTTCGAATCCGGTACCCACCTCGGCGACTGGCGCAGCGGAGCGCGCTTCCCCGACATCGGAAGAGGTCACCGGTTCGATCCCCAGTAGTCGCCCACCACATACGAAGGCCTGAGCCCTGCTGGCTCGGGCCTTTGCCATTCAGGCGACCGGGCTGGCGGGGCAGCATGTCGTGGGCAGGTCGGTCGGCGTCTACCCTGGCGGGCATGGCCGACCCTCGACATGCCGTCCGCCCCTGGGCGAGATCCCCGTCCCCGGGCGTCTCACCGGTTCCTGGACGATCAGGACGACGTCGCCCTATGTCGGCAAGGCCAAGAACCTGCGCCAGCGCCTGTCCAGCTACTTCCAGGACCTCGTCGCCCTGCACCCGCGCACCCAGAAGATGGTGACCACCGCCTGCGCGGTGGAGTGGACCGTTGTATCCACCGAGGTGGAGTCCCTGGCCCTGGAGTACTCCTGGATCAAGGAGTTCAACCCCCGCTTCAACGTCATGTACAAGGACGACAAGTCCCACCCCTACCTGGCGGTGACGATGGGGAGACCTACCCCGGGTTCAGGTGGTCCGCGGGGCCCGCAAAGCTGGGACCCGCTACTGGGCCCTTCGTCCAGGCCTGGTCCATCCGCGAGACCGTCGACCAGCTGCTGCGTGTCTTCCCCGTCCGCTCCTGCTCAGCCGGAGTCTTCCGCCGTGCCCAAGCATCAGGCCGCCCCTGCTTGCTGGGCTACATCGACAAGTGCTCGGCGCCGTGCGTGGGTCGCATCAATCCGGAGGACCACCGGGCGCTCGCCGAGGACTTCTGCGCCTTCATGGCCGGCCGGACCGGCCCCTACCTGCGGCAGGTGGAGTCGGAGATGAAAGCTGCAGCAGCCCTCGACTTCGAGAAGGCCGCACGCCTGCGGGACGACGCCGCCGCGCTGCGCAAGGTCATCGAGGGCAACGCCGTCGTCCTGCCCGACGCCACCGACGCCGACGTCTTCGCCCTGGTCCGCGACGAGCTCGAGGCCGCGGTCCAGGTCTTTCACGTGCGCGGCGGCCGGGTGCGCGGACAGCGCGGCTGGGTCGTCGACCATTGACGACGCCGGAGACTCTGAGCTCATCGAACGCCTCCTCGAGCAGGTCTACGCTTCCCTCCTCGATCCCTGCCGACGACGGCGCCGTCCACCAGGGCGGAGCCCCCGCCTCCTCGGGCACCACCACCTCGGTTGGGGGTGGGCGACCGCGCCCTTCCAGCCCCCAGCCCCGCAGCGGTCCCAACGGTTCCAGCGGTGCCGCCTCCCGACGCAACGGCGAGTCGGCGGCCACCAGTGTCGACGATGTCGCCCACAGCCACCACCGCGGTGCCTCGGGAGATCCTGGTCCCGAGATGCCCAGCAACGCCGCCACCGTGCGTGCCTGGTTGGAGGGGCTTCGCGGGGAAGGTCGATCTGCGTGTTCCGCAGCGCGGGGACAAGGCCGCTCATGGACACGGTGCGTAAGAACGCTGAGGAGGCCCTGCGCCTGCACACGACCCGTCGCCGGCGACTCACCCAACGCACCTCGCTCTGATGAGACTCGTCGAGGCCCTCGACCTGCCCGAGGCGCCCCTGCGCGTCGAGTGCTACGACATCTCCCACACCCAGGGCACCTACCAGGTCGGCTCCATGGTCGTCTTCGAGGACGGTGCGCCGCGCAAGTCTGACTACCGCCGCTTCACCGTGCGCGGCCAGGACGGCAACGGTGCCACCGATGACACCGCAGCCATGCACGAGGTCCTCACCCGAGGTTCAAACGGCTCATCGCTGAGCAGGGACAGGGCGAGGCCGCTGCCCGGCGGCAGAGGAGATCGAGGACGCCGAGGGCATCGCCGTCGCCTCCGGTCCTATCGACCCCGAGACCGGCAAGGCCCGGCGCTTCTCCCACGCGCCCGGGCTCGTCGTCGTCGACGGCGGTCTGCCGCAGGTCAACGCCGCCTGTTCGGTCCTCGACGAGCTCGGCATCGATGTTCCGCTCATCGGACTGGCCAAGCGCCTGGAGGAGGTCTGGGTGCCGGGGGAGAAGTTCCCCGTCATTCTGCCGCGCACCTCGCCTGCCCTCTACCTGCTCCAGCACCTGCGCGACGAGTCCCACCGATTCGCCATCACCCACCACCGCAAGAAGCGCTCGGCCGGGATGACCCGCTCGGTACTGGACGGCGTTCTGGTCTGGGGCCCACCCGACAGGCGGCTCCTTCGCGCGAGTTCGGATCCGTCAAACGCATTCGGCAGGCCGAGGTGGACGACATCACCCGTGATCAAGGGTATCGGGCGGGCTCTGGCAGGTACTATCTTGGCTCACCTCAACAGTCCAGAAAACAAACCGTAATGTGATTTCGCAATGTGCTGGGCTGAGCAGGTATCAACTCGAAAGGAAACCCTCATGAGGATCTCCGCCCGCAACCAGCATGCCCGGCAACTCGTCGTTCCATTGAGAAGGGCGCCGTCAACGGCGTCGTCAAGATCGAGGTCGCTCCCGGTGTCATCATCATCCTCCATCACCAACGCGGCCATCGAGGAGCCTCGAGCTGGCAGAGGGTAAGAAGGCAGTCGCCGTCGTCAAGCGTCTTCCCGTCATGGTGGGCCTTCAGGACTGAGGTCAGACGCTGCCGTGAGGCGCAGGCCGGCGTAGCCGTCGGTGCGATCATGGAGAGGGCGGTTGCTGCCCCGGAACCTTCTGGACCTGCCAACTGACAGAAGACACAGAGGATGAGGAGCCATGACCGCACCATCACCCGACCTCGACCTGCGCTTCCCCGGCGGCGGGGCG
>BNJU01001939.1_pt1 | contig 50007 bp, 83 predicted proteins | sample 8539281 | NCBI WGS metagenome assembly BNJU01 (sample SAMD00202456, study PRJDB9452) | human saliva metagenome | isolation source: human saliva | place: Japan | reverse complement strand
TTTATAGTATAAAAATATAAAATTAGTAGAAAAAAATCTATAATTTGGTAAAAATTAGATAAAATTGCTTTAATAAAAACAATAGCTGTATATGATACAAATATTTAAATTTGGAGGTTCTGGAAATGAAAAAGTCTAAGGCAACATCTGACGCCGGCAGGCCTTGCCCTAAGTGCCGGTCTACTATTGGCGGCTTGTAGCAACTCAGCTAGTTCAACTAAAACATACAACTATGTCTATTCTAGCGATCCGTCTAGTTTGAACTATCTTGCAGAAAAACCGTGCAACAACCAATGACATCGTTACCAATTTGGTAGATGGGCTGATGGAAAATGACCAATACGGTAACTACGTTCCATCCTTAGCTAGAGGATTGACTGTTTCTCAGGACGGTTTGACATACACTTATAAAACTTCGTAGAAAGATGCTAGTGGTATACTCTGAAGGCAGTAAAGAATATGCTCCAGTAACTGCCCAAGATTTTGTAACTGGTTTGAAATATGCTGCTGATAAAAATCAGAAGCTTTTGTACCTGGTTCAAGATTCCGTAGCAGGGTTGGATGACTATATCAACGGTAAAACAACTGACTTTTTCAACTGTCGGTGTTAAGGCGATTGACGACCAAACAGTTCAGTACACTTTTGACACGACCAGAATCTTATTGGAATTCTAAACAACATCAACTATTCTCTTCCTGTCAATGCAGACTTTCCTGAAATCAAAAGTGGGATGACTTTGTAAGGTAGACCCTTCTAGCATTTTTGTGTACAATGGACCTTTTCTTGATGAAACTTTGTTTCAAAATCTGTCATCGAATTCAAGAAAACTGAACTACTGGGATGAAAAAATGTCTTTGTAGATGATGTCAAATTGGCTCGATTATGATGGTAGTGATCAAGATGCACTAGGCTCGTAACTTTGTAGAAGGAGTCTACAGCTATGCACGTCTCTATCCAAATAGCTCAAGCTTTTGAAGGAATTAAAGAGAAGAACAAAGATAACATCATTTATAGTATGCAAACCGCAACTTCTTATTACTTGAACTTCAACTTGGACAGAAAATCTTATAACTTCACGTCTAAATCCTCAGATATCGAAAAGAAATCAACTCAAGAAGCAGTTCTGAATAAAAACTTCCGTCAAGCCTTTCAACTATGCTTATAACCGTACAGCCTATGGAGCTCAATCTCAAGGGGAAGACGGAGCAACGAAGATTATTCGTAACCTGGTTGTACCTCCTACATTTGTAACCATCAACGGGAAAGACTTTGGAGATGTTGTTTCAGAAAAGATGGTCAACTATGGCCAAGAATGGCAAGGAATCAACTTTGCAGATGCGCAAGACCCATACTACAATCCTGACAAGGCTAAGGCAAAATTTGCAGAAGCTAAGAAAGAACTCGAAGCCAAGGGAGTTCAGTTCCCAATTCACTTGGATAAGACTGTTGAAATGACCAATAAGTCAGAAATTCAAGCGATTAGTTCAATGAAACAATCAATCGAATCTGTTCTTGGAGCTGAGAATGTGGTTATCGATATCCAACAATTGTCAACAGAGGACTATGATAGCTCAGGTTATCTAGCTCAGACAGCAGCTCAGAAGGACTTTGACCTTTACAATGGTGGTTGGAGCCCTGACTATCAAGATCCATCAACTTATCTTGATATCTTTAATGTCAACAGCGGAGGCATGTTGCAAAATCTCGGTTTAGAGCCAGGTGAAGTCAACGACAAGGCCAAGGCAGTAGGACTTGATACCTATACTCAAATGTTGGAAGAAGCCAATAAAGGAGCAAGAACCAGCGAAACGTTATGAGAAATATGCTGAAATTCAAGCTTGGCTTGTTGATAGTGCCCTTGCTATTCCAAACGTTTCCCTCGGTGGAACACCGAGCTTGAGAAAGACAGTTCCATTCTCAGCTCCATTCTCACAAGCTGGAAATAAGGGTGTAGAGTCATACAAGTATCTCAAGTTGCAAGATAAGACTGGTGACAACTGCTGAGTACGAAAAAGCTAAAGAAAAATGGCTGAAAGAAAAAGAAGAATCTAACAAAAAAGCCTCAAGAAGAATTTAGCTAAACACGTTAAATAATCAGTCAGTGAAATAGGAAAAACGATAGTTTCTCAGAGGTTATCGTTTTTGTATAGTTTGAAACTATAACCAGCTCTTGAAAAACAAGAAAACGAAGGATACAAAAATAAGTGGTACAATAGTTACTATAGATTTGGAGGTATTGTATGAGTAAATCATTTCACATCAACACAATTTTAGCACAAGCAGGGATCAAGTCTGATGAAGCAACAGGTGCTTTGGTTACACCTATTCACTTTTCAACGACTTATCAGCACCCAGAATTTGGTCAATCAACTGGATTTGACTATACTGCACTAAAAACCCAACCTCGTAGCAAGGCAGAGGAAGTCTTGGCAGCTATTGAATCAGCCCACTATGCTCTAGCAACTAGTTCAGGTATGTCTGCAATTGTACTTGCTTTTAGTGTCTTCCCTGTTGGAAGTAAGGTTTTGGCAGTCCGTGACCTTTACGGTGGTTCTTTCCGCTGGTTCAATCAAGTTGAGCAGGAAGGACGTTTCCACTTTACCTATGCCAACACAGAAGAAGAGCTAATTGCCGAACTAGAAAAGGATGTGGATGTACTTTATATCGAAACACCAACCAACCCTTTGATGTTGGAATTTGATATTGAAAAATTGTCAACATTAGCTCATGCAAAAGGTGCTAAAGTTGTCGTGGACAATACCTTCTACAGTCCTATCTATCAACGTCCAATTGAAGACGGAGCAGATATCGTCCTTCATTCAGCAACAAAAAATACCTTGCAGGACATAATGATGTTCTAGCTGGTGTAGTTGTGACAGATAAATGTGATTTATACGAAAAACTCTTTACAATCTCAACACGACAGGGGCTGTTTTGTCACCATTTGACAGTTATCAATTGATTCGTGGTCTTAAACCTTGTCACTTCGCATGGAGCGCTCAACAGCTAATGCTCAAGAAATCGTAGCCTTTTTAGAACAATCACCTGCTGTCAAAGAAGTCTTGTATACAGGTCGTGGAGGAATGATTTCATTTAAAGTAGCAGATGAGAAACGTATTCCTCATATCTTAAATACCTTGAAAGTATTCTCTTTTGCTGAAAGTCTGGGTGGTGTTGAAAGTTTGATTACTCACTCAACTACTCAAACCCATGCAGATATTCCTGCAGAGGTTCGTCATTCTTATGGACTGACAGATGACCTCTTGCGCTTGTCTATTGGTATTGAGGATGCTAGAGATTTGATTGAAGATTTGCGTCAAGCCTTGGAAGGATAAGACTATGGGAAAATATGATTTTACGACTTTGCCCAATCGTTTTGGACATCATACTTATAAATGGAAAGAAGCAGAGACTGATCGTCAAGTATTGCCGGCCTGGATTGCTGATATGGACTTTGAAGTGTTACCTGAGATCTGTCAGACTGTCCATGACTATGCTGGAGCAATTAGTCTATGGCTATACCCTATGCTAGTGATGGGTTGATTGAAGCCGTTCAAAACTGGGAGGAAAAACACCATGGTTATCGCTTTGATAAGGATGCTCTAGTCTTTTATCGAAGGGAGTAGTACCCTGCTATTTCAACAGCTATTCAAGCTTTCACCATGAAGGCCAAGCAGTTCTCATTAACACACCGGTTTATCCTCCTTTGCTCGCAGTATTAAGCTCAATAATCGTAGACCAATCACCAACTTCTAGTAGAAAAAGACGGACTTTTTGAGATTGACTTTCGATCAATTAGAGAAAGACTTTGTTGAAGAGGATGTAAAACTTTACGTTCTTTGCAATCCTCATAATCCTGGTGGACGTGTTTGGGAAAAAGAAGTCTTAGAGAAGATTGGACAACTTTGTCAAAAACATGGAGTTTTTGTTGGTGTCTGATGAGATTCACCAAGATTTCGGGCCTTTGTTTGGGAAACAAGCACCAGTCATTCAATACGGTAAATGAAGATTTTAAAGAATTTTCACTGATTTTAAGCAGCGCTACCAAGACCTTCAACATTGCTGGGAACAAAGAATTCCTATGCTATTATCGAGAATCCTAAAGTTGAGAGTTGCTTTTCCAAAAACGCCAGCTGGCTAATAATCAACATGAAATCTCAGGGTTTGGGATATTTGGCAACAGAAGCAGCCTATCGCTATGGTGAAGCCTGGTTGTCAGAACTCAAAGAACTGATTGAGAAACACATCAATTATGTAGTTGATGTGTTTGGGAAAAGAAACGAAAAATCAAGGTCATGAAACCTCAGGGACCTACTTTGATTTGGCTTGATTTTTTTCAGCCTATGATATGAGCTGATGAAGAAATCAAGAGCTTTTTGAGAGATGAAGCCAAGGTTATCCTGAACAGAGGTTTGGACTTTTTGGGAGGAAGGAGTCTCCACGCTCGCTCAAATGTAGCTATGCCGACATCTGTCTTGGAAGAAGTTTGTCAACGAATCATCTAGCACTTTTGCAAAACCTTTTAACAAGCTAGCTTCTGGGGAGAAAAGTACCTCTAGAAGGCTATTTTTCATAGGAAGAAATGTGGTATAATTAAGAGATAAATGTAAAAGGGGAAAACTATGGCTAAATTGATTCCAGGAAAGCTTCGAATGGAGGGAGCTCAACTCTACGAAACTAGTCAGATTGAAATTATCAAAGAGAAAGACCATCGCCTCTATGCGCGTGTAGCAGATGAAGAAATTCGCTATAGCTTTAGATGATGATTTGGTTTTTGTGCTTGTGATTTTTTTCCAAAAAAAGAGGGTTTTTGTGCATTTGGCAGCACTAGAGCATTACCTGAAAAAAATGATCCGATTGGTCAGGAACTCTTGGGAAATCTGGAAAATGTCACGAACAGAAAGAAGAAGTTGAAACTCAGGTTACTTTTGGAGGAAAGTTTTTAGAATCCATTCAAATTCCTAGTCTTTCTGAAATCTATCAGTTGTCTGCTCAGGGCAGATTGAAGCAGGGACTAATCGCATTATTTGGACTTTGAGAGTCGGTCTTATCCAGACGCAGAAATTTTATGTAATCCGAGATATCCCTCTTTTCTGAAGGTTTTAGAAACTAGTAAACCCTATATGATTGAAAGTTATATGAAACTTCCTTGAATATTCGTCAGTTTGATGAAAGTAGCCAATTTGTTCTGAATTTCCTTCAGGGAATTGTAGAAGATGAGGTTGAAAATGCCTCTTTTTTTCCAAAATCAAGGTCGTCATCTCTATTTCCCGCTGTCTTTTTTTGAGCAGGGTGTTAGTCTGCTGATGGGCTTAGATGCATTCCAATTTGACCATCAGATTTCAAGCTATCCTCATCTTGTATTTCAAGATTTTGATGGTCAAGCAGGTTTGTTTACCTTTTCAAATTGAAGAAAAATCCAACTATTATGAGATGGAAATTTGTCCAACAGGTAGGGACTTAATTCGTTTTATAAGGGACAAGTCTTGTTTACTAAAGGTACATTTTATCTTCTGTCTAAAGAACAAGCTAGACTTATAGAAAAATTAAAAAAAGTATCTATCGATAAAAGTGGTAGAAAGATTTTACAATTTGATACTAGTGATCGAGATCTTTTAGCTTCGACCTTGTCGCAGTTTAAAGACATAGGAGAGGTAAAAGCCCCTGATGCGCTTCAAATTCAGTCTTTCCGTCCTTCTTTCTACATGGAAGGAGAAGAGGACGGTTCTATTCGTTTGGATATGCAGTTTCAGTATGAAACTTGCTTAGTAACAAATCGCAATGAACTAGAGAGTCTTCCTTTTGCTAGTGATATTCAACTGGAGAAGCAAATCTTTCAGTTGGCTCTATCTGCTGGATTTGAAGCAGATTTTCGTTCATGGCGTCAAAGTTTGAAAGCTGATGCAGTTCATGCCTTCTTTCAGGAGGTTTTACCAGCTTTTGAAGCGCTTGGAGAATTAAAGATTTCTGAGAGCTTGCAAGATCTCTATCAGGTTCAGAAGCCTCAAGTTCACATCTCATCCAAGGGAAGCCTATTAGAAATTCAATTTGATTTTCAAAATATAGATCAAGAAGAAATCGATCGAGCGATGAAAGCTCTAGTTGAGAAGCAGGATTATTACATCAGCTCTTCGAATCAGGTTTACTATTTCGATGATCAGACCAAGCGTATCCGTCAGGATTTAGAAGAATTAGGGATAGAGGACCTACAAGATGGAGCTTTTCGAGCTCGTAAATCCTTAGCTTATACCCTATCTCATCTATTTAAGGACCAGGATCAAATTTCTTTCACCGAAGAATTTCGCAATCTGGCCCATGATTTGACGCATCCAGAAGATTTTCCGATGAAAGAGCTGAATATCCAAGCAGAACTTAGAGACTATCAGAAAAAGGGAATTCAGTGGCTTCAAATGCTTCACCATTATGGCTTTGGTGGGATTTTAGCAGATGATATGGGACTTGGGAAGACCTTGCAAACTATCGCCTTTTTAAGTAGTCAGGTTCAAGCAGATACTAGTGTCCTAATCCTTGCTCCGTCTGGCTTAATCTATAACTGGGCTGATGAATTTCAAAAGTTTGCTCCAGATTTGGATGTCGCGTAGTGCATGGTTTAAAATCTCATCGAGAGTCAATTTTGGCAGAAAATCATCAGATTTATGTGACAAGCTATGCTACTTTCCGTCAAGATAGTGAAATTTATCGAGACCTATCTTTTGATTTTCTTTTTCTAGATGAAGCTCAAGTGATGAAAAATGCACAAACGAAGATTGCTCAAAGTTTACGACGATTTGTGGTTCCATCTGTCTTTGCACTATCAGGAACACCGATTGAAAACCATCTGGGAGAACTCTGGTCGATTTTTCAGATTGTCTTACCAGGCCTCTTACCTGCTAAGAAGGAGTTTATGAAACTATCAACTGAGAGAGTGGCTCAATTTATCAAACCCTTTGTCATGAGACGTAAGAAAGAAGAGGTTTTGACAGAGTTGCCTGACTTGATTGAAGTTGTCTATAAGAATGAACTGGAGGATCAACAAAAAGCTATCTATCTTGCTCAACTGCAACAGATGCAGGATCGTCTGGGACAGGTAAGCGATTCGGAATTTCAACGAAATCGCGTCGAAATTTTGACTGGTCTCATGCGTCTGCGTCAGATTTGTGATACACCTGCGCTCTTTATGGAGGACTACCAAGGAGAGAGCGGGAAACTGGATAGTTTACGAGATTTGCTGGTTCAGATTGCTGAAGGTGGGCATCGTGTACTTATCTTCTCACAATTTAGAGGTATGTTGGATCGGATTGAGCAAGAGCTGCCTGACTTAGGCTTGAATTCCTTTAAAATTACAGGTTCAACACCTTCACAAGAACGTCAGGAAATGACCAAGGCCTTTAACCAAGGAGAGCGCGATGTATTTTTAATTTCCCTAAAGGCTGGCGGGGTCGGTCTCAATCTCACTGGTGCCGATACAGTCATTTTAGTAGACTTATGGTGGAATCCTGCAGTTGAATCGCAGGCTATCGGTCGCGCCCATCGTATGGGGCAAGAGCAAGCTGTTGAAGTTTATCGTCTTGTGACTCGAGGTACAATTGAAGAAAAGATTCAAGAATTACAAGAGAAAAAGAAAAATCTTGTTTCTGAAATCTTGGATGGAACAGAGTCTCGTGGCAGTCTGAGTCTAGCTGAAATACGAGAAATTTTAGGAATTTCATGAGCCTATACTTGAAAAATCAAGACATTACGCTATAATGGAGTATTGAAAGGAAATAAATATGACACAAAAACGATTTCCAATAGTGGCAGATGATGAAGTCATGTTGACAGAAATGCCAGTTATGAATCTCTATGATGAGTCTGATTTCATCAGTAATATAAAAGGTGATTACCAAGACAAAAACTACTTGGAATGGTCTCCAATCACTGAAGACAAAAAGCAAGAGGAAGCCAAGCCTCTTGTAAAATCGATTGAGAAAAAAGAAAATCCTATGCTGAATTAGCGTGAAGAAGCTCAGCGCGGATTTGAAAAAGAAGCGATCGGGCTCGATATTTGACCCAGGATGTAAGTCATACAGAGACGTCAACCGAAGACAAGCCATGTGCGTCCAGCAAATCAACCGACAGCACCTTTTTCAAAAAGGAAAAATCCAGGAGAATTTGTGAAATATAGTCAGAAGTTAGGTCAGTCTCACTATATTTTGGCAGAAATAGTTTCAAGTGGAACATCCACTTTCAGATGGTGAGACAAGTCATTCCAAAGAAAATAATTATGACTTTTTTTAAAGAAAAAGCCAAATTTATAACAAAAAAAGTAAACAAAAGAACAAGAACGTCAAGTGGCCCAAGAGCTAACTTGACTAGAATGAGCGAATAGAGGGGAAGAAAATGGCAAAAACCTATCATTTTATCGGAATCAAAGGATCAGGTATGAGTGCTCTGCTTTGATGTTGCACCAAATGGGGCATAAAGTTCAAGGTTCTGACGTTGAAAAAGTACTACTTTACACAACGTGGACTAGAGCAAGCAGGAATTACAATTTTACCTTTTGATGAAAAAAATCTTCAAGGAGATTTAGAAATTATCGCGGGTAATGCCTTCCGTCCAGATAACAACGTTGAAATTGCATATGCGACCAAAATGGTATCAGCTATAAACGTTATCATGAGTTTCTTGGTAGCTTTATGCGTGACTTTATCAGTATGGGAGTTGCTGGTGCACACGGTAAGACGTCAACAACTGGTATGCTTTCTCACGTCTTGTCACACATCACTGATACAAGCTACTTGATCGGAGATGGTACAGGTTGTGGTTCTGAAAATGCCAAGTATTTTGTCTTTGAATCAGACGAGTATGAGCGCCATTTCATGCCATATCACCCAGAATACTCTATCATTACTAACATCGATTTTGACCACCCTGACTATTTCACAAGCTTGGAAGACGTCTTCAACGCCTTCAATGATTATGCCAAACAAATTACCAAAGGTTTATTTGTCTACGGTGAAGATGCTGAGTTGCGTAAGATTACGGCTAATGCTCCGATTTACTACTATGGTTTTGAAGCAGAAGGTAATGACTTCGTAGCAAGTGACTTGCTTCGTTCTACAACAGGTTCAACCTTTACCGTTCACTTCCGTGGTCAAGAGTTGGGTCAATTCCACATTCCAACTTTCGGTCGCCACAACATCATGAATGCCACAGCAGTGATTGGTTTGCTTTATACTGCTGGCTTTGATTTGAATTTAGTGCGTGAACACTTGAAGACTTTTGGAGGAGTGAAACGTCGCTTTACAGAAAAGGTTGTTAATGATACGGTTATCATCGATGACTTTGCTCACCATCCAACTGAGATCATTGCGACTCTAGATGCTGCACGTCAAAAATACCCAAGCAAGGAAATCGTGGCAATTTTCCAACCACATACCTTTTACTCGTACCCATCGCCTTTGTTGGATGATTTTGCTCAAGCCTTGAATCAGGCTGATGCAGTTTACTCGCACAAATCTACGGTTCAGCTTCGTGAGGTGGACTCATGGTGATGTCAAGGTAGAAGACCTTGCCAATAAAATCAACAAAAACACTCAAGTTATCACTGTTGAAAATGTTTCTCCACTCTAGACCATGACAATGCTGTCTATGTTTTCATGGGAGCAGGTGATATCCAAACTTATGAATATTCATTCGAACGTCTCTTATCTAATTTGACAAGCAATGTTCAGTAAGGAAGAGCATGGAATTTCCAATTAAAAATCAGGGAAGCACAGCAATCAGATATAAATCAGATTTGCTTGATACAAGAAAGTATTCCAAACACCCTAGAAATATTGAATAGAGAATAATAGAAGAACGTATCCGCAACCATGCGGGTACGTTTCTCTTAGCTAGCCTGGACGATCAGGTGATTGCTTATATCACTGCGACGACACCTCCTATTCCTCTTTAAGAAAATGGATGCTTGAGATGGCAGATGAGGAATTATTAGTGAGAACCCAATCATCCTTGAAGATTTAGCTGTTCATCCAGATTACCAAGGGCAAGGCTTTTGGAACCTTGTTGCTAGCAGCTTTGAAGGAAGTTACCTGTCAGCAAAAATAGACCAGGTATTTATCTGCTCTGTAGAGGATGAGTTGCTATCTACTTTGAGATGAATGGATTTGTGGAACAAGGGATCGTAGAGGGAGAAAGGAACAGTGAATTTGCCTTTTCTCAGTGTTGGCAGAATCTCTATTATCAGGAGGAAATATGATTATTAGACAAGCTAGATTGACGGATTTAGATCGTATCTTTGAAATTGAATCTAGAAAATTTTTTTCAATTGAAGAAGCTCATTCTCGTCCTGTTTTTGAAGCTCATCTGAAGGAAATTAAGACCAGTTTTTAGTGGCTGAAAAGAGGGGAAATACTTTGGTTATATTGAGGGACCAGTAGTCCTCATCGATATTTACAAGACCAGTCCTTTTACAGAAGACATTAAAAAGATTACAGCCGTCAAAAGGTGGCTATATCTCTGTGACTTGTCTATCCATTGCTAAGAAAGCTCAAGCGCTAGGTGTCGGACGAAAAATTATTGACCGCTTTGAAAAGATCGTCGCTCTGAGCATGAGCGTGAGGGAATCAATCTGACTTGCCATGACTATCTCATTGGCTATTATGAGAAACATGGTTTTGTGAATGAAGGAAAATCCAAGTCGACTTTTTGCTGGTGAAGAATGGTATGATATGGTCTGGGAAAACACGAATTAGGCATCAGAAAGGCATCTATGGTTGCTTTTCTTTAGTTTTTGAGATATAATATTATGGATTATCAACAAGGAGGTAATACCTTTGAGCGAAAATTCTCGAGAAGAAGAAAAGTTAAGTTTTAAAGAACAAATTTTACGAGATTTAGAAAGATTGAAAAGAGAAGAAGAGGTTAACGCTACCGAGAGTGGTAAGGATGAGCTTTTCTCTGATTTCAGTAATCTTTCAAAGACAGATGAATTAGTGAAAGAGCCGTCTGTAGAAGATTTGATGGAAGATTCAGTTTCACTAGTGGATGAACTATTTGCTAATGCTCCAACAGTTCCACCACGTCCATCTTTATCATCAGAAGAACCTGTTGAACCAGCTGTAGTTCCAGCAGAAGTTACACCTGCAGAACCAGCTGTAGTTCCAGAAAAAGTTACACCTGCAGAACCAGCTGTAGTTCCAGAAAAAGTTACACCTGCAGAACCAGCTGTAGTTCCAGCAGAAGTTACACCTGCAGAATCTACAGTAGCTACAGAACCAGTAGTACCTACTGTAGATCCAGTTGAATCTCATGTACCTGTTCAGCCGGTTCAAGAAGAGAAAGAGTTCAATGCAAATTCGACAAGGATTCCAGTTTCTTATCGTACGAATCAGGCCAAACCAAGTCCTACTCGAAAGAATATTAAACCTCAACTGAACCAACAGTTCTTGCCAAAGAAACTCCAAGTCAAGAACCAGTTGCTCCAGTTGAAACTAGAACGGAGCTTCCTAGAAGAAGTCGTAAAGAATCAGTGAAACCAATCAAGAAAAAGAAAAAATCACGCTTGAAAGGATTTTTCGTAACAGTATTTGTTTTATTGATTTTACTAGGTGTGGGTGGATTCTTTGGTTACCGTTATGTCGAATCTGCACTCCAACCGGTTGATGCTAATTCAAAACAGTATGTTACGGTTCAGATTCCAGAAGGGCCAATCTTCAGCAAATTGGTGATACCTTAGAAAAATCTGAATTCAGTAAAAACATGGTTTTATCTTTTAGCCTTTATGCTAAGTATAAAGACTACAATGATTTGAAAATCTGGTTACTATAATTTGCAGAAGAGCATGAGTACAGATGATATCATCAAAGAATTGCAAAAGGGTGGAACGCCTCAACCTCAAGAGGTTGCACTTGCAAATCTTTGACAATCCCTGAAGGTTATACCTTGATCAAATCGCACAAACAGTTGGTCAGCTTCAAGGAGACTTTAAAGAACCTTTGACTGCTGATGCCTTCTTGGCAAAAGTGCAAGATGAAACCTTCATCTCAATTAGTTGCTAAGTATCCAAACCCTTCTCGGAAGTCTACCAACCAAAAGAAAGTGGTGTTCGTTATCGTTTAGAAGGGTACTTATTCAGCAACTTATGCTATCAAAGAAAGCACAACTATTGAAAAGCTTGATTGATGAAATGGTGGCAACTATGGACAAAAACCTTGTCAGCACATTACACTGCAATCAAAGAAAAAGAACTTGACAGTGAATGAACTCCTCACCATCGCATCACTTGTGGAAAAAGAAGGATTGAAAAACTGACGATCGTAAGTCGATCGCTGGAGTTTTTCTATAATCGTTTGAAACCTTGGTATGCCACTTCAGAGTAATATTGCTATTCTCTATGCAGAAGGTAAGCTAGGACAAAATATTAGTCTTCAGATGATGCAGCAATTGATACAACAATCACTTCACCTTATAATGTTTATACAAACCTTGGCTTAATGCCTGGCCCAGTAGACAGTCCAAGTCTGGATGCAATTGAAGCAAGTATCAATCAAACTAAGAGTGACAATCTCTACTTTGTAGCCAACGTACAAGATGGCAAGGTTTACTTTGCAACGACACGAGAAGAACATGATCGAAACGTTGCAGAGCATGTTAACAGTAAATTGACACAATCAAGTAGCTCAAACTAACTCTTAGAACAAGATTTGCGATTAAATCCGTGAATGTAGAAGAGAAAATCTCTTTTTACGGGAATAGCAAGTCACACCAGTCTTTCCGCTATGATTAGAAACGCCTGAAATTCACAAGTTTTAGGCGTTCGGAAATTACGAAAGTAAAAACCTACCTCTTATTTGAACCTGAGTCTAGCAGTGATAGAATCATTCGGTTTAGGCACAGATTTTAAAAGGTCGATACTGACTAAAATCATTTAAGGAAAGCTTTTAAAAAGACTTTGTTTTCATTGTAAAAATTATGTGGTTTACCATAATTTTGCTTTTACTACCTAAAGAAATATAAATTTAATCAAAAAGAAAGTTGAGAAAATGGCAGAAAAACATATCCGATGACCCTTGAAGAAAAGGAAAAACTCGAAAAAGAATTAGAAGAGTTGAAACTAGTTCGTCGTCCAGAAGTTGTAGAACGCATCAAGATTGCGCGTTCATGCGGTGACTTGTCAGAAAATAGTGAGTATGAAGCAGCTAAGGACGAGCAAGCCTTCGTTGAAGGACAAATCTCTAGCTTGGAAACAAAAATCCGTTATGCTGAGATTGTCAATAGCGATGCAGTTGCTCAAGATGAAGTTGCTATCGGGAAAAACAGTCACTATCCAAGAAATTGGTGAAGACGACGAAGAAGTATATATCATCGTTGGGATCAGCTGGGTGCAGATGCCTTTGCAGGTAAAGTATCAAATGAAAGCCCAATTGGGCAAGCCTTGATTGGTAAGAAAAACAGGTGATACTACTAGATTGAAACACCTGTAGAAGCTATGATGTTAAAATCTTTAAAAGTGGAAAAACAGTTTAATAGGAATGAAAAAGAAGGAGTAGATATAGGAAAGCGCTTCTATCACTCCTTTTTCTTCATTCTAAAAAACTAGAGGAGACTATATGAATTCAGAAAAATAAGCACAAAAAGAAAAATAAAATGGAACGTGGGTTAACCAATCGCCATGTTCAGGTTATGACGATTGCAGGAACAATTGGAACAGGACTTTTTCTAGGAGCTGGATCGTTCCATTAGTTTGACAGGTCCGTCAATCGTCTTGGTCTATATGATTACGGGTGGTTTTATGTATCTTATGATGCGTGCTATCGGGGAAATGTTGTACCAAGATCCCAGAGCAACATACCTTTATCAACTTTTATTACCCTGTTATCTAGGTCAGGGTTGGGGTTACTTCAGTCTGGTCTTACTGGCTCTCAGTAGTCTTTATCGGTATGGCTGAGATTACAGCTATTGCTCACTATGTTCAGTTTTGGTTTCCATCCTGGCCATCTTGTTGATTCAGGTTGTATTTCTGACAATACTCGGCTTGGTGAATTTGATTGCCGTTAAAAATCTTTTGGTGAAGTAGAATTTTGGTTTTGCTATGATCAAAATCGTGCCATTCTTGCCATGATTGCGACAGGGTGTCTTTCTAGTTTTGACTGGCTTTGAAACGCCTTATGGTTCAGCAAGTCTTGCCAATATCAGTGATCAGTTCTCACTTTTCCCAAATGGTGGTATGAACTTTGTCATGGCCTTCCAGATGGTTTTCTTTGCCTACTTGATGATTGAATTTATCGGTGTTACCACATCTGAAACCAAGGACCCTCGAAAAGTCTTGCCTAAGGCTGTTAAGGAAATTCCCTTGCGAATTATCTTTTTCTATGGTGGAGCTCTTTTAGCCATCATGTCTATTATTCCTTGGCGTGAGCTTTCTGCAGCAGATTCACCATTTGTAACGGTATTTGAACTTGTTGGTCTTAAGTGGGCGGCTGCTTTGATTAACTTTGTTGTTTTGACTTCAGCAGCGTCAGCCTTGAATTCAACCCTTTACTCAACAGGTCGTCACTTGTATCAAATTGCCCATGATTCACCAAATCGTTTCTTGAAAGCTATTAAGGCAGACACGCTCTCACGTCACAATGTTCCTCAGAATGCAATCATTGCTTCTGCTGTATTGATTGGTTTTGCAGCCTTCATCAATGTACTTCCTGGAGTATCAGATGCCTTTGCTTTGATTACAGCTTCTTCATCAGGTGTTTATATTGCCATCTACATCTTGATCATGGTAGCTCATCTCAAGTATCGTAAGTCTAAAGACTTTATGGCAAATGGCTATCTCATGCCTCAATACCGCTTGCTAAACTCTCTGGCCATGCTCTTCTTTTATCTTTGTATTTGGAACACTCTTTTTACAAGACTCTACATTTGTAGGGAGCAATCGGTTCAGCTATCTGGATTGTCGCATTTGGTATTTATAGCCAATGGAAATTTAGAAAATAAGTTTTACTCTCATCAACTTAGGTTGGTGAGTTTTTTAGTTTGACAGTTCTTCAAAATAGGAATATAATCAAGGCGTAAGTGTCTTTGAGGAGGTTTTGATGCACATTAGATTGGATAATACAGAGTCTCAGAAAGCGCAAGAAATTGGGGATTTGATTCGCTCCTATAATCGTTCTAAGAGAGAAGCAGCTGAAAGTGAGCCACTTAACCTTTATGTCGAAGATGATAGCGGTCAAGTCATGGCTGGTTTAGTAGCAGAGACCTTTGGAAATTGGCTAGAAATTGAGTATTTATTTGTGAAAGAGGATTTGCGAGGACAAGGAATCGGCTCCCAACTATTGCAACAAGCAGAAAGTGAAGCTAAGAAGAAAAACTGTCGCTTTGCTTTTGTGAATACGTATCAATTTCAAGCGCCATCCTTTTATCAAAAGCATGGTTACAAGGAAGTCTTTACTTTAAAAGACTATCCCTATACTGGACAAAGGCACTATTATCAAAAAGAGTTGTAAATGGAAAATGAACGATCGAAGAAATCGACACATCATAATGGAGTTGGCTTTAATGGATATCATACTAGATATGGGTAATGTTCTACTGAATGGAACAAGGATAAGATTTTGAAAGCTGTAGCTAAAACTCAGAAAGATTATCTGATCTTAGACAAGTCTATTTTCCAGTCGGGGCTCTGGGAAAGATTAGACTTAGGGACTTTGACTCGGGAAGAACTGGTTGATAAGGTTCTTTCTTTATTAGGGGATTGTTATCGGGAAAAGGTCGAAGAAGTGATTTGGAATTGGCCAGCCTATATCGATATTTACACGGAAGTCTTTCCGCTGCTTGCACGTTTAAAGGAAAAAGGTCATCGTATTTTTGTTCTATCTAATACATCGCCAGTTTTTTATGAATTATTGAAAGACCAACTATCTTCTTTAAATGGAATCTTAGATGGTTTCGTCCTTTCCTGTGATATCAAGATCATCAAACCATATCCAAAGATGTTTGAAGAAATTCTCCGTAATATCAGTTGGATCCAGAAAATTGTATTTTTCTGGATGATGTTAAAGATAATACTAATATGGCTGAAAGTTTAGGTATCAAAGCCTATCAAGTCAAACACAGAAGCGATGTCGTAGATGTTTTGAAAAAATTTGAATAAGTGGAAAACTCTCTATCATTTAGCTGGTAGGGAATTTTTGTTAAAAAAATCGCACAAAAATGACAGATATATATTGCATAATGTAAAAATATATGATATAATAAAGTTGAAAAAGAAGCGCGACTTTTAAAAATTAAGGAGGAGGTAACAAGTGGCTAAGAATTTAAAATTAAAAACTAGCTCGAGTAGAGCTTGATATGACACAAGGTGACTTTGGCAGAAGCTGTGGGTGTCACTAGCGCCAGACTATCGGTTTGATAGAAGCTGGAAAGTACAATCCTTCGCTTTCACTTTGCCAATCCATTTGCAGATGCTTAGGGAAAAACGTTGGATCAATTATTTTGGGAGGAAGAAGATGAAAAATAGATTTTTATTATTATCAATTACTGGATGAAAGAGAAGAACAACTGATGAATAAAGCAGGGGCAGAAAGTTTTCTATATCTCTATAGCATTATTATTTTCTATCTTATATGATTGCAGTATTAGCACCAAGTCTTTTTTTAATCCGAGCATGATTCTCATCATTATCATTATTGGGAACTTTTTACTTTTTTTCAACCGAGCTCGAAATCTTGGGTGTGACCTACTATAGTCGGTTTTCATTTTTACAATTTTAGGGATGCCTGTTATTAACTCTAGTGATTACAGCTACCTTGATGCTACAAAACTACCAGTTTAATATCGAAATTTATCAGCACAATCCTCTGAACGTTAAATACTTGTCTGCTTGGGCATTTACTATATCTCTTTATCTTCCTTGGGTCTTTATTGGAAACTCTAGGCTTTAAAAGAGTTATGGTGAATGGGCTCAGAAAAAGTTTGAGCAAGATATGGATGAACTTGAGAGTATGGAATAGCTTGTTAGCTTTTTATCCATCTTGGTAAAATGTGTTATAATAGTACTAATTTATGAGAAAAGAAGAAATATTTTCATCTTTTTTTACAAATAAGGAAGAAGGACAGTATATGTACCCAGATGACAGTTTAACATTGCACACAGATTTGTATCAGATTAACATGATGCAGGTTTACTTCGACCAAGGAATTCATAACAAGAAAGCAGTTTTTGAAGTTTATTTCCGCCAACAACCGTTTAAAAATGGTTATGCTGTTTTTTTGCAGGTTTGGAACGAATTGTGAACTACCTAGAAAAACCTGCGCTTTTCTGATAGCGATATTGCTTATTTGGAGTCACTTGGGTTATCATGGAGCCTTCTTGGAATATCTCCGTAATCTCAAGTTAGAGTTGACCGTACGTTCTGCTCAGGAAGGGGACTTAGTATTTGCTAATGAACCGATCGTTCAAGTGGAAGGACCTTTGGCTCAGTGTCAGTTGGTTGAAACAGCACTTTTAAATATCGTCAACTTTCAAACCTTGATTGCGACCAAGGCTGCTCGTATTCGTTCAGTCATTGAAGATGAGCCTTTGATGGAGTTTGGTACACGTCGTGCGCAAGAGATGGATGCAGCTATCTGGGGAACTCGTGCCGCTGTCATTGGTGGTGCCAATGGAACTAGTAATGTACGTGCTGGTAAGCTCTTTGGAATTCCGGTTTTAGGGACTCATGCTCATGCTTTAGTTCAAGTTTATGGCAATGATTATCAGGCTTTCAAGGCTTATGCCTCAACTCACAAAAACTGTGTCTTCTTAGTGGATACCTACGATACTCTTCGCATCGGTGTTCCAGCAGCCATTCAGGTTGCAAGAGAATTAGGTGACAAGATTAACTTTAAGGGAGTTCGTATTGACTCTGGTGATATCGCCTATATTTCTAAAAAAGTTCGTCAACAACTGGACGAGGCAGGATTTACTGATGCTAAAGATTTATGCATCCAATGACCTAGATGAAAATACTATCCTTAACCTCAAAATGCAAAAAGCTAAAATTGATGTTTGGGGTGTAGGGACTAAGCTTATCACAGCCTATGACCAACCAGCACTTGGAGCAGTTTATAAGGTTGTTGCCATTGAAGATGAAAATGGTCAGATGCGCAATACTATCAAACTTTCAAACAATGCAGAGAAGGTTTCAACACCAGGTAAGAAACAAGTTTGGCGCATCACCAGTCGTGAAAAAGGCAAGTCTGAAGGTGACTACATTACTTACGATGGTGTAGATGTTACTAGTATGACTGAAATCAAGATGTTCCATCCGACCTATACTTACATCAAGAAAACTGTCCGCAATTTTGATGCCGTTCCTCTCTTGGTGAACATCTTCAAGGACGGTAAGCTAGTCTATGATTTACCAAGTCTGCCTGAAATTCAAGCTTATGCTCGTAAGGAATTTGACAAGCTTTGGGACGAATACAAACGTGTTCTTAACCCACAACATTATCCTGTGGACTTGGCTCGTGATGTATGGCAAGACAAGATGGACTTGATTGATAAGATGCGTAAGGAAGCTCTAGGTGAAGGAGAAGAAGAATGAGTTTGCAAGATACCATTATCCAACAACTAGGCGTTAAACCAGTCATTGATGCTCAAGAAGAAATTCGTCGTTCCATTGACTTTTTGAAAAAATACCTTAAAAAACATCCTTTCCTTAAAAGTTTTGTATTAGGAATTTCTGGTGGTCAAGACTCGACTTTAGCTGGTCGCCTTGCCCAACTAGCTATAGAAGAAATGCGAGCTGAAACCGGTGATGATTCTTATAAATTTATAGCAGTTCGCCTGCCTTATGGAATTCAAGCAGATGAGGATGATGCCCAAAAAGCCCTAGCTTTTATCCAGCCAGATGTGAGTTTGGTGGTCAATATCAAGGATTCTGTAGATGCAATGGCAGCGGCAGTAGAGGCTACTGGTAGTCCAATGTCAGACTTTAATAAAGGGAATATCAAGGCTAGAAGCCGGATGATTGCCCAATATGCACTCGCAGGAGCTCATAGCGGAGCTGTTATCGGGTACAGACCATGCTGCGGAAAAATATCACAGGTTTCTTTACCAAGTTTCGGTGACGGCGGTGCAGATATTCTCCCCTCTATCGCCTCAATAAACGTCAAGGGAAACAACTCTTGAAGGAACTTGGAGCTGATCCAGCCCTCTATGAAAAAGTACCGATTGCCGATCTAGAAGAAGAGAAACCAGGGTTGGCAGATGAAGTTGCACTCGGTGTAACCTACGCAGAGATTGATGACTACCTGGAAGGTAAACAAATCAGCCAAGAAGCCCAAGCTACCATTGAAAAATGGTGGCACAAAGGCCAACACAAACGCCACCTACCAATCACAGTGTTTGATACGTTTTGGGAGTAAAAAGGTCCACTGGACCTTTTTACCTTCTTGCCTAGAAATTAGAAAGCAAGAATAATCTCCGGGGGACCTTTTTAGCCCGAGCCTTAAAATAGAAAAGCGAGGAAGGTCCGGAGGACCTTTTTTTGGCTGAGTCTTGAAACGGGAAAACGAGGAAGAGTTCTATGAATACATTTTTTTAACTCTTATAACCTTGATTTAATAGCGTTTTAGGACTTTTGAATCTTGCAAAAATAGACTCATTTTTTTCAAATTTTTTTGTAACTTTTTGGTAACTCTGTTGTATCAAAAAGTTTTTACATATGCTACTATCTTCGTTATAGCTAACTTTAATTCTCATTTATTAAGTATACCTAAGTGTTTATGTTTAAATTTTGTATAGAATAGCTGTACCTCTTAATAGAGTTATGATTACGCTTTCAATTAAGCCTCGTTTATGATACTATTATAGTAATAGAAAAAATTCTTAGTTCGCTAAAAACCTTTATTCGAGTTCCAGATAAAAAAGAAATTTTATCCATTAAAAAAATACGTTTCATAAGTTACTTACTTGATATTAATAGAATTCCAATTTATATAATTAAATCAAAGATGACACTGGAATCAGGAGGATTTATTATGGTTAATAATGTAGCTGTTAAAGTCTCAAACCTTTCAAAAGAATTTTTGTTAGGGCAAGACAAAACTGTCTCTATTTTGAAAGATGTTTCTTTATCTGTCAATTATGGGGAATTTGTATCAATACTTGGTGTCAGTGGTTCTGGAAAGTCTACTTTGCTAAGTTGCTTATCAAGTTTATCTGAACCAACAAGTGGCGAAGTTGTTATCAATGGTATAAATCCATATACCTTAAAAGAAGGGAAGCTTGCTAAATTTAGAAGGCAAGATATTGCAATTATTTTTCAAAACTATAATCTGGTACCCGCTCTACCTGTACTAGAAAATGTTACACTTCCTCTGAGACTCTCAGGAAAGAGTGTTGATAGAAATAAAGTAAAAAAAATGTTGGATAGTTTGAATTTTAAAGCAGAACTATCATCATTAGTTGCTACCTTATCAGGTGGAGAACAGCAAAAAGTGGCTATTACTCGTGCAATAATAGCTGATAGTAAAATTATTTTTGCTGATGAGCCAACAGGAGCTCTGGACAGCGTCTCAAGAAAACTTATTTTTGAAACACTTCGTAATTTAGCGAGTCAAGGAAAATGTGTTCTTATGGTCACTCATGATATTGAGTTGGCTTCAAAAACTGACAGAGCACTCATTTTAAAAGACGGAAAAATATCTCGACAAATTATTAAACCTTCAGCTGATGAGCTCTACCAAGCACTTGAAAGTAGTAAAGATTAATTTGAGGAGGATTTATTATGCTAAAATTAATCATTTACCAATTTCAGTACTCAAAAAAAGACAATGGTTAGGAACAATACCATTACTATTTGTATCTAGCCTGATTGTTGGAACATCTTTATTTGGTATTGCTAGTGCAATAAAGACTGCTAATATTAACGCTTCACAACTTTTTTTCAAATGCTAATAGTTTTTTTGGCGGGACTACTCTATTTTTTTCCTTATTTCAAATAATATAAGACTGCTAATAGATATCTTTAAAAAAGGATTACCAATTATGGGCTACCCTAGGCGCAAGCAGAACTCAGCTATCTTTATTAGTATCTGGACAGTTTTATTTAATGGCAGTGATTGTTAGTAGTATTGGTACAATACTTTCATTTATCATGGCAGATAGTTACTACAAATTTTTTTACAAAAATTTATTAGGAAGAGATGAGTTACCTGATTTAGTTATTACAGCCAACATTCAATCAATTTTATTGAGTGTTTTTTTATAGTCCCAACAATTGTCGGGATAGGGGCTTACTTTTTATTCAAGTCGAATACTTAAAATATCATCAATATTAAAAACCAAAAAAAGAAAAAAAGAAAAAGTTACAGTAACTGGTTTTATTAACATCTCTGTTCGTTTAATCCTATGGTTACTATGTATAGGTTTTATTGTTTCAGCAGGTTTTAGCAGTAATAAAGAAATAATTTCAACACAGTCAAGCATAATATTATTTTTTTATTAATTATTCACATCCTTATTATTCAATCACTATCTCCATCAATTCAAATGTTTCTAATAAAAATTTTTTTAATGAGGATATTCCCAACTGAAAATTATGTAATCAATACAGGCTTTTTGGAATCTACTATCCAATCCTAGCTATTTGAAAAAGTATACAAACTTCAATGAGCATGGGAGTAACTCTCATTTCTGGGTTTATTCTTTACACCCAAAATATGTATTCATTCATGAATACAGCAAACGGTGTACTCGAAGCAAGAGCTTCCTTTATTGCTTATCTGTCTGCTCCAATTATTCTGATTATTACTAGTTCTATTTCTCTTACAATTTTATCTTCTAAATAAAGATATTGAAGACATTAAACAGTTAAAGACACTGGGAGTGTCAAGATTACAACTTTTTAAAATACGTATAGGCGAGGCAATAATACATTCGGTGTTAATTTTATTAGTATCAGTAATTTTCAATTTAATTATTTTAATTTTAGTTAGCTTTATTGGCCAACTTTTTAGGCCAAAGTGTAGTAGATATATCGGGTTTTTGGCAACCGAGTCTTATAGTTATTTCTTTGTTAGTTATTTTTTATAGTATTACAAAGGGATTTTATATATTTCGAGATAGATAAATTGGAATAGTTACTGATTCAAAAAGAACACACTTATTGACATTGAAACAAAAGCAATACTAAAATGAAAAAGACAAGGATAAAGCACCTTGTCTTTTTAAAAATACTAACAGCTTAGACTAACAATGGGACTTTTTTCATAATTTAGCACCTCTTTATTAACCTGGTCAAGATACGGATTTTGAGTCCAATTGACCTTTTTAGCTTGGGCATTCAAATAGAAAGCGAGTTACGATTATGAAACCACTAGGTACACAAACTATAGAAACTGAACGATTGATCTTGAGGAGATTTGTGGAAGGTGATGCTCAAGCCATGTTTGATAATTGGGCTTCACGCTCAGAAAATCTGACTTATGTGACTTGGAATCCACACCTGAATGTCGAACAGACTAGAAATTCTATTGGCAATTGGGTAGCATCCTATGACAATCCTAACTATTACAAATGGGCCATTTGTCTCAAAGATAATCCAAACTATGTCATTGGAGATATTAGTCTGGTCAGTGTGGATGAAGAAAACTCTAGCTGTGAAGTCGGATATATCTTAGGGATGGACTACTGGGGACGAGGACTCATGACAGAAGCCTTGAAGGCTGTTTTATCATACTGTCTAGATGAGATTGGATTTGAAGAGGTTGATGCTTGCTATGCAAGTTTAAATCCCGCCTCTGGTCGTGTGATGGAAAAGGCGGGTATGACTTTTTGGAAGACGATTCCAAATGCAGTTGAACGAAAAGGTTATATAGCTGATAAAAATTTATTATCAAATCAAAAAAATAAGATGGAAAAGAATAACTTTTTCCATCTTATTTTTTTATAATATACTTTTTAATCAAAATAAAGCAAATCTTTGCTGGTACTTGTAAAGAGGTCAAAACCATCTTTGGTAACAACACCACAATCTTCGATGCGGACACCGACTTTACCAGGGATGTAGATACCAGGCTCAACTGAGAAGCACATGCCTTCTTCGATAACCATGTCGTTTCCTTCCATGATGGATGGGAACTCGTGGACATCCATACCGATACCATGACCGAGACGGTGGTTGAAGTACTCACCGTAGCCAGCTTTTTCGATCACTTCACGAGCTGCGCGGTCTACTTCATGAGCTGTCACACCAGGTTTGATAAAGTCAAGGGCAGCTTGTTGAGCTTCTAGAGTCAAGTTGTAAATATCTTTCTTGAAATTGGTCTGGTTTACCAACAGCGACTGTACGAGTCATATCTGATGCATAACCATTCACCATCACACCGAGGTCAAAGAGGAGAAGGGCATTGTTTTCAACCTTGTTAGCTCCAGGGATACCATGCGGATTTGCAGCGTTATCACCTGTCAAAACCATAGTATCAAAGCTCATTTCATAGCCTTCACGTTTCATAGCAAAATCGATTTGCGCAATGATATCAGTTTCCGTATTATCAAGAGAGATATTGTCAAAACCAACTTTAACAGACTTGTCGGCGTAAACACCTGCAACCATCATCTTTTGCACTTCGTCTGCTGATTTGATCAAGCGCATGCGTTGGATCAATGGAGTCAAGTTCTCAAACTCAGCACTTTCAAAGACAGTTTTCAAACCGTGATATTTAGTCAAGATGAGATTGTCAAACTCAACTGCTACACGTTTGAAATCAAGCTGTGGCAAGGAGTTTTGGATTTTCTTCCAAGGGTTTTCAGAGTCCACATAGCCCACAACTGGGAAAGAGACAGTGCTAGTCGCACGTTCAACCTCAAGTGCTGGAACGAAGAGAAGCGGTTCCTGATTTCCAAGGACAAAAAGGAACATTTGACGTTCGTGTGGATCACTGTAAAAGCCAGTGAGGTAATTAATTGTGACGGGGTCAGATACGACAGCGACGTCTAGCTTTTCTGATTCAAGATAAGTTAAGATTTGTTGTAATTTAGACATATGCTACCTTCTTTCTACCCCTCTATTTTTGCAAAAATTAGGAGAAAATGCAAGGGAGAAGGGGAAAAGAACCTAAAAAAATTCCAACAGCTAATAGCATGTTGGAATCTAAATATTAGTCGAATTCTGCCTTGCTCTTAACATCGCTATATTCTTCAGCGATTTCTTGGCTGAGAATTTCCTCGTAAGTTGGTAGAACAATGTCCTGACCATATTTTTTCTTAAGAGCAGTAGTGACCAAGCGATAGGCTAGATTGGCGTTACGAGAAAGGATTGGCCCGTGGAAATAAGAACCGAAAACATTTTTATAGTGAACACCTTCACCGACCTTTTCTTCGTTGTTGCCATTTCCATAGACAACCTGCCCCAATGGTTTTTGGTCATCTGAGAGGAAGGTGCGGCCTTGGTGATTTTCAAAACCATAGTAGGTTTCATCGAATTCTTCGTTATGAATTTTAATGTCACCAATGAATCGGTTGTTGGTTTGGTTGAGTGTATAATGTCCCATGACACCTAGACCTTCGATGCGTCTTCCAGAAGCTTCAATATAATACTGACCCAATAGTTGGAAACCACCGCAGATAGCAAGGACGACACCATCATTTTGGATAAAGTTGTCGATACTTTCTTTTTTAGCAGGCAAATCACCAGCAATGATACTTTGTTCAAAGTCTTGGCCACCGCCGAAAAAGGCAATATCGTAGTGATGTTCATCGAAATTATCATGAAGCGAAACGATATCAACTGTTACATGTGCACCCAGCTTTTCAGCGACGTACTTGAGCATGAGGATGTTTCCATTATCTCCGTAGGTGTTCATGAGATTCCCATAGAGGTGGGCGATATTTAGTTGGTAAGGATAATTGCCGTCTTTTGAGGAAAGTGAAGTATAAACCATTAGTTCATCTCCTTTCTAACAAGCTGACGATTGGCTAGTAATTCTCGGAATTCCAGCATAGCCGTATAAGTCGCAAGGATATAGGCATGCTTGCAGTCTTGAGCTTCGATCGTTTTGAGAACTTGTTCCAGACTACTTGTTTCAGTGATCTTGTCAGCTGGATAGCCAGTAACACGTAGACGACGAGCAATTTCAGAATGACGAACTCCACCCGCATTGATTTCAGGAATGTCCATATCAGTAATTTGCTCAAAGTCAGCATCCCAAATCCAGCTGGTATCAATCCCGTCCGCATAGTTGGCATTGAGGAGAACAGATAGACTAAATGGGATAAGGAGCTAGTTTGATCATTTCGATGGCCTGGGTAGCACCAACAGGATTTTTAATAAGAACCAGTGTGCATTCCTTGTCACCGATATGGAAGGTTTCTTGTCGTCCAAAGACAGCACGACTCTTGTCAAATCCTTGTTTAATCAGTTGAGAATCAGCGCCTAGGTAACGGGCGATAGCAACTGCAGCCAGAGCATTGTAGATATTATAAAGCCCACCGATTTGAATACCATATTCCTGACCCGTCAATAACAAAAGCGAGAACGATTGTTAGTCAACTCAACCAATTCTGTCAGACGGTAGTCCAAGTCAGGACGTTTACATCCACAATTTTCACAGATATAAGCTCCCAAGTTAGCATAAGTATTGAGCTCATATTTCAGAATACTTTGACATTCAGGGCAGAGAATACCTTCAGTATTGTAGTGAGCAAGTTGCGCTGGACCTTTTCTCCAGATCAAAACCAAAAATACTGAACAGGATTTGGAAATTGCAGGCTTGTAGAAAAGCGGACTATCACCGTTCAGCAGAACAGTAGCAGTAGGAACTTTTCGAATAGCGTCCAAAAATCATGTTGTAGGTCGTATAAATCTCACCGTAGCGGTCCATCTGGTCGCGGAAGATATTGGTGATGACGAAAAGACTAGGCTGGATGTAGTCACAGATACGTGAGAGACTAGCTTCGTCGATTTCAAGCACTGCAATGTTTTTTCCCGTTTTTGAAGATTTTGCAGTCAAGAAAGTAGTCGTAATCCCCTGTGATCATGTTGGCACCACTTGGATTAGTTAACACTTGACCATAAATTTCCTTTAGGATACCGACAGTGAGGGCGGTTGTCAAGGGTTTTTCCATTGGTACCAGTTACTACAACAATTTCGTAGTTTTTCGCTAAATGTTGTAAAATATCTTTATCAAATTGAAGGGCAAGTTTTCCAGGAGCGTACTTCCACGTCCAAGACGACTCAAAATAAAATGAGAAGAACGTCCCAGCAAGAAGGCCCAAAGTAGTTTTTAATTTCATGTTTCTATTATATCATAAAAAGCTGAAAAAGACAGATTTGAGATTTTTGGATAAAAAAACAACCCTAAGGAGGTTGTTTTTATAAGTTTGTCTTAGCTAAATCGCAAAACAAGTCATTCAAGTTTCTCAGCCAAGGTTGGGTGAGTGAAGATTTGTTTTGTGAAGTAAGTGTATGGGATTTTGTTGTCCATAGCAACAGTAATGATGTTGATGATTTCTTGTGATCCTTCTGAGAAAGATAGTTGCTCCGAGAATTTCTTTTAGTTTCAGTATTGACAACAGCTTTGAAGGCTCCACGAAGGTCACCATTTACATGACCACGAGGCATAGCAGCAACAGGGATTTCCTTTAACAGCGTATGGAAGTTTCAAATCAGCTGCTTGACTTTCAGTCAAACCAACTTGTGAAAGGGCAGGTGTGATGAACATGGTGTTTGGAACATTGAGACGGTCTTCAAGTGTGTAGCTGCCATCACCAGCAAGGTAGCTGTAAACAACACGGAAGTCATCTAGTGAAATGTAGGTAAATTGAAGTCCACCGTTGACATCTCCAACTGCAAAGACACCAGGAACGTTTGTTTGACAGTGTTTTGTCCACCTTAATAGCACCACGTTCAGTTAGTTCAATATCTGTATTTTTCAAGTTGAAGTGGTTCTACATTTGGTTTACGTCCAGTTGCGTAGAGAAGGGCGTCAAAACGGTAGGTTTCATTCTCTGTCACGACAAGAACTTGGTCACCATCGTTTTTGATTTCAGTAGTATGGATATTTTGAAGCAATTCAATGCCGTCTTCTTCCATGTATTGTTTAGCAAGAGCAGCAATAGAAGGTTCTGCGCGAGGTAGGAAAGTATCTAGAGCATCTAAGACTGTTACCTTGCTTCCGAGTTTATTGTAGAGACCAGCAAACTCAAGACCGATATTTCCACCACCAAGAATTCCGAGTTTTTTTCTGGTAATTGTTCCAAGTTTTGGATACCAGTTGAATCAAAGACATTCTTGCTAGTAGACAGTCCTGAATAGGCAAAACGTTTGAAACAGCACCAGTGTTGATGACGATTGTTTCAGCAGTTAGTTCTTGTTTTTCATCACCAGCTTGAATTTCGATGACCTTGTTTGAAACAAAGTGGGCTTCGGCATCAATGATATCAACTCCAGTACCAGCGATCGTAGCATAGTTTTTACCATTGAGGCGTGTAGTAACAGTATTTTTAGTAGCCATGACCTCGTCAAATGATAAGTTCTTTTCTGCAGCAACTAACAAGGTTTTAGTTGGGATACAACCGATATTGATACAAGTTCCGCCGTACATCGCCTTACTACGTTCGATAAGGGCAACTTTTTTACCAGCTGAAGCTAGTTTGGCAGCAAGAGTTTTACCTGCCTTACCAAATCCAATAACAATTAAATCGTATGTTAACATTTTTAAATCCTCCTGTTTGATTTTCATTCTAGCACAAGAAAAAAACTTTTGCACAAATCTGCTACGGGAAAAAATATTTCAGAACCAAAATAGTCTCACGAAATAGCTTTTTGAGAATCGAGTTCAAAAAGATAGAAAAATCGTTTACATGACTTAATCAGGAGGTTAGACTATCTTTTGAACTTCTCTTGTGTTATACTAGATAAGTTGCAAAAAAGCAGTACTTTTTCTTTAGTGGAAAAGAAGCAACACGGTCTTTCATAAAAGATATGAAAGTACGTCATGACAAGAAAAGTATAAACTAAGCGCTATAGGATGGCTTCGCACCATCTTTAGAAAGAAGAATAACGTGAAATTTAATGAATTTAATCTTTCTGCTGATTTGTTAGCAGAAATCGAAAAAGCAGGATTTGTAGAAGCAAGTCCTATCCAAGAGCAAACCATTCCTTTGGCTCTTGAAGGAAAAGATGTTATCGGTCAAGCTCAGACTGGTACAGGGAAAACTGCAGCCTTTGGCTTGCCAACCCTTGAAAAAATTCGTACAGAAGAAGCAACTATCCAAGCTTTGGTCATTGCCCCAACTCGTGAACTAGCTGTTCAAAGTCAGGAAGAACTCTTCCGCTTTGGTCGTAGTAAGGGTGTGAAAGTCCGTTCTGTTTATGGTGGTTCAAGTATTGAAAAACAAATCAAGGCTCTTAAATCAGGAGCTCATATCGTAGTTGGAACGCCTGGTCGTCTCCTAGACTTGATCAAACGCAAGGCCTTGAAATTACAGGACATTGAAACTCTTATCCTTGACGAAGCAGATGAAATGCTGAACATGGGATTCCTTGAAGACATCGAAGCAATCATCTCTCGTGTACCAGAAAATCGTCAAACCTTGCTCTTTTCAGCAACTATGCCAGATGCTATCAAACGTATCGGGGTTCAGTTCATGAAAGAACCTGAGCATGTGAAGATTGCTGCAAAAGAATTAACAACAGAACTAGTAGACCAGTACTATATCCGTGTAAAAGAACAAGAAAAATTCGACACCATGACTCGTCTTATGGATGTTGATCAACCTGAGTTGTCAATCGTTTTTGGTCGTACCAAACGTCGTGTAGACGAATTAACTCGTGGGCTTAAAATCCGTGGTTTCCGTGCAGAAGGGATTCATGGAGATTTGGACCAAAACAAACGCCTTCGTGTCCTTCGTGATTTTAAAAATGGCAACCTTGATGTCCTAGTTGCAACAGACGTGGCTGCTCGTGGTTTGGATATCTCAGGTGTGACCCATGTATACAACTATGATATTCCTCAAGACCCTGAGAGTTATGTTCACCGTATCGGTCGTACAGGCCGTGCAGGTAAGTCAGGTCAGTCTATTACCTTCGTTTCACCTAATGAAATGGGTTATCTCCAAATCATTGAGAACTTGACTAAGAAACGTATGAAAGGTCTCAAACCTGCAAGTGCAGAAGAAGCCTTCCAAGCTAAGAAGCAAGTAGCTCTTAAGAAAATTGAACGTGATTTTGCGAATGAGGAGATTCGTAGTAACTTTGAGAAGTTTGGCAAGGATGCTCGTCAATTAGCCTCAGAATTCAGTCCAGAAGAATTGGCTATGTATATCCTCAGCTTAACTGTTCAAGACCCAGATAGTCTTCCAGAAGTTGAGATTGCACGTGAAAAACCTTTACCATTTAAACCATCTGGTGGTGGCTTCGGTGGCAAAGGCAAGGGTGGTCGAGGAGGCCGTCGTGGAGACGACCGTAGAGACCGTGATCGCCGTGGCAATGGACGTCGTGATGACTATCGTAAAAGGTGGACGTTCAAAAGCGATCGCTTTGATAAAGGAGAAGCGTTACCGTAAGGACAACAAAAAAACCACGCAATACTTCAAGCGAAAAGCAAACAGGCTTTGTTATTCGTAACAAAGGAGATAAATAACAAAAAAAGCGATTCACTAAGGTGAATCGCTTTTCTATATAAGGAGACCGAGAGTCATATGAAAAGTAATACTAGAAGTTTGTATTTATAAATTTGTTATCTTGTAATATTATCTTATCAAAAAAATGAAGGACCTGTCAATAAGAAAATAATAAAAAAATAGGAAAAATTTTCGAAATACACTTGAATTGCAATTCAATAAACAATTTTCAGATAATTGTTGAAAATAGTCAGAATTTTTATGATATAATGAAAGCGATTATATGCGAGGTAAAAAATGGCACATTTATTAGAAAAAAACAAGAAAAAAATCACATCAATCTTTAAAGCGTTCGGAGGAGCAATTACAAGATGAGCTTCCTATAATGCCATTACACGTCAATTAGCAGATATTATTGACTGTAACGCTTGTATCGTGAATAGCAAGGGGTCGTTTGTTGGGCTACTTTATGCGCTATAAAGACTAATAATGACCGAGTAGAGCAATTCTTCCAATCAAAGACTTTTTCCCAGAAGATTATGTGCAAGGGGCAAACATGATCTACGATACGGAGGCCAATCTTCCAGTAGAGCATGATTTGACAATTTTCCCAACTGAGAGTCGTTCTGATTTCCCAGATGGTTTGACAACAATTGCTCCAATCCATGTCTCTGGGTATTCGCTTGGGTTCATTGATTATTTGGCGAAATGACAAGAAAGTTTGAAGATGATGATTTGATTCTTGTTGAGATTGCTAGCACTGTAGTAGGAATTCAACTCTTTGAACTTCCAACGTGAAGAAGATGAGAAAAATATTCGTCGTCGTACGGCTGTAACTATGGCGGTCAATACACTTTCATACTCTGAACTTAGAGCAGTATCGGCTATTTCTAGCTGAATTAAATGGTAATGAAGGTCAATTGACAGCTTCAGTCATTGCTGACCGTATCGGTATCACTCGTTCTGTGATTGTCAATGCTCTTCGTAAACTCGAATCGGCAGGGATTATTGAGAGTCGTTCTTTGGTATGAAAGGAACTTATCTCAAAGTTCTCATTCCAGATATTTTTGAAGAAGTGAAAAAGAGGGACTATTAATGGCTAAGGCTTTAATTTCTATTGACTATACAGAAGATTTTGTAGCGGACCATGGGAAACTGACTGCGGGAGCTCCAGCTCAAGCAATATCTGATGATATATATGGGGTGACCCAAAAGGCTTTTGAACGTGGAGATTATATCTTTTTTACCATCGATGCTCATGAAGAAAATGATGTCTTTTCATCCTGAAAGTAAAGCTATTTCCCGCCTCATAATATTATTGGGACTAGTGGACGAAACTTGTATGGCAAGTTAGCAGACTTTTATCATGAGCATGCTGATGATAGTCGTATTTTCTGGATGGACAAACGTCACTATTCGGCCTTTTCTGGAACAGATTTGGATATCCGTCTCAGAGAGCGTAGAGTAGATACAGTCATTTTGACAGGAGTTCTTACAGATATTTGTGTCTTGCATACAGCCATTGATGCTTATAATCTTGGTTATCAGATAGAAGTTGTGAAACCAGCAGTTGCATCCATTTGGCCTGAAAAATCATGCCTTTGCACTTGGACATTTTCAAGAATACACTTGGAGCGAAATTGGTTGATGAAAAATCTAGTTGAAATTACAGAATAATACATTTCAAAGATGAAAAAAATCTGAAAAAAAGTGTTGACAATTTTTTTCAAAGTTGATATACTAGTAAAGTAATCGACGCGGGGATGGCGGAATTGGCAGACGCGCAGGACTAAGGATCCCTGTGACTGCTTTTAGGTCGTGAGGGTTCAAGTCCCTCTCTCCGCATAGGATAAGAGCTGACAATTGCTAGCTCTTTTTTTGTTTGAATGCATAGCAGTAAACCTACAAGAGAAGAATACCTTTTTCTTGTAGTTTTTTTCTTTCAATTCAAAAAAAGTGTTATAATATATATAGAAAGTAACTACAAAAAAGTCTTTTATGAAGATAATCGAGTAATAGATACTAATAGGTTTAGTTAAAGCGGATATAAAAAGTTAGGAAAGGAGGGGTAGATAGTCATATAGTATTTGAAAAATAAGTATTTCAAAAAAATGTAAAGGAGGATTACGATGGTTAATGAACTTCAACGAATCATAAGTGCCTTTATTCAAATTCTCTTTATTATTTTACTACCTTCTATCTGGTGGTTTCTGACTGTGAGGGGAAAAGTCCCATTTATAGAATGGATTGGTTTAAAAATCTATTAAAAGGGGTTAAAGATTCTGATCCGATCTCATGGATAATTGGTGGATTTCTTATTTACCATTTTTATATGTTTTGTCTTTCCTCTAACACGTAGTATAGAAACGGCTACTTCGGCTTTTTCTGGTATGGGCTATAAGGCTTTACCAAGTATTCTAATTTACAGTATTTTGCAAACATCTTTGCCAGAGGAACTGCTATTTAGAGGATTTCTACTGAAACGAATGGCAAATCACATGCCGTTTGTCTTTGCAAATACGATACAGGCTATCGCTTTTTGGATTGCTTCATGGAGTATTATTTGCTTCAGTAGTAAGTTTTAGAAGTCACTTTTTCATTATATTTTTTTACTGGAGCAATAGCAGCTTATCTTGGTTTTGTTAATGAAAAGAAAGCTGGAGGGTCCATTTTAACAAGTTGGATCATACATGCACTAGCTAACATCCTGTCTGGTTTAGTTGCCGCATTTTCTTTGCTTTGAGTAAATAAAGTTATAAAAATGGAGCTGGTAGAAATACCAGCTTTTTTCAAAAATAAATCAAAAATTTTTTTCGATTTCATAAACATTTCATATTTGGATATTATAATGGTTTTACAAATATGGAGGTGCTATATGAATCCCACTCAAAGAGCTTAGGGCTTACGTCAGCAGAAAACGACTGAGAAGTCTCATATTATTCTTGATTCTATTTGTCTTATTGGCTGGAATATCGGCTTGTCTGACGCTCATGAAGTCCAACAAAACAGTAGAAAATAATCTCTATCGCTCATTGAATACGTCTTTTTCGATTAAAAGAATAGAAGAAGATCAAACTTTTCAATTGTCTCAACTAGACGAGCTTAAACAGATAAAGGGGCTTGAGAGGATTTCACCTGAGCTAGAAACAATAGCCAAGTTAACTGACAAAGAAGTCGTTACTGGAGAACAAAGTATTCAACGGGATGATTTGACAGAGGCTGAAAAAAATCTTATCAGTATGATTGCATTAGAAGACTCTTCCAAGGATGTTTCTTTTACAAGTTCTGCCTTTACCCTTAAAGAAGGAAGACACCTAGAAAAAGGAGATAGTCAGAAAATCTTAGTCCATGAAGAATTAGCTAAGAAGAATAACTTAAAACTTGGGGATAAGATTAGTTTAAATCCTGGTCAAGTTGAAGGAAATAGTGGACAAAGGCTAGACTATGAAATCGTAGGTATTTTCTCAGGTAAGAAGCAAGAGAAATTTACCGGTCTTTCGTCAGATTTTAGTGAAAACACGGTCTATACAGACTATGAAAGCAGTCAAATTCTTCTTGGGAATAAGGAAGCTCAAGTCACTGCAGCCCGTTTCTATCTTGAAAATCCAAAAAGATATGGATAGCATCATTCAAGAGGTTGAAAAGTTATCCCTGGAAAATCAAGGGTTTCCAAGTGGAAAAGGAAAATAAGGCCTTTGAACAAATCAAGGATTCAGTTTCGACCTTCCAAACCTTCCTCCAAATTTTCCTCTATGGCATTATGATTGCTGGGGTAGGAGCACTGGTCTTGGTCTTGTCACTTTGGTTACGAGAGCGAGTCTACGAGGTTGGTATTTTATTGGCACTAGGAAAAGGAAAAATAGCAATCTTTAGCCAATTCTACCTGGAAGTCATTCTGGTTTCATTGGCAGCTATTCTGCCTGCATTTGTGGCTGAGAATGCCATCACTTCCTATCTCTTGAAGACTGTACTAGCAAGTGGCGATCAAGCTGCACTACAAGATACGCTAGCAAAAGCAACTAATCTTTCAACAAGTCTTCTTTCATTTGGAGAATCTTATGTCTTTCTCCTTGTGATTAGCTGCTTGTCAGTTGCACTTTGTTTTATCTTTTTATTTAGAAAATCACCGAAAGAAATTTTATCATCCATCAGTTAATAAAGGAGAAATCATGACTTTACTACAATTACAAGATCTTACTTATCGTTACAAGAACACTGCAGAAGCAGTCTTATATAAAATCAATTACGATTTTGAACCAGGCAAGTTTTATAGTATTATCGGAGAATCAGGAGCAGGTAAATCCACGCTCTTGTCCCTATTAGCAGGACTTGATAGCCCAGTCGAAGGAGCTATCTTATTCGAAGGCAAGGATATTCGTGAACAAGGTTATTCTTATCATCGCATGCACCATATCTCGCTAGTTTTCCAAAACTATAACCTGATTGATTATCTTTCTCCATTGGAAAATATCCGCTTGGTTAATAAAAAAGCTAGCAAGGATACCCTTCTTGAACTTGGTTTAGATGAAAGTCAAATCAAGAGAAATGTACTCCAATTATCAGGTGGGCAGCAACAACGTGTTGCCATTGCTCGTAGCCTTGTATCGGAAGCACCAGTGATTTTAGCAGATGAACCAACAGGAAACTTGGATCCTAAGACTGCTGGGGATATCATCGATTTGCTCAAATCTCTCGCTGAGAAAACAGGCAAGTGTGTGATCGTTGTGACCCACAGCAAGGAAGTAGCACAGGCGTCAGATATTACACTTGAATTGAAGGATAAGAAACTGACTGAAATAAGAACAAACAGTAACTAAAACTTTTTAAACATATTAAAAAAATGGAAGTAAATCTAGAAAGGAATCTTATGTTACACAACGCATTTGCCTCATGTCACAAGAAAATTTTTCAAGTCTATTGTGATCTTTCTTATCATTCTCTTGATGGCTAGTTTGAGTTTGGTCGGCTTGTCTATCAAGGGTGCGACAGCCAAGGCTTCTCAGGAAACCTTTAAAAATATCACCAATAGTTTCTCTATGCAGATCAATCGCAGGGTCAACCAAGGAACTCCACGTGGTGCAGGGAATATCAAGGGTGAAGATATCAAAAAAATTACCGAGAATAAAGCTATCGAATCCTACATCAAACGGATCAATGCTATCGGAGATTTGACAGGATACGAACTGATTGAGACACCTGAAACCAAGAAAAATCTAACGCCAGATCGAGCTCAACGTTTTGGAAGTAGTTTGATGATAACAGGTGTTAATGACTCTTCTAAAGAAGATAAGTTTGTATCAGGCTCTTACAAATTAGTCGAAGGTGAGCATTTAACCAATGACGACAAATACCAGATTCTCATGCATAAAGACCTGGCTGCTAAACACGGTTGGAAAGTAGGAGACAAGGTCAAACTCAACTCTAATATCTACGATGCAGATAATGAAAAAGGAGCCAAGGAAACAGTAGAAGTAACGATCAAAGGACTCTTTGATGGACATAACAAATCTGCTGTGACCTATTCACAAGAACTTTATGAGAATACAGCTATCACAGATATTCACACAGCTGCCCAGCTCTATGGTTATACAGAAGATACAGCTATTTATGGAGATGCGACCTTCTTTGTAGCTGGAGATAAGAACTTAGATAGTGTCATGCAAGAATTAGGGTCTATCAACGGTATCAACTGGAAAATGTATAGCTTGATTAAGAGTTCATCTAACTATCCTGCCCTCGAACAATCTATCTCAGGTATGTACAAGATGGCTAATCTTCTCTTCTGGGGTAGCTTGAGCTTCTCTGTTCTTCTACTGGCTCTCTTACTGACACTATGGATTAACGCCCGTCGTAAAGAGGTTGGAATTCTCCTTTCAATTGGTCTAAAACAAGCAAGTATTCTAGGTCAATTTATCACAGAAGCAGTTATGATTGCAATTCCAGCTCTCATTTCAGCCTACTTCCTAGCCAACCATACAGCTCGTACTATTGGAAATACAGTTCTTGCCAATGTCACATCAGATGTGGCCAAGCAGGTAAGTAAGGCTGCACAAGCTTCCAATCTCGGTGGTGGAGCAGAAGTGGATGGCTTTAGTAAAACACTTTCTAGTCTTGATATTTCCATTCAACCATCAGACTTTGCTATCGTTTTTGTTCTTGGATTGGTTCTAGTAGTACTAGTTATGGTACTTGCTTCAAGCAATCTCCTCTTCAAGCAACCAAAAGAACTTTTGATAGACGGTGAATAAGAATCGTGCTACCTATTCTCTTTCAAATGAGATATAATATAGGTAGCATTTTTGATAGAAAAGGATTTATATGAAAATTCTAATTGTAGAAGATGAAGACATGATCCGCGAGGGAATTAGTGACTATTTGACGGATTTTGGCTATGAAACCCTTCAGGCAGCAGATGGCCTTGAGGCCTTAGAACAATTTTCTCATCATCAGGTTGCCTTGGTTCTCCTAGATATTCAAATGCCCAAACTCAATGGTTTAGAGGTCTTGTCAGAAATTCGTAAGACCAGCCAAGTTCCAATCTTGATGTTGACAGCCTTTCAGGACGAAGAGTATAAAATGAGTGCCTTTGCCTCACTAGCAGATGGATATCTGGAAAAGCCTTTTTCCCTTTCTTTGTTGAAGGTTCGGGTGGATGCTATTTTTAAACGTTATTATGATACCGGTCGTATTTTTACCTATAGAGACACTCAGGTAGACTTTGACAGCTATAGCGCCAAAGTGGCTGGTCAAGAAGTTGCAGTGAATGCAAAAGAACTGGAAATTTTAGACTATCTGGTTAAAAATGAAGATCGAGCCTTAACACGGTCGCAGATTATCGATGCTGTATGGAAGATGACAGATGAGGTCCCTTTTGACAGAGTGATCGATGTCTATATCAAGGAACTACGGAAAAAATTGGATTTAGACTGTATTCTTACCGTGCGCAATGTTGGTTATAAATTGGAGAGAAAATGAGACGTTCAGGTTTATTTAAAAAGATTTTTATCTATACCTTCTCGGTATTTTCTACCTTGGTCATTTGTTTGCATTTGACCATCTATTTCCTCTTTCCTCCGACCTATCTCAGTCATCGTCAGGAGAGCATAGGGCAAAAGGCTACAGAAATTGCCCAGTCCCTCCAAGGAAAGGACAGTCAAACTATCCAGGAAGTCCTTGAACTTTATTCTCAAAGCAGCGATATAAAGGGAGTCATCAAGGGTGAAATGACCCAGGACAAGTTGGAGGTTAAGGACAATCTTCCCATTGATAAAGAACGACAGACGGCTTCCTTGGTCATTGAGGAAAGAGAAGTCCAATCTAAAGATGGTCAGACCTTGACCTTACAGTTTATTGCTTCTATGGATTTGCAGAAAGAAGCAGAAGATATGAGCCTGCAATTTCTACCCTATACTCTGTTGGCTTCCTTTCTGATTTCACTCATGATTGCTTATATCTATGCGAGAACAATCGTAGCTCCAATATTGGAAATCAAACGAGTAACTCGACGGATGATGGATTTGGATGCAGAAGTGAGGTTGCGCGTAGATTCTAAGGATGAAATTGGCGATCTTAAAGAACAAATCAATAGTCTCTATCAGCATCTCTTGACTGTGATTGCAGATTTGCATGAGAAAAACGAGGCCATTCTACAGCTGGAAAAGATGAAGGTTGAGTTTTTACGAGGAGCTTCCCACGAACTGAAAACACCTCTAGCTAGTCTAAAGATTCTTCTGGAGAATATGAAAGCCAATATTGGACGCTATAAAGATAGAGACCATTACCTTGGAGTTTCTCTAGGAATTGTGGATGATTTAAGTCACCATGTCCAGCAAATCCTATCCCTTTCTTCAGTGCAAGAATTGCGAGATAAGAAGGAAGAAATCAATATTCTGGATATGACCAATCTTCTATTGAAGGACTATGACTTGTTAGCCAAGGAGAGAAAAATCTTAGTAGAGAACCAGCTAACTGATCAGCACGTTTATCTAAATCCTTCGGTACTAAAGCTGATTCTTTCCAATCTTATCAGTAATGCTGTGAAACACTCTGTTCAAGGTGGTTATCTGAAAATTGGAGCAAAAGATAGTTGGATGTTTATAGAGAACGCCTGTATATCTGAGGAGCAAGATAAGTTTGAACAATCCTTTACGACTTCTAGTCGACAAAGTAAGGGAGCTGGTTTGGGACTCTTCGTAGTTAAAAGTTTATTGGAAAACGAAGAAATTGACTATCGTTTCGAAAGATATAACGACCACTTGGTATTTTATATGAACCTGCCTCAGAACAAGGATTAGACCAAGTGGGAAAAGGTTTACATATCTGAAAATAGAAGAAATTCAATCGAAACTACGGGAAAAACTAGCTTTTTTTGCTAAAAAGTGATAAAATGAACAATGTAAATGGGATGTCCCATAAAAATATACAGGAGGCCTGATAAAATGGCAATCGTTTCAGCAGAAAAATTTGTCCAAGCAGCTCGTGACAACGGTTATGCAGTTGGTGGATTTAACACAAACAACCTTGAGTGGACTCAAGCTATCTTGCGCGCAGCAGAAGCTAAAAAAGCTCCAGTTTTGATCCAAACTTCAATGGGTGCTGCTAAATACATGGGTGGTTACAAAGTTGCTCGCAACTTGATCGCTAACCTTGTTGAATCAATGGGTATCACTGTACCAGTAGCTATCCACCTTGACCACGGTCACTACGAAGATGCACTTGAGTGTATTCAAGTTGGTTATACTTCAGTTATGTTTGACGGTTCACACCTTCCAGTTGAAGAAAACCTTGAAAAAGCTCGTAAAGTTGTAGAATTTGCTCACGCAAATGGTGTATCAGTAGAAGCTGAAGTTGGAACTATCGGTGGTGAAGAAGACGGAATCATCGGTGATGGTGAATTGGCTCCAATTGAAGACGCTAAAGCAATGGTTGCAACTGGTATCGACTTCTTGGCAGCTGGTATCGGTAACATCCACGGTCCTACCAGCAAACTGGAAAGGTCTTCACCTTGACCACTTGCAAAAATTGACTGAAGCTGTACCAGGATTCCCAATCGTATTGCACGGTGGATCAGGTATTCCTGATGACCAAATCCAAGCAGCTATCAAACTTGGTGTTGCTAAAGTTAACGTTAACACTGAATGCCAAATCGCATTCGCTAACGCAACTCGTAAATTTGCTCGTGACTACGAAGCAAACGAAGCAGAATACGACAAGAAGAAACTCTTCGACCCACGTAAATTCTTGGCTGACGGTGTAAAAGCTATCCAAGCATCAGTTGAAGAACGTATCGACGTATTCGGTTCAGAAGGTAAAGCTTAATCTAGCTGAACAATACAAAACAGAAACCTGCCCCTGAGGGTGGGTTTTTTTCAATTTAATGTTTTATAGAGTTGTGAGAATAAATGTAAATCAAAGAGGATGATAAACAAGTCTTTAAAATCAGAAAAACGCATATTATTAAGTGTTGAGAACATTGATAATATGCGTTTTATTTTGGGAATATTCACTAACTTATATGGTAGATTTAATTTTTATCTAACCTACTTCATATGACTAACAAAGTCAGCTTGAAGAACTGCCTTAAATTTTTTTATAAAAACTGATAAAGTCAGTAACCTAGTTATGTCAAGGATGCATCAGCCTAATTTGAATCATATTTTTATCAGATATAAATTGAAGTGTCAACAGAAAAATGCTAGATAAAAAAAGTCTAGCATTTTATTCTTCTAAAGTCTCTAAGATGAGGTTAATAGCATCAAGTAGTTTTTCGTTTTGAAATGGGTAGTTCAGAAATCAGTTCAAATGTTTTTGTCGTCTCAAAAATCAGTTTCTTGATTAAAAGTTAAAAAAATTCAGCTTCAGTGACTTCCAAAGCAATGATAATTTTCTCTAACGTTTCTAATTTTATATTTAAATTTTTATTTTCAATATTATAGATATAATTAATACCTAGATTGGCTTTCTCACTCAACTCCCACTGTGTCATTTTTTCTGCTTTCTTAAATGTCGGATTCGAAGAGAGATATGTTTTTGTAATGTGTATTTGTTCATATAATCCCCTAATTTCTCTATTGTAACTCTTAAATTATCACTCATAAATCCCCTCTATAGAGTTAAAATTATACTTAAATCACTTTACAAAAATAGGTATTTTGTATTAAACTAATGGAAGAACGACTATAAGGAGTGAAATATGGATAAACGCACAAAATGGAGTTTAGCAGCAGCTGCACTTGTTACAGCTAGCCTAGCAAAGGTTGAAGATGTCAATGCTAAGGAATTAACTGAACAAGGACTTTCTTCTCAAGTAGTCACTGAGCAAACATCAACTAAAAACCGTAGAAATTACAAAAGAACAAGTTAATCAAGCAGAACAAAAATGTAAAACATGCCGAACAAACTGTTGAAAATGCACGTACAGAAAATGAAACTGCAAATAAAACAGTAAAAGAACTTGAGCAACAAGTATCAGTAGCCAAACAAAATGTAAAAGATGCAGAAGAAACTCAAAATGCATCTGATACATCAATCGCTAAAGCGGAGACTGAACTGACAAATGCTACTGAACATGTTACAAATGCAACAATGCAACATTCTGTATCAGCTGATCAAGTAACAAATGCTAAGCAAACAGTTGACGAACAAACAACAAAACTCAAACAAGCAACTGAACAAGTAAACGAACAAGAACATATTGTTCAATCCGCACAAGATCGTATTCAAGAAATTGAAGATTCTATTAGTCATACAAATGAACGTGAATTAACTGATGCGCTTAATCAAGCAACCACAGTTGTCGAGCAATCAAAAGAAGCGGTTACAGTAGCGGAGCATCAAGTAGAAATTGCAAAAGAAGCTGATGAAAAACGTAATGAAACCATCAATATCTTAGATGAAAAAGTTACCCAAAGCAACAACCAATAATGTTATTGCAAATAATACAGTAACAAACAAAGAAGCAGAGGTTAAGGTAGCAGAACAACGAGTTCAAGATGCGCAACAAACACTTACTAATGCTACTACAACGCTAAAAACATTAACAAATCAAGTTGTAAATACATTAACTCTTAGTGAAGAATATATTAAAGCACTAAAAGAAGATGACGAAGTAACCTTGAAACGTATTAATGAGAGTGTGAATCTTAAAATGAATATAAATCAAATGAAGTTGATAAAACTCGAAATATTGATATTCGAAATTTAACATACGATCAACAATTAGAGTTAACACAATTTGCATCTGATTTGATTAATCAAGTACGTAAGCAATATGGCTCACCACTTGTTACAATTACAAAAAGACTCTCTTAAATTTGCAAAATACAGTTGTACGTAGAGATGAAGCAAACGGTTATCAAATGGATGATGGACATGATGTTAAAAGTCATCAATGAGGTAGCACGTGAATTTGGTCTAACAACTGGTGGAAAACTTCAATTTTATGAAAACTTATTTTCATATGGATTTAATGATGATGAGTACGAAAATGAATACAAACACTTAGGTGTAAATGCTGATCAGTTTTATACTAAAACTATGGATGAGGCCAAAAGCTACCATTTATAAATCACTTACTGCATTTTTAATGAATGGATATGAATGGCAACATGCTAGAAGTGTTGTAGGTTATACAAATGAACCAGCATATTTTGGTCTTGCGATTGGTCATGGGTTAGCAGTAGGTAAAGTACATTTTCGAATTAGTTCGACCAAATTATATTGATGATCCATCAAAATTTGATACTACTGAAATTAAAGTTGAGTCACCAACAGAACGTATTGAACAAGCAAAAAGCTGAAGTTACAAATGCAGAAGTTACTCTTTCTAATGCAAAGACTGAACTAGCTGAAAAACAAGCAGAATTAGCAACTGCAAAAGAACAGGCTCAAGAAACAGGTCTCATTCTTACACAGGCAAAAGAAGCACTTAACAAAGCGAAGGAATCTAAAGAACAGACTCCTGATGCAGTAACAAAACTAGAATTAGCTAAAGATAACCTTCGTAAAGCTGAACTTGAAAAAAAGAAACTGCAGAAGAAAAAAACTTAAATCTATTTCTAAAACAAAAGAAGAAAAAAAGAAAAAGATCTACTTACAGCTAAAGAACAGTTAAGTCAAGATAAGAAAGAATTAAAAATCTCGTCAAGATAATCTTTTAACAGTTGAAAGACATTATCAGGAAGCCATTAAACAATTAGCGGATGCAGAAGAAAAACTTTAATATCACATTAAATGTATTAACAGATGCGAAACAAGATCTTAAACGTGCACAAGATAAAGTTGATGCATTGAAAAATGCACCGAAACGATTAGAAGATGCAAAACATGCACTTGACCAACTCACACAAGAGTATGAAAAAGCTCTAGACCTTCAACATACAAGTGAGCTTAACTTGGAAAACATGCAATCGACAAACTTGATAAAGCCACTCATGAATATCAATTACTTAAAGCTCAATACGAAGCATACCAAGCAAGCCTAAAAACCATCAACAGATGTAAAAACCATCAACAGATGTAAAACCATCAACAGATGTTAAACCATCAGTAGATGTGAAAGATAGTAAAGATCAAAATCTGAAAGGGAAAAAAGAGACTCAAAGTGCGAATCAGGTTGTTAGCTATAGCCGTGTAGCTAGAAATAAAGAATTGCCAAAAACTGGTAGTGCAAGCTCTGTTTTAACCTTGATTGGCCTAGGTGTGCTTAGCTTACTTGGAGTAACACGTTCAAAAACGTAAAAAGAGGATAGATAATGAAAAGAGTCAATATATTTGTTTCATTGATATTCTTACTTGTTTTGTTAACAGGTTGTAATAAGAACCTTAACGGTATTTATGAAGGGAAAAATGGGATAGTTTCATATCGCTTGGAGATTAAAGATAAAGTAGCATCTTTGAGAATGAATGCCTTGGTTTTTGAGGATAATGTGGATCTGTCTGTTGATTCTAAAAATAAGGAGTTAACTGGAACATATAGAGATGACGAAGTAAGCTTATCTTATGAAATGAAGGAGGAGGCTCTTACTTTAACACCGAAAAATTCAGGAGCTTTAAAGATTACATCAGATTCAGTTGTAATGAAAAAAATAACCGGAAATGGTCAAAAAGAATCAGAAAAGCAATCTTCTTCAACTCGGAGTGAAGATGCTGGAACGTCAATAAAATCATCGACTAACAGCAGCTCGCAAAACACTAGTTCTAAAGAAAAAGGAGCCTCGAAGTCTTTGGATGTGACTGCTATCCAGTCAGGAGAGTTTTCTAGTCTAGTTGGAACGTGGCAGAATGCTAACGGAAAAGTCTTGAAATTTGATCGACAAGGTCTTGTCGAGCCACAAGATACGCGCTTGAATACAAATCGTTCTACTCTTGAAGGAGGGATTTTAAAGGCTAGTTTACAGCATGGATTTACTGGTTCAATGATTTACTTGGCGCCCAGTGGAACAGTTTTTCCAGATGGAGTAGATGGGAAACATGATGCTTCTGATAGTTCAAAAGATAGAATCTGGACTGGACAACAAGGGATATTTTCAGATGCAAATGATTTTTACTACAAGATGAGCACGGAGCTTTTAGATACGACGGGAACTACTGTGAAACGTAGTGGAGATGATGCACGTAAACGGCGTAATACTGGTGTTTGGTTAAGTGGTGGACAGTCCTCCGTTGATTATGCAAACGAAAAGCTAGGTTTTAAAGAGCGTGAAGTATTTGCAGGAAACTACGGTATGACAGATGAAATCCCCTATAATGCAGTTCATAGTACAGATGGTTCTGTAGTTTGGGTCTATCAAAACGGGGTAATCTTACAAGAAGACGGACAAATTCTTTATGAACCGTGAGTGGGAGTTAGTATAAAGAAAAGGAAATGGAAATGACGAGAGAGGAAATTTTACAATACTTACAAGATAAACGTGAGTTGACAGCTCCAGTAGCAGTAACTTTGAAAAATTTACAAGAAAAATAAGCTAAGTTAACGAAAGCTAAGCAGTTCTTAGGAAAAACTATCATTGCAATGTTTGTACTTACTTTACTAATTTTGATTACTGATAGTGGTAGAGGTTTGGAACGTTTTGTATTTCTGATGATAGGAATTGTATTATTTGGTGGTCGTCAGTTATTTTTGATACAACCAGCAGAAGCGGAACTGGAACAGGCTCAGAAATTACATAATACAGAAATTAGTCAACCAGGGTACATTAATGGGAAAAAGAATTTTTCCAGAGAAATTTTTATAATTATAGTGATACTTACCGTCTTTATAAACTGGTTGAAGAAGGACGTGCTTTGACATTGCAGGAGGCGTATAATCTTTTAGAAACACAACAATTTCAAGAAAATCAACTTTCTATTCAAGAAGAAACTCGCGCTTTGCAGCATGATATTGCTAGTTCAGCACGTGTTGCAGCTGTCGGCTCTGTTATTTCAGCTTTTAATACTAGAAAGTAATAAACGATTTCTCTTAGTGTATCAGAAGGAAATGAAAGAAAATATTCTTAATTCCAGATTGTCAAAAATTATTTCAGAAAATGACTGCTTATTAAGGCATAGAAACTTTGTAGCCTAGTCAATTAAAATCAATGTCATATATGTCTACAAAAATCTTTTAATGTTTTTGTAAATAAATTGATGAATTATAAAAAATCAATAAGTGGTAAATGTCCCTCAGAATTCATGTTTTTGGGGTAAATATACAAATGAGGTCAGGAAAAATTACGACCTCATTTTTTTAATAAATGAGACTTTTCTTATAATTTTAGTTTCTATATTCAAAACATTCAATTAACCAGTAAGTTTTTAAAACATCTGGGGGTTAGGGATTACGAGAGCTACATGATCAATAGTTTTCTGTATAACCACTTTTTTTGATGACTAATCTAATCTAATCTTTCAACAGTGTAATAGTGGTATTTCGTTTTCAGAAAAACATTAAATTGACAAGTAATGTAAATTGATGTACAATTACAGTACAAAACTTAAGTGAGGTGATAAGAATGGGAAAAAAACAGCTACAATTAGTGTTCGAGTTGATGAATTAGATAAACAATCAGCTGAACAGGTTTTGAAGCAGCTTGGGATGCCGATGTCAACATTAGTTACACTATTATTGAAACAAGTATCATTAACGAAGAAAATCCCTTTTGATATTTCATTGCCAGACGCACCTTCATCAGTGAATGTAGAGGAAATGACAGCTGATCGATTTGGACAAATGATGGTTGAAGCTTATCATGAAGCAGAAAACGGTCAGGTTCGATCGGTCGATGAGTTCTTTAAAGAATTTAAGGAACGGAATGTATGACTAAAATAACCATTAATATTTTAAAAAGAGCTGAAAGTGATATGGAAGCCATTTATCATTATATTGCAGACGAGCTTCAATCGCCGAAACTGCCATGAATCACTTTGAAGCTATTGCAGAAGGGATTCAAACCTTAGAAATATTTCCTGAAAGATGTGCTATTGTAGAAGAATTGCTCAGTTTAGATATTAAAGTTAGACGACTACTAGTAAAAATTATTCAGTGTTTTATCGCTTTGATAAGGATACAGTTACCATCTTGAGAGTGTTACATCAATCAAGTAGCTTGGACAGATTACTGTTTGAAATCGGGAACAAATCCGATTGACGTATACGTATTTAGTCAGATTATATTCTATTTCATGGCACTTTATATAAAAATCGTAGTTAAAGCTTTCAAAAACATGTGACACTGCTCAGTAGGGTTCAAGAAAGTAAAGTTTAATCTAGCTGAACCATATAAAATAGCAACCTGCCCCTTTTTGGCAGGTTTTTGGTATTTTAAGAAACTATCAAGCCAGAATTTTTGATTAAAAGTATTATTTTAGAGAGAAATCTCTAATTTCATAATCAATAAGCAAACGCTTGCATTCCTATTTTTATTAGATTATAATAGGTTGGTATAAAAGCCTTCTGTAATAATATTGAGAAAGTGTAGAAAGTAAGGATTTAGAATATTTGTAGTCAACAATACAATATTGCTATTCCTTACGATAGGGAGATAGATATGGCAATGATAGAAGTGGAACATCTTCAGAAAAATTTTGTGAAGACAGTTAAGGAACCGGGCTTGAAGGGAGCTTTGCGCTCCTTTATTCATCCTGAAAAGCAGACCTTTGAAGCGGTCAAAGATTTGACCTTTGAGGTTCCCAAGGGGCAGATTTTAGGCTTCATAGGAGCAAATGGTGCCGGGAAGTCGACAACCATTAAAATGCTGACAGGGATTTTGAAACCGACATCTGGTTTTTGTCGGATTAACGGCAAGATTCCACAGGACAATCGCCAAGATTATGTCAAGGATATTGGAGTCGTTTTCGGACAACGTACCCAGCTATGGTGGGATTTGGCACTGCAAGAGACTTATACGGTCTTAAAAGAAATTTACGATGTACCAGACTCGCTCTTCCATAAACGCATGGACTTTTTGAATGAAGTTTTGGATTTGAAGGAATTTATCAAGGATCCCGTGCGGACTCTTTCGCTTGGTCAACGGATGCGGGCGGATATTGCAGCTTCCTTGCTCCACAATCCCAAGGTTCTTTTTTTAGATGAGCCAACCATCGGTTTGGATGTTTCGGTCAAGGATAACATTCGTCGGGCTATTACTCAAATCAATCAGGAAGAAGAAACTACTATTCTCTTGACCACTCACGATCTGAGTGATATTGAGCAACTCTGTGATCGGATTTTTATGATTGATAAGGGGCAGGAGATTTTTGATGGAACGGTGAGCCAGCTTAAGGAGACTTTTGGCAAGATGAAGACTCTATCCTTTGAATTGATGCCAGGGCAAAGTCATCTCGTTTCTCACTATGAAGGTCTACCTGATATGAGCATTGATAGACAGGGGAATAGTCTCAACATTGAATTCGACAGTTCTCGCTACCAGTCAGCTGATATTATCAAGCAAACCCTGTCTGATTTTGAAATCCGCGATTTGAAGATGGTGGATACGGATATCGAGGATATTATCCGTCGCTTCTACCGAAAGGAGCTCTAAGATGGTCAAATTGTGGAGACGTTATAAACCCTTTATCAATGCAGGGATTCAGGAGTTGATTACCTATCGAGTGAATTTTCTTCTTTATCGTATTGGCGATGTCATGGGAGCATTTGTGGCTTTCTATCTCTGGAAGGCAGTCTTTGCTTCCTCACATGAGTCCTTGATTCAGGGATTCAGTATGGCAGATATTACCCTTTATATCATCATGAGTTTTGTGACCAATCTGTTGACCAAGTCAGATAGCTCTTTTATGATTGGGGAGGAGGTTAAGGATGGCTCCATTATCATGCGTTTATTGCGACCAGTGCATTTTTGCAGCCTCTTATCTTTTTACAGAGCTCGGTTCCAAGTGGTTGATTTTTATCTCTGTTGGACTGCCATTTTTAAGTGTCATTGTTTTGATGAAAAATCGTATCTGGACAAGGCATTGTAGAAGTGCTGGGATTAACTGTCCTTTATCTTTTTAGCTTAACGCTGGCCTATCTGATTAACTTTTTCTTTAATATCTGCTTTGGATTTTCTGCCTTTGTGTTTAAAAATCTTTGGGGTTCCAATCTACTCAAGACTTCCATAGTGGCCTTTATGTCTGGGAGTTTGATTCCCTTGGCTTTCTTTCCCAAGGTTGTTTCAGATATTCTGTCCTTCTTGCCTTTCTCATCCTTGATCTACACTCCAGTCATGATTATTGTTGGAAAATACGATGTCAATCAGATTCTTCAGGCACTCGCTTTGCAGTTTTTCTGGCTTTTAGTGATGATAGGTTTGTCTCAGTTGATTTGGAAACGAGTTCAGTCATTTATCACCATTCAGGGAGGTTAGTATGAAAAAATATCAACGCATGCATCTGATTTTTATCAGACAATACATCAAACAAATCATGGAATACAAGGTGGATTTTGTGGTTGGTGTCCTAGGAGTTTTTCTGACTCAAGGGTTGAACCTCTTGTTTCTCAATGTCATCTTTCAACACATCCCATCCTTAGAAGGCTGGACCTTTCAAGAGATTACCTTTATCTATGGCTTTTCCTTGATTCCCAAGGGACTGGACCATCTCTTTTTTGACAATTTATGGGCACTAGGGCAACGCCTAGTCCGAAAAGGAGAATTTGACAAGTATCTGACGCGTCCCATCAATCCTCTTTTTCACATCCTGGTTGAGACCTTTCAGATTGATGCCTTGGGTGAGCTCTTGGTCGGTGGCATTCTATTGGGAACAACGGTGACTAGCATTGCTTGGACTCTTCCCAAATTCCTGCTTTTCCTAGTCTGCATTCCTTTTGCGACCTTGATTTATACTTCTTTGAAAATCGCAACAGCCAGTATCGCTTTTTGGACCAAGCAGTCAGGTGCCATGATTTACATTTTCTATATGTTCAATGATTTTGCCAAGTACCCGATTTCTATATACAATTCACTTCTTCGTTGGTTGATCAGTTTTATCGTGCCTTTTGCCTTTACGGCTTACTACCCTGCCAGCTATTTCTTGCAGGATAAAGATGGACTCTTTAATATTGGTGGTTTGATTCTGATTTCTCTTATCTTCTTTGGAATCTCTCTAAAACTCTGGGATAGGGGCTTAGATGCCTATGAAAGTGCGGGTTCTTAATAGCAAAAATTGGACCAAATCATGAAAGGATTTTATGATGTTTGTAATTGAAGAAGTGAAAGATGCCAATCAAAAAATGGCAGTTGTCGCTGAGGTTTTAAAGGATTTGCCAGAATGGTTTGGAATTCCAGAAAGTACTCAAGCCTATATCGAAGGTGCCAAGGACTTGCAAGTGTGGGCTGCCTATCAGGAGAATGATTTGACTGGATTTGTAAGCTTGTCCTATTCCAGTGAAGATTGTGCCGAGATTGATTGTCTCGGCGTAAAAAAAGCTTATCAAGGTAGAGGAATTGGTAGTCAGTTACTTGCTACTATAGAAAGTGAAGCCTGCAAAAAAGTTGATTATTTACAAGTGAAAACAGTAGCAGAAGGCTCTAATAAAGATTATGATCGAACAAATGTCTTTTATCGCAGTCTTGGCTTTAAAAAATTAGAGATTTTTCCACAACTTTGGGGGCCTCAAAATCCTTGTCAGATTTTGATTAAAAAGATAGATTAAGAATCCCTTGACATCCTTCCTTATAGTGCTATACTATAAGTGGATTCGCCGATTTAGCTCAGTTGGTAGAGCACCGCACTCGTAACGCGAAGGTCACAGGTTCGATCCCTGCAATCGGCATTTTAGAAATGTAAAAGAAAGACAAAGAAAAATTCAAATGTTTATTTAAAAGGCAATTATCACAAGTTGATTTTTTTAAAAATAATGTAGTATTTTATTTGAAAAACAGTAAAAGCGCAAAAATCACTTCCTGTGCTACACTGTAATTGAAAAATTTTTATTTTGGGCGTTAGAACTGTTTCCTCAGTCCTAGCGCCTTTTTCTTTTTGATAAGTCTGTTTGGTGGAGAAATGATTCTGATACTCAATGAAAATCAAAGAGCAAAAGTAGGAAACTAGGAAACTAGCCGCAGGTTGCTCAAAGCACTGCTTTGAGGTTGTAGATAGAACTGACGAAGTCAGCTCAAAACATTGTTTTGAGGTTGCAGATGAAACTGACGAAGTCAGCTCAAAACACTGTTTTGAGGTTGCAGATGAAACTGACGAAGTCAGTAACATATATACGGCAAGGCGACGTTGACGCAGTTTGAAGAGATTTTCGAAGAGTATGAGAATCTTATGGGCGCAAGCAATGATGGCTTTCATCTTGCTTCCTATTTGGGAAAATTCGATTGTAAAAGAAGAAAAAAAGCTGGATCCTTAGAATTTGCTGCAATCAATCCCGACATAGTCAAAACTTGCTTGATATATCGATTTCCTTGCGTGATGTGTGAGGATATTTTAATGCCAGCACTTTCATAAGACTGTTGAGCATAGTTGGCAGAATAAACCTTTTAGAAGCGCCCTATTCCAACACATTGTAGGACTGTCCCACGCTTGATTTCAGTGTGGATAGTTTGAGGAGCTTTTCCAAGTAGAGAGGCAATTTCTCTATTTGATTTTCCTTCTTTTTTCCATCGTTCGATTAAGCGACGGCTATCGATTGTCAAATGTTTACCTTTTGTAGTATAATTGTCTTGCATCTCTGTGCCTTTCTTGTGTTTGTGGTTGAACAGCAAGTATAACACAGAGCTGTTTTTCTTATGCCTATAAGAGCTTTCATGTGACAAGAGGACCCCTTGAAGCTGTTTTGTCAGCTAAAGCAAGGCGAGTCTTAGCCTTGGATACCAGCCTAACATCATCAAGCCGCTTATCAAATGAAATCGAGTACTAGCTATAAGCTAGTTGAAGCATCTAATTTTTAGGAGGGCTGGATGGCTAACTTCATTATAGAACTTTCAGTAGCAAAATCATA
>BNJU01001680.1_pt1 | contig 50010 bp, 94 predicted proteins | sample 8539281 | NCBI WGS metagenome assembly BNJU01 (sample SAMD00202456, study PRJDB9452) | human saliva metagenome | isolation source: human saliva | place: Japan | reverse complement strand
TTTCACTGCTTTATGTATCGGGTAAACTGGAGACATCCGCGCAACGTCCTCTCATCCGGGGCTGCGACCATGACGGTTTCGTCAAGATGGCGCAGATCGTCTGACATCTGCCCGCGCGAGCAGCATTCGAAAGTCAGCTCATGGAAACGCGAGCTCGCACCTGCTGAAGGTCGTCCACGCCGATGCGGCGGACTGGGCAATTCTCTCTCTTCTGCGGGTCGGGCACGCTCTGCATTGACGCCTGTGTCAGCTCGCTCGTCCCGCGGGAAAAAGACTCCTCATCATCAACAGCGCCTACTCTGCGCGCGCGGCAACCGTCGCAGCGCTTACTCCGTGCCGCACATCGCCCTGACCTTCCCGGCGGACGGTCTGCCCGACCTCGATGCGGTGGAGAGCACGCTCGCAGAGAATCCCGACATCGCCGCCGTCTACGCGACGCATCGGGAGACGGGCACGGGCATCCTGAACCCCGTGCGCGAGATCCGTGCGCTCGCCCACGCACTGGACGCGGTCATGATCGCCGACACGATCTCGACCTATGCCGCGATCCCTTCTCCGCCGACGCAGATGAACGTCGACGTCTGCTATGTCCTCGGCACAGAAGGGCATCCAGCATGACGCTCTCCTTCGTCATCGCCAAAATCCCTGCTCAGCGGCAAAAGGACTACCCCGTGCGCTCCTACTATACGAACCTCGTCATGCGCAGTACGAGGGGCTTCGAGGAGACAGGCGAGATGCGCTTTACCCGCCCGTGCAGACCGTGTACGCGGCAAAGCGTGCGCTCGCCGAATACTTCGCCGAGGAGGCGAAAAATGGGCACGTCATACGCGTACGATCAACGCCATCCGAGGATCGCCCGTCTGGGGCTCACCGAGACCATCCCGCGTGCGAGTCAGTCGGGACTCGTCGTCGCCGTCAACTATCCGTCGGCGGACTTTTGACTTCACCCGTGTGCACGACTACTGCTACGAGCGCGGCTACACCATCTATCCGGCAAAGATGCAGACGGCGTCGACCTTCCGCCTGTGCGCTCGGCGCGATCGACTGCGCCCGACATCGTGGCGTTCTTCCGCGTATTCGAGAAGCACTGAAGCGCATAGCGACAGGGCCCGATCGCGGCTTTGGGAGGATCCACCATGCGGGACGACGATTTCAGCACATTCTGGCGCAACGTAACGAGCGCGACGCTGCAGCGCTCTTTATGACCTCCTCGCACGGTCGAGAGCAGGATGCCTACGACGACGACTTCCTCATGCAGCTCACGCCGCGTGTCGGAGACAGCGCCCGCAGTGAGCGTGCCGATATCTTTCCGCAGCAAAGTATCTGCTCCATCACGGTGATGCGGCAAAACGCCGCCGTATTAGCAGAACGCGCCCGCGAACGCCCGCTCAACTATCGAGATCTGGAAGATCCTCGCCGTCACCTAAAGGGCCTCCACCGTGAGATGGACTCTATCTGATATGCAGGGACTTTCCTGCGGGCTCTGCAAGCGCCAGACGACGCTGAGCCTGACCTCGTCAATCTGCAGGAGGGACTGGGCCGTCTCACCGTGCACTGGGGCTGGCCTGTATGCACCCATCGGAAAGCCGTGCCTATGTGGAAAACAGCGCACTCTGTTTTTCGCCATGATGTCTTTCTCGGTGAGAGCTCCCGCTCACCATGCCCGCCGGCAGTGCACGGTTTTGGGTGCTCTCTATACGGAAAAATGCCTTTCTGTCAGACCACAGCCGCCTGATGGAGGATCTGCGCCATCAGGAGTCATTCATCGGCTACGGACACCGCGATTTCCTCTTTGACCTGCAGAAGGCGACAGAGGTGCGCGGAACGGCAAAATCGAGCTCCCTCCGGGAAGGCGATCATCCCCATCGCGAGGGACGGCCATCAATCAGCCGCTCGCCGTAACGACGGAGTCCCTCAGGGACAAAGAGGCCTATCTCGGCAAATGGGCATTCAGCTTCTTCCGTTTCGAGTGAGAGTGCCACTGCACGCCTCGCGGATGCGCCCTATGCCGTTGGAACGCCGATCCGCCTCGGTCACAGCCCGCAGCGGAGAAAGCTCGTCTGAACCTCTTCGTCGATGGACTGTCCTGGGCGGCTGCACGCTATGCAGCGACGCATCTGCCGACACGTCATGCGTTTTCTTTTCACGCGGAGTCATCTTCGATCAACATTTTTCGACCTCAGGTACACACACTGCCGGCGCATCCGCCATTGAGACGGGATACTATCGCATCATACACAGATCTTCAACGAAGGCGAGGCTATGACCCGCTCCACAGACGACAATATCCGAGCAGATGAAGGCACAGGGCTGCTACTGTGCTGCGCTCGCCTCCACGCAGGGTGTTTCCCACGCGCGTACTGCGCGGATTTCGACCGTCTGATCGCCACCGGCTGGACACTGAACGCTGTCATGACCCGTGGACTCGAGCCATTCGTCATCTCAGGGCGTTCGACGAGAGCCGACCTGTTCCTCTTTCCTGCATCGCCAATGACGCGCACCCGCCACGATGCTCTTGATTTTAAGTTTGACACGGCGGTTGGGACGCACATTCCGCTCGCAGAGCTCATCTTTCAACAAAAACGCCTGCCGCCGCGGTGCGCCTCCCAAAGTCTGCCATCCATCAGGAGCAATATCTGGAGCGGATCAGACGGGTTGACCAGCAGTCTTGGGCGCTGCTTTCCTATCTGGAGACACATTCAGAGGACGAGTATCTCGTCAATCTGTACTCGGATCACGGGGTTTCCATTTTCAACCGCAATAACACTGGCGCGGTGGACGTCATCTCGGAGAATTCTACCTGCGCCGCGTGGATGATGCGTGGTGCCGGCGTCCCCGAAGGCATTGTTGTTCGTGACCTCCACGGTACGGTGGACATCTATCCGACCCTAGGGATCACTCTGCGGATTCCCCGTCAATGACGATGATGACGGCCGTCTCCCCGCTGTCTTCGGCGGTACAGCCCGCGACGCGGCATACAGTATGTCAATGTTCCCGGGGCAGACGTATAAGCTCGCCGTGCGAAACCACGAGCACGTACTTCGTCTGGAGACGCGCGAAGTGCTCGACGAAGACGGCACAATGGTTTCACAGATGCGGTGTGGGGATCTACCCGCGCTGGTCGCCAGGCTCGATGAGGACGATGCTCGTGGATAGTGTGGAGCTGCGGAGATTCTTCTACCCGCGTGCCCGCGACTTCGTCCGTGAGATCCGCGAATAACAGGGGAGTTCTGGCCCGCAATGCGCGCCACGCCAGAGTGGTTCGGTGGACAGCGCTAAAAGGAAAAGAGATATTATGAGCGACGATTTCGCGTATTCTGGCGCAATAACGAGCGAGGCTTCTGCGCTCTTTATGACCTCCTCGCACGTGCGGAACAGGAGCGCCTACGACGACGCTTTCTCATCCAGCTCGCGTATCGCAAGGCAGGAGGGATGCGGCACGCCGACATCTTTGCCGCGCAGTATCTTCTCGCAAATGGAGATGCGAAAGCGCCGTCATCTGCGGGGCGCGCCTTTCGCCTGCGCGCTGTCGAGCCTGCGCTCTGGGCGGTGCTTCGCCGTGCGTACACAGCGACAGCACGCTATGCAGATGCGCGTCATGCGGGCGTATGCGGCGAAACTGCTGGATCGTCCGCTCACGCTCCCGGCGGATATTCCGCGCAGCGCGCTGACCCCAGGTGCTCGATCGCCTGTCTGTTGCCATGGGCTCACCATCATTTGCCCCGCTGGCGCGCTCAGTCGTATCAGCTGCGACGAGAGCATGGTCTCCGCTTTGCATCCGAAGGCGTTTTTGCAGGTGAATCCATTCCCGCACGCACGCTTCACGCCGCCCTACTACGTTGCTGCGTATACTGAGCAGGGAACAGCAGGGGACAAAGCATGGCTCCTGCAGACGATTCAAAGATGCGGCTGGTTTGCCTACAATGTCGGCGGAGGTTCACCTATGAACTCATTCACGCCAGCCGTGCTCCCAGGTACGCCGAGATTCACTGCACCGGGAAGACCGTTCTCCCCATCATCGGCGTATCAGCCTTTCAAAATCTCCATATAAAAGACCTCATCAGTGGATCAGGGACACGCCTCTTGCGCCCGCAACACCGAATTTTTCCGTCTCTGCGGAGACACCCATCTGTCCTCGGATCATGATTTTTCTCGTCGGTGCACCGATCGCAATCAGGGCACAGCCCGACACGCCGTCCGCTCGTGCTGAACATCGCTTACCGATGCACTCTCGCGGGAGGTCGTGCGCGGTCACTTTGCCGAATGGATGCCGAATACGGCTCGCTTCTTCGCGCAGGAGCGATCTTCGATCAACACTTCTCCGCATCGGAGTATCCTATCCGTCTCTCTCGACCATTGAAGCGAGGGATGTATCCGCATCACAATCAGATCTTCAACGATACGCTTGCCGTCCTCCTCAACCCCGCATATATCCCGCTCTCCGAGCGCATGCGTACATGCGGATATGCACGGCGAATCTCATCGGGGGAGGCGGCGGGATCTCTCAATGGGGCAACGTGTGGCTTTGACCGGCATGATCGCTCCCTATCACCTGTTCGCCTACGAGGCTGCGGAACGAACCATCCGTTGTTGGAGGGCTGCGCGACGCCGATCATTTCATCTATCCTGCACACATTGGATGCGCATCCATGGCCCCTTATCCGCGCTTTCAGATCACTGCGAGCACACAGGCGTCTACCGCTCGAGAACGTCTGTCGGGGCAGAGGCAACTCTCCAGTCCCTATCTTCCAGTCCACAAAACTGAGCATGGCTGCGCCTATGTCCAGGGCATCCGTGATCTCGACCAGCTCTCGCACTCTTTTCCTATCTGGAGCAGCTATTTTCACACCGGATGAGTACCTCGTCAGTCTATACTCCGACCATGGCGTTCCCATATTCAGCGAGCACCACTACATCGTCAGTCCGGACGAGACGCACCGCATGGATGATGCGCGAGGCGAGCGTTCCGCAGGGATCACGGTGAGCGAAGCCAGCCAGCACGGTGGACATCTATCCGACACTCGCGCATCTTCTCCATTTCCCTGTCGGAGAACATGTGGATGGCGTCCTGCCGCAGATCTTTGGCGGCGGCGGACGTGAATCGCGTTCGGCAACTCGCTCTACCCTGGGCGTACCTACTGTCTGCGTGCACGCACGCGGGAGCTACATTTCACCTCGAGTCAGCAGATGCTCTCCTGCCGAATGGGACGGTGGATCTCGCGCGTGCTGTCACAGCATGCTATCCACGCGGCGAGGAGGGATCGCGGGACGTGAAATTGACGATCCCTGCGCTCCGTTCCTTCTTCTACCCGCGTGTGCGGGATTTCCTAACGGGCATCGCAAAGCAGTGAGGGAGGTATTCCCGCCGCCGAAGAGCTATGAGGATGAACGACGATTTCAGCATATTCTGGTACAATGATGAGCGCGCGAGGGCTCTTCTATGATCTCCTCGCACGATCGGAGCAGGGGCGCCTCGACGACGACTTTCTCCTGCACGCTTGCCGCCTATCGTGAGGCAGCGCCCGCGAGTGAGCGCGCGATATTTTTCGCCGCGAAGTGATCTCCTCCATCGGCGATGCGGAAAACGCCGCCGTATGCGCAGAGCGTGCCCGCGCAAGGCGCCCGCTCAACGCCGAGATCTGGAGCTCCTCGCCTCCGCCTACCAAAAGCACTCGGGCGCGAAAGCGATGCGGCGGCGCCATGCAGGGCCATCTCTACGGACTTTCCGGCGCGCCGACGCCATCGCTGGATATGGAATCACCGTCGCTGACAGAGGCACTGGATCGGCTCTCCCTCGCCATCAGGGAACATGTCTCAATCTACCGACGGCCACGAGCCGCGCCTACGTGGAAAAATGGGGAACTTTTATTTCGCCCCGATATCTTTGTCGGTGACACTCCCCTCACCATGCCGGAGAAGCGCCTCCTTTTGAGGCGGGATATGCGCCGAGAACGCCTGTCTGTCGGATCAGAGCTATGTGCTGACCGATCTGCGGCATCAGCATTCCTTCAGTCGATCATGGCTACCGACTTCTTCTTCGATCTACAAAAGGCGCAGGAGGTACGCGGCACGGTGTCCATCCAGCTCCGCCGAGGAGAGGCGATCATCCCCATCGCAGGTACGGCACCAGGGCAGCCGCTCGCCGTAAAGCTACGCGGCATCCAGCGGCGCACAGGGAGGCCTGTCTGGGCAAATGGTCGTTTAATTTCTTTCGCTTCGGTGAAAATGCCACCTGCACGCACCTGGTTCGCCCCTATGCGGTCGGCACGCCGATCCGTCTGGGGCACAACCCGCAGCGGCAAGCTCGTCACTGGGCATCTTTGTCGATGCGCTGTCGCGGAGCCATCGCACGCCCCTATGCAGAGACGCATCTGCCGAACATCATGCGTTTCTTCTGCGCGGAACGATCTTTGACCAGCAGTTCTACGAGCTCAGGTATACCCTGCCGCCTACCCGCCATCGAGACCGGATACTATCCGCATCATGCGCAATGTATTTAATCTGCGCGTCGGATGCGAGCTGCCGCTCCGTGTACCGACCATCGCCGCAAACGGATGAAAGACCTCGGCTACCACTGCGCTGCCCCCATGGCGACGACACGGGGATCGCTCACGGTCTGCTGCGCGGATTCGGCCGTGTCATCGCTGCCGGATGGACGCTGCACACGGCGGTCGGTGTGGAACTCCGTCCTCCGCCATCGACGCGTTGACGAGACCGATCAGTTTCCTCTTCCTCCTATCTGCTAGACGTACGTCCGTACAATGCACGCTGGTTCAAATGCGATACTGCTGTTGAGGCACCTGCCGCTTGCCGAACGGTTCTTCACGCTTGACTCCGATGTGGCGAGTGTCCGTCTGCCCAATCTCCGCATCTATCAGGGCAGTATCTGGAGCAGATGCGGCAGACGGATCGCACGCTCGAGGCTGCTGTTTTCTCTAGGCAGACGCATTTTAGCGAGGATGGGTGCCTCATCAACCTGTACTCGGATCACGGGATTCCCATGTTCGGTGATACCATCGCGCAGCAGCATCGACATCCTCAGCGAACGCTCCGCAGTGCCACGTGGATGATGCGTGGGGTCGAGCGTCCCCGCAGGCACCGTTGTTCACGACCTCCACAAGTACCGTGGACATCTATCCGACCCTAGGGACATCTCTGCGGGTTTCCCCGTCAGCGACGATATTGACGGACGCCTCCCCGCCGTCTTCGGCGGCATGCCGCGACGCGGTATACAGTGCATCACGGTATCCCGGACAGACGTATAAAGCTCGCCGTGCCCCCACGATCGTCCCGATGCGCGTTGAGACACAGGAACCCGTCGACGAGGACGGCACGGTGGACTTTATGATTACGCGCGCCGGTATCTATCCGCGCGGCCGCGAGCTCGAGACGGGCTGCGCCGTCCACCGGAGAGGATCTGAATGCGTTCTTCTATCCGCGTGCCCGCGACTTCGTCCGTGAGATCGCAAACAACGGGAGTTCTGGCCCTCGATGCGCGCCGCACGCCAGGTGGTTCGGCGGACAGCCTAAAAACGCAGCCAAAGAGAAGAGATATGATGAGCGACGATTTCAGCGTATTCTGGCGCAACGACAGAACGGGCTTCTGCGCTCTTTTAGTGATCTCCTCGCGCGCGCGGAAACGCAGGAGGCCTCGGCGACGACTTTCTCTCGCAGCTCGCCGCGTATCAGGAGGCGGGCGGGGATGCAGCACCGCCGACATCTTTGCAGCAAGTATCTCCTCGCAAATGGCGACGCAGAAAATGCTGCCGTATGTGCCGGGAACGCGCCTTTCGCCTGCGCCCGCTCAAGCGCCGATCTTCGAGTGCTCTCGCGCGCCTACAAGACGCTCGGCCGCTATGCTGACGCGCCTCCTCATGCAGGGCTACACCAACCGGCTCACCGATACGCCAATCGCGGTGGATGACTATCCGCATGAAGCGATCACGCAGGAGGCTTGACCGACTGTCCGTCGTCCTGTCTCATCCTTCGTTCGTGCCGCTCGCCACACGCGCGTCCTATGATCCAGCGGCGGGCATCACCACGACGGACGGGCTCTTTGCCGGCGAGTTTCTCCCCGCATCCGAGCCGACTGTGCCCTACTATGTCGGTGTCCACGCGGAGCAGGGGACAGCAGGGCGATAGGCATGGCAGCTGAAAGAAACATCCGTGATGCACGGGGCGTCGGCTAGCTTCGCCGCGAGGCGACATCTTTGATCGTGCGCGCGCAGCAGCCCGGTGCAATATATCGAGCTCACGCTCCCGGACGGAGGTCGTCCTCCCATCATCGGCACCGTGCTCCCCGCTGTCGGTGTGCTGCAGCCACCAGCAGATCCACATGCACTCTGCATCGGTCGAGCGCGCCCGGCTGGCTGAACGTTACTCACGCCCAATTTTCTATCGGCTTCGTGGGACGACCGACTTCTCCTCCGATCACGCGTTTCTCGTCGGCCCCGATCCAGATCGGAGCATCATCCAGGACGCCGCCGTCTGGTACTGAACATCTCGTCGATGCGCTCCCTGGGAGATCGTCGGCGGCTGCTCGCCAGAGATGATGCCGCAGACGGCACGCTGTCGCGCGGGTTGATCTTCAATCAGCAATTCTCTGTCTCCGATACACCTATCCGTCGCTGGCGACCATCGAGGACCAGGCTCTATCCACACCACAGCAAGATGTTCCACGACAAGATTCCCGTGGAGCTGTCCCCTAGCATCGCAACGCTCTCGGAACGTGCACGGGATAACGGTTATGCCACGGCACAGCTGATGGGGTTCGGTATGGGGCTGTACGACGGGTGCATGCGCGGCTATGATCGACTCATCGTCGCAATGTACCGTACGCCTGCCTACGAGGGGACAGAGCGCATCATCCGCCATCTGGACGGCATACCCGACGCGGATCACTTCATCTATTTTCACACGGCAGATGTCCACCCATGGCCTGCGCCGCTCTTTCAGCAGGCAGCCACAGTGCAGGCCTCGCTGCCGCCTGACGCGCGTATGACGGATGAGATTCAGCGCCGCATGGTCCCTATCTCCGTCCGAGCCCCATCAATCAGGCGTCGTTCCGCTATGGGGTGCGCAGTACGGATCGGGCGCTTGGCACGCTGTTTTCCTATCTGGAGGAACACTATGCGCCGGAGGTACCTCGTAAACCTCTACTCCGACCACGGCGTCTCATCTTCAGTCCCAACGCCTACATCGTGGACGGCCCGCTGACCCATACAGCATGGATGATGCGCGGTGCGGGCATCCCCGAGGGCGTTATCACCGAGGAATTGACCAGCACGGCAGACATCCATCCGACGATGGCACACCTGCTGGGTTTTCCCGGCGATGCCGATGTGGACGGCGTACTCCCGCGCGTGGGCGGCCCAGGACGGGATGTTTCATTCAGCAACTCCCTCTACCCGGCAAGACCGTACTTTCTCGCGGTACGCTCGGCATCGCCATACGCTCTGCCTCGAGAGCAGGAACCGGTTCATACCGACGGCACCGTCGATCTCGCGCGCAAACGTCGCCATCTATCCGCGTGAGGCACGAGCGGGAAAGAGGATATGAAAGTCGACGATCAGCCCTGCGCGCATTTTTCTACCCGCGCGCGCAGGACTTTCTAAGGGGAATCGCAAACAACGGGGAGGCATTCTCTCCGCTGAAGGAGGTATGAGATGACCGACGATTTCAGCGTATTCTGGCGCAACGACGAGTGGGCTGCCCTCTTTATGACCTCCTCGCGCGGTCGGGGCAGAACGCCTACCGACGACGACTTTCCTCATGCAGCTCGCCGCCTATCGTGAGGCAGCGCCCACGGTGAGCGTGCGGATATTTTTCGCGGCGAAATATCTCCTCCATCACGGTGACGCGGAGAATGCGGCGGTCTGCGCAGAACGCGCCTACCGAGCGCCCCGTCAACTACGAGGTTTGGCTGCTGTGAGCCGAGGCGTACCGCCCAGCTGGATCGTCCCGTCGATGCACTCACGATGTGGGATACGCCTATGGCCTCTATCTGCCCCAGATTCCCACGGATCTGCTCCGCCGAGGCGGAAAGGAAGGTCTGACCGGCTCTCCATCGCCGCAGGGATCGGTACAGTGCTCGATGACACAGAACCGCGCCTTCCTCGCAGACGCAGATCAGCACTGGAGTTTCAGCTCGACGCCTTCGTGGAGAGTATCTCGCTCCACCGCCAGAGGAAGTGCACTCCACTGGGTCGCTGCTATGTCGATAATGCGTTCCTCTCAGATCCAGTCAGGTAATCAGAAAAATGCGGCATACCGACGTCTTCATCGATCAGATGCGGCAGGGATTACCCGTTCTGTCTGCAAAAGGCACAAGAGGTACGCGGCCGCGTGACGATCGAGGTGCCGGAGGGGGCGGAGGTCATTCTCCCGATCGCGGGGACGGAGCCGCTGCAGGAGCTAACGATCACGACAGAAACCCAACCGCCGGCATCCGCCTATCTCGGCAAGTGGGCGTTCAGCCAGTTCCGTCTCACGGGGACGACCGAGATCACGCCTGCCTCCGATGCCGTCTATGCCGTCGGCACGCCGATCCGCCTTGGGCACAGCCCTGCGCGGCGAAAACTCGTACTGAACATTCTCATCGACGGCCTCGCGTGGAATATCGCGCGCACGCACTTTCCTGATGCGCTGCCGAACATCGCACGCTTCTTCGCGCGCGGAACGATCTTTGATCAGCATTTCTCCACATCGGAGTGCACCTATCCGTCCCTCCCCGTGATCGAGACGGGACGCTCTCCGATCCATCACAGGTATTCAACAGGCGAGACAGCCACGAAATTCCGCTCGACATCAAGACCCTCTCGGAGTGCGCGGCAGACCTCGGCTACTATGCCGCCGCCCCCGATGGGGCAGCGGACTACCCTCTGCAGCGGCACAATGCGCGCGCTACGATCAGCTGAATGCCACCGCGTGGAAGCTCCCTCGCCGAGGCGGTTGACCGCACCATCATGCGGCTCGAAGCATTCGATGAGACGGATCAGTTCCTCTATCTGCACGTCACAGACGTGCATCCGTAGAATATAGAGGCTCAAATTTCACCCTGCGGTGGAAACGCATTTGCCGCTCTCAGGCGCCTGTTTTGATACTGATGAGCATATCGCCGGTGTGTGCGCCTGCCCAAGCTCAAGATCTATCAGGAGCAGTTCTGGCGGAGTCTTCGCCGCGCGGATCGCAATCTGGCGCAACTCTCTCACCACATCGAGGGCACTACGCGGAGGAAGAGTATCTCGTCAGCGTCTACTCCGACCGGCAACTCGATCTTCGCAGTGCACCGTGAACGGCGTGATGGACGTGATCGCCGAGAACTCAACGCGTGCCCTCTGGATGATGCGCGGTGCGGAGGTCTCCTGAGGGCGCTTATCGTAAACGAGCTGACCAGCACGGCGGATCTCTATCCGACGCTCGGGTGCGCTCTGCGGCTTCCCCGTGGCAGAGGGGCATCGACGGCAATCTGCCGGTGGTCTTTGGCGGAAAGAACGCGACGCCGTATATAGCATGTCGATGTTCCCGGGGCAGACCTATACAGCTCGCCGTGCGCACCCATCGACTATGCGCTGCGCCCGGGGACGCAGAAAGGTCGATGAGGACGGAACGGTGGATTTCGCGAGATACGCGTGTGGGGATCTATCCACGCGGCCGCACGAGCTCGATGAGGACTACGCCTTGGACAGCGCGGAACTGCGCGCATTCTTTTACCCACGTGCGCGCAGCATTGCCCGCGAGATCGTGAACAACGAGAGTTCTGGCCTGCGATGCGTGTCGCACGCCCGGGTGGTTCGGCGGACGGCCCTAAAAACGCAGCAAAGAAAGAATATGATGAGCGACGATTTCAGCGTATTCTGGCGCAACAACGAGAGGGCCTGCGCTCTTTTATGACCTCCTCGCGCGGTCGGGCAGGACGCCTACGACGACGACTTTCTCGCGCAGCTCGCCGCCTATCGGGAGGCAGCGCCCACGAGTGAGCGCGCGGATACTTTTCATGGCGAAGTATCTGCTCCATCACGGTGACGCGGAGAATGCGGCGGTCTGCGCGGAACGCGCCACCGAAAGCGCCCCGTCAACTACGAGGTTTGGCTGCTGTTGGCCGATCTCTATGCGACTGAACCACCCGATCGATGCGCTCATCGATGCGAGGGGATACGCCTATGGTCTCTACGGTGCGCACAGTTTTTCCTTCCCACCTCGAGCGGATCAGCTCCGCGAGGGGGTTGGGGCGTCTATCGATAGCTCTGGGCATGGCGCAGGCTCCCTTGGCAAAGTTCGTGCATCATCGGTGAACAAGGGCTCCAGTTCTCTACGGATCTTTTATCGGCGAGCGCTCCCCCTCACCATGCCGCCGCATTACTCCAGGTTTTGGGCGACATCTGTCGGGATACTATCTCTCCGACCAGGGACATCATGCTTGACCGCAACCGCCAGCCGGACGCATTCAGCGCACTGCGGCTACCGCGCCGCTTCGTTCCAGCTGCACGCAGGCAGAGGAGGTGCGCGGTCCATCGGAGGATACAGATTCCGGCAGGAACAACCGCCATCGTTCCCATCGCGGGCTCGAGCCATCTGCAAAAGCTGACCATCACCAAATGCAGGACTCCCATCCGCTATACCTTGGAAAATGGGCGTTCAGTCTCTCGTCTGGAGGGACCCACGCACGTCACTCCTACGGATGACCGACCTTACGCCATCGGACGCCCATCCGCTAGGACACGGCCCGCGCGACGAAAACTCGTGCTGAATATTCTCGTCGATGGACTGTCTTGGGGCATCATCGCGTGCATGCGTGCCGACTGCGATGCCGAATACCGCACGTTTCTTTGCGCGCGGCACGATCTTTGATCAGCATTTCTCCATGTCAGGGTTCACCTATCCCTCTCTGTCGACCATCGAGACGGGACGTTATCCGATCACATACAGGTGTTTCAACGGAAGGGATAGTCACGATTTGCCCTCGACATCGAGACCCTCTCAGGTCCATGGCGGACCTCGGCTACTATGCCGCCGCACCGCTGGGTGGCGGACTGACATCTTACAGCGGGGCCATGCGCGGCTACGGACGCTCAACGCAGAGCTGCGTGGAAGCTGTCACGTGCCGATAGGCGCGAACGCGCCATCCGACAGATGGAGGCATCTAACGAGACGGATCAGTTCCTCTACCTGCACGCACAGATGTTCATCCATGGAACGCAGCGGGGTTCAAAGTTCTACCGCGAGCAAACGCACCTCCACTGCCACGAGCGCGTCTTTTGAGCTGGATGAGCATGTCGCCAGCTGTGCATCTGGCGCAACTGCCCGTCTATCAGGGATCATTTCTGGCGCAGCTGCTGTGTTGACCGCCACCTCGGTGTATCTGTCTCTCCCTACATTGAGGGGCGCACGCTGACGAACGCGAGTATCCTCATCGTCTCTACTCCGACTCATGGGCATTCGGTATCTACCAGTGCCTGTGAACGGCAGTGATGGACGTCATCGCCGAGAAATCGACGCGCGCTGTATGGATGATGCGGTGCGAGTGTCCCCGAGGGACACATCGTAAACGAGCTGACCAGCACGGCGGATCTCTATCCGACGCTCGGACGCTCTGCGCCTTCCCGTCGCAGACGACATCGACGGCAGCCTGCCGGCGGTCTTCGGCGGGAAAGAACGTGATGCTGTATATAGCATGTCGATGTTCCCGACAGACCTATAAGCTCGCTGTGCGCACCCACGATCATGCGCTGCGCCTAGGAGACGCGGAGAAGGTCGATGAGGACGGGACGGTGGATTTCGCAGATGCGCGTGTGGGATCTATCCGCGTGCCCACGAGCTCGAGGAGAACTACGCCTTGGACAGCGCAGAACTGCGCGCGTTCTTCAACCCACGTGCGCGCAGCATTGCCCGTGAGATCGCGAACAACGGAGAGTTCTGGCCTGCGATGCGCAAGGCAAGACCTGAGTGGTTTGAAAGCAGTACAAAGGAGCATCTATGAACGCAAACGATCTCATTGCCGCCCTTGGGACAGAGTTCTTTACGGGCGTGCCCGACTCGAAAGCTGCGCCCGCTCGTCGACGGTCTGATGGATACCTACGGGGCGAACAGCCCGTCACACATCATCGCGGCGAATGAGGGAATGCGGCGGCACTCGCGGCGGGCTATCATCTCGCGACGGGCAGGTGCCGCTCGTCTACCTGCAGAACAGCGGGCTCGGCAATATCGTCAATCCCTGCTCTCCCTCCTCCACGCGGAGGTCTACGGCATCCGTGCATCTTTGTCATTGGCTGGCGCGGCGAGCCGGATCTCACGACGAGCCGCAGCATCTCGTACAGGGGCGCCTCACGCTGCCGCTCCTCGAGACGATTGGGGTCAAGACGATGGTGCTCACGGCAGAGTCGCGCGCAGCAGATGTCACTGCATGGATGGAGCGTATCCGCCCGCATCTCGCTGCCGGCGGACAATGCGCTCCTCGTCCGCAAGGGAGCGCTCACGCATCCGAAACACAAATACGCAAATGAAAATCCCCTGCGGCGCGAGGATGCCATTGCGCAGATCCTCGATGCGGCACAGGGACGCCGTCGTCGTCGCAACCACGGGCAAGACGGGACGCGAGCTCTTTGAGCTGCGCGAGGCACGCGGCGAGGATCACGCCCATGACTTTCTCACCGTCGGCTCGATGGGGCACGCGGGGGCGATTGCTCTCGGTATCGCCCTCCACCGCCCGTCGCAACGCGTCTTTCTCCTCGACGGAGACGGTGCAGCCCTCATGCACATGGGCGCGATGGCGACCATCGGTGCCGCTGCACCGCTGAACCTCGTCCACGTCCTCCTCAACAACGAGGGCGCATGAGAGCGTCGGCGGCGCACCGACAGCGGCGCATACGGTGGACTTCCCCGCCGTCGCGCGTGCCGTCGGCTACCGTCTGGTGCAGACGGCGGCAGATGCGGCAGAGCTCGCGCAGGTACTCCCTGCTGTTGAGAGGAGTGACGCGCTCACCTTCCTTGAGGTGCGCACCGCCATCGGCTCACGCGCTGACCTCGGCCGTCCGACGACAACACCGACGGAGAATAAGGAAGCTCTGATGCGGACGATTAGAGGATAAAAAGAGCATTGCATTGGCGAATCACCAGTGCAGTGCTCTTTTTAATATACAAAGTTTTGTTTGCTTTTCATGTGATTTTATTTATAATCAGGTTGGAACGTCCCAGCAAAGAGGCGGTGTCTTTCCCCGAAAGGGGGTGAGTGAGATGACGGAGCTGACGCTATCGTATTGCTTGTCGCAGCAACTGGCTATATACTCGCAATAACTCAAAAGAAATAACCGCCGTCCCTGACAAGTCGTGCGGTTATCTTAAAAATAATTCGTTATGCTTGGAAAGGCGCCGCCGGGAGCGTTCTTTCTTTTCTTATTATAGCAATAGTCTCCCCATTGACAAAGCAGAAAATGCAACATTACTTCTTCCGGTGAATTGGTCCCAGTGCGAGCTCGGCGTTGCGTGCGGCGAGGCTGCGCATCTGTGCGAGGAGGTCGGCGTTCGCCGCGGTAAATTCGCTGCGTGCCGCCCATTTGCGGCGGACTTCGTCGAGGACGCTCGCGGTGGTGATGTCCTGCAGGTCGTTGACGGGTTTTTCCCCGATGGAGCGCAGGGAAGCGATCGACCTTGGGATCGTAAGAGATGCCGATCATGGGGACGCCCATGACGCCCGCAAAGATGAGGGCGTGCAGGCGCACGCCGATCATGAGATCCATGTTCGCAACGAGGGAAAGGAGTTCTGCGGTCGTATACTCACCTGTGAGGACGAGTGCAGTCCTCCTTCGTCCATGCGGCGACGGTCTCCGCCGTCCGCACGTCCTCGAGGGTACTGCATGGGAGGAAGATGACGCGTGCATCGAGCTCGCGGACGATGGCGTCGCTGATCTCGGCAAGGATTTCCTTGTAGTGCTGCCAGCCCTGCCAGTCGCGCACGGAGATGCCGACAACAGGACGTGCGCCGTCCGCCCCACAGGCGGCGAGGATACCGCGCCCTGCCTCGCGCCCGACGGGATGGATGCCGAGTACGGGGTCGGCGGTGCACTCCATCGGCGGACGGCGGATGCCGAGACGGCGCAGCTCCGCCATGGAGCCCTCGTCACGCACGGTGATGAGGGAGACGCGGTTGCCGAGCCAGCGCATGCAGCGGCAGGCACATTTCCCCGTGACGGGACCAATGCCCTGCGCGTAGAGCATCGTGCGTTTGCCGAGGAGGAGCCAGCGGGATGACCGCCATATAGTAGTAGAGACTGCGGCGGCTCGTGACGTTCTGGAGCAGGCTGCCGCCGCCGCTGATGAGGGAGGTCGGCGCGCCGCATAGCGCGGAAGATTCCGCGCGCGTCAAGCGAGCCGACCGCATGGACGCCGTGGCGCCGCTCGGTGTCGGCAGGGTTGGCTGAGATGACCGTGATATGAAGTTCCGGGTCCAAATCTCCGAGCACCTCGAGCATCGCCGCGAGCATGGCCTCATCGCCCGCGTTCTTCGCACCGTAGTGCCGGATACAACGATCCGCTTCATCAGGTAAAGCGCCCTCCGTTCCATTTTTCCCATTCCTAGACGATTTTCCTGCGCCGCTCAGCGCCCCTTCCACCATGCTCACATGGTCCCCTCCCGTGGCGCACGGGGAGGCTGTTCACCGTAATCGCAGCCATGCGGTACTCCGTAGCAAACCCTGGTGGAGCGAGCGGAAGAGGGCACGTTCTGCCCCCTGCGGATTTTTAACCGTTCAAGCGAAGCGCGTTTGGAATCCGCAGGTATTGGGGAATCACGAACGCAATGATGCTGTTCAGATTGGTGCAGATTTTTCCGTCCCTATCAGGGAGATAAACCGGAAGCATCGGTGGCTATGCTGAGGTTATCGACTCAGAAGAGCGAAAAAGATGTGCCAGATGGACAACTGAATGCGTCCGTGATTCCTCGCAGATAAGTGCCCGACCGCTTGCGCAACGAGGGTTCTGCGAGGAGTGCGTAACACTCGCCACGGATGCCAAGCGAGGTCCTCGCGCAGGGAAAGCTACGTTTACGGCAACAATTCAACTAGCCCGCTTCACCGCTCCAGAGTCCATTCCATGCCGCGACGAGTGCCACGAGCACCGCGCCGATCGCGCCGCCGAGGAGATGCCGCCGATGCCGCGCACGAGCGACATCTCAATCGGCGTGCGCATGTGCGCGAACGTCTCGACCATGGAGCCCTGTCCGATGGTTGCGACGAGGACGAGCGAAAGATGATCCACGTCCGCCACCGCCGTACCGCCGCGCAGAGCGCGAGCAGGAAGGCGGGATGTCGATCATGAACTCCTTCGTGCGCGGGCGTCGCGTAGAAGAGCTGCTCGAGCGCGGCGCGCATCTTCAGCTCGATCCCGGGCACAGGGCATCCTGAGGTGTGCCCACTGCGCAGGACAGAGGACGATGAGCGCGCCGATGAGGACAAGGCCGCCGAGAAGCGAGCTGATGCGCACGAGGGGTCGCGAGGATCTCGCGCACCTGTCCGAGACGCCCGCCGACGCGTCGAACTGCCCATCGAAAGATATCAAAGCTGCATGAACGCAATCGCCACGAGCACCATCGGCAGGACAAGGTCAGCTTGATCCGCGGAAGATGTCGAATTCGAGGAGATAGCGCGTATCGACGAGCGAGCCGAGAGATAGCCCGCGCCGACGAGGGAAGCGCACTCGTGATGCCGAGGCACCCAGCCCGCGACGATGATGCGCCACGTTGGCGTATCCTTCGCGAAAACGCCGTCCAGCCAGGAGGTCGAGCAGCCCCGTGATGGCGAGTGCCGGAAAGAGGTTCGCGCTCGCGAGTGCCGCGAGCACGCGGATCTTGCTCGCGCCGAGCAGGACGGGCATCATGCCGATGAGCGCGAGGCACGACGAAGGCGAGGAGTACCGCGCGACGGCGGCGGTTCAGTGCCGGAATGACGAGTGAGAGATAGAGCACGCCCGCAGCGGCGACACCCATGATGACGAGTGCGCGCAGGAGGCGGGACGGCGCGTGGTCCGCAAACGTCCCCGCATGGCCTATGGCAAAGCCATGTGCCTCAAAGTGCCTTGCGCGTATCGGTGAAGTACTTCATATTCGTCTCAAGGAGAGACATATTGGGCGCAGGCGTGTCAGCAGATGCGCAGGAGATTGATGCGGATGTTGCGCTCCTCATCCGTCGTCACCAGCGCTCGACCGCCTCGGCGATCTTGAGTTTTTCTGCTCATCGGGCGGGATGGCGTGAGACGCGCGACGTGCTCCTCGCCGAGCTCTTTGCGATCTCGTCCATGCCCTGCTGACGGTAGAACTGCGGCTGCGTGATGCCCTCGATCAGGCCGAGCGTCAGACGACGCTCCTTCATCTCGTCGATGGTCGTCTGCAGTGCCTTCGGTGCGCCGAGCGTCTCCTGTCCCGAGAAGACAATGGCAGAGACGCGGATGCCCTCCATGCGGTCAAAGACGGCGTCACATCGTCCGGCGTGCAGGCGTGGTAGTTCGACGGGCGCGCGAGTACGTCAAAAGCCCGCCGCGTTGACGGCGCGCATCTCGTCCGCCGGCATCCCGATGTTCTGTTTCAGGAACGCCTCGTAGAACGCCTTGACCGCGATGACCTCCTCGCCACCGACCGTATCGACGGTGACGCGCTCCGCGCCGAACCGGCGCAGAAGATCCTCCTTCAGCTGTGCGTAGGTCTCGGGGTCGTTCCCACGACGTGAGACCTCCGTGCCGACGATCTTCCCTCGTCCACCAGCGTGCGCCAGCGCGGATCCATGAGCATCCCGCTGTGATAGCGCGCGAGGATGTCCGCACCGAGGAGCACGGCCTTGCCGTTCGCGTTGAACTTCTGAACGTCGTCTCATAGACGGCGAGCGGTGATGCCCGCCTCGTTGCCTGAGCGAGCACCTCCTCGGCGGGGAAGCCCTCGCGCTGCGCGAGCTCCAACAGCCCCTCGTAGTCGATGGCGGGCTCCACCGTGCGCGAGTTCACCTCGACGGCGTGCCGCTGGAAGCCGATCACAACACTCGCGACAAAGCCGATGAGAATCGCCGCCAGCAGAATCGGATGATAGTAAAATTTCTTCATCTAAAATAAATCCTTCGATATAATGCAGCGAGGCGTTTGCGATGTTACCGCACCGAAGCCCTATTTCCAGCCGTCAGCACCACCACGCCGTCCCGCGCCTCGACGCTCTCAAAGGCGAGCCCGAGCGGCAGGCTGTTGGCACGCGCGACAAGGATGTCGGGGAGGATGCTGTCGAGGCTCAGTGCGTTCAGTCCGAGCCCGCGCGCGGAGATGCGGCGTGCCTTGTAGAGGTCGCCGTCCGCGACGCTGAACGCGCCGTCGATGGTCACGTCAAATGTCTGTCCGAGCGCCTTCGTCTCTGCCGTTGCGAGCACCTTGCCAGGCTCCACCTTCACCTCGACGCCTCGAACTTGCCCGAGGAGCTGCCGATCAGCTCGCGCACGGCATCGGCATCGACGACGCCGCGCATCTGGACGCTGTCGGCGGAGGTGAGTTCCACCTGTGCTCGCGCAGGAGGGTCATCATATCCACCTTGAGCCCGTGCCGCTGACGGTCAGCTCACGCACGAAGAGCTTGCCGACGCGCCCCCTGCCGCATGACGCCGTCGACGGCGCCGATCTCGCCGAAGACGAGACGCGGGCTGTCCGTGATGGAGATCTGCACGTCCTCCGCCGCCGTCTGCTGCTTCAGCGCATCGACGATGCGCTCCTCGACGACGGTCGGCAGGACGAATACCGCCCCCGCCGCAATCAGTGCGAGAATGAGAATGGCCGTGACTGCCTTCCACATGGTGATCCCTCCTTGGGTGAACTTCATACGACGTAAAGGAATCGCTGATAAAATGAAATCTGCCAGATTGGCGTAGATTTTTTGTCCGAACAAGGTGGAAAACCGGACGCATAGCAAGAGCTATGTGGAGGATTTTCCGCCGAAGTGCGGGCGAAAAAGATGCGTCAAGATGGTAGTGCTGAATTTATCAGTGCTTCCTAAAGTATACACATGGCCTCGATGTGTTCACGAGAGGCATGTGAATGCGCACCTCATTTTATCGCGATCTTTAAAACTCGTGATTTGCCTTGGCGTTGAGATACGCGCGGATGAACGGGTCGAGCTCGCCGTCCATGACCGCCTGCACGTTTCCTGTCTCGGCGTTCGTGCGCACATCCTTCACCATCGTATAGGGCTGGAACACGTAGGAGCGGATCTGGCTGCCCCACTCGATCTTCTGCTGGACGCCCTCGAGCTTCGCGATCTCCTCTTCCTTTTTCTCCTGCTCGAGCTCAAAGAGTTTCGCGCGGAGCATCTTCATGCACTGCTCCTTGTTCTGGAGCTGTGAGCGCTCGTTCTGGCACTGCACAACGATGCCCGTCGGCTCATGCGTCATGCGCACGGCGGACGAGGTCTTGTTGATGTGCTGTCCGCCCGCGCCGCTCGCACGGTAGTAGTCAACGCGCACATCGTCCATGTTGATCGGCACCTCGACTGCATCGTCGATCTCGGGCATGACATCGCACGCCGGAGAACGACGTGTGTCGCCGCGCCTGCGAGTCAAACGGTGAGATGCGCACGAGACGGTGGACGCCCTTCTCGGACTTCAAAAAACCGTAGGCGTTGTGCCCCTTGATAAAGAGCGTCGCGGACTTGACACCCGCCTCATCGCCCGGCTGCAGGTCGGCCGTCTCCACGGTAAAGCCGTGTCGCTCCGCCCAGCGTCCGTACATGCGGAGGAGCATCTGCGTCCAGTCCTGCGCCTCCGTGCCGCCCGCGCCCGCATGGAGCGTCAGGATAGCATCGTTCGCATCATAGTCGCCCGAGCAGTACCTCGAGCTGCAGTGTCTCAAGTCCCTCCGCGATGAGATCGAGCTCGGCGCGGATGTCGTCCTCCATGGACGCATCCCCTCCTCGATGCCCATCTCGTAGAGCGTCTCCGGCATCCTCGTACTTTGCCATGGGCCCCTTGTAGGGTATCGACGCCGCCCTTCAGCGCGGCGAGTTCCTGATTCAGCTTCTGCGCCGCCGCCGCTCGTCCCAGAAAGACGGCTCGCCCATCTTGTACTCGAGCTCGGCGATCTTCTCCTCCTTCGCGGGGATCTCCAGCGAGATGCGCATCTGATCGAGCTTCTCGCCCAGATCATTCAGTGTCGGTTTCAGATCTTCCAGCATAGTTTATTCCTTAAAATGTAAGTTCAACGTGATATAACAGCGGGCCGTTCAAAGCGCCCTTCCACCATGCTGCGCATGGTCCCCCTCCCGTACCGACGGGGAGGCTTCAAACGTAAAGGGGCGATGTATTGTCCAAAAGCGAATCCTAGTGGAGCAAGCGGAGCAAAGGGCACGTTCTGCCCCCGGCGTACTTCTTTCGTTCAAGCGAAGCGCGTTTAAGAGTGCGCCGGTATTTCAGGCAGATAAGTGCCCGACCGCTTGCGGAACTAAGCATTCGCGTTGGACATACATCAAAGCCTGTCTCTACTTATCCTTCCCGTGACAGTTCTTATACTTCTTGCCGCTGCCGCAGGGACACGGATCGTTGCGCCCGATCTTTTTGCCGTCCTCATTCTTCTCCGCCTTTGCCTCGGCGGGCGCAGACTCATCGCCATGCGAGACGCGCGCGTTCATGAGATGGTTCTCGAGCTTCGAGCGCTCGCGTGCGAGCAGCTGCTCGGCACGCTGCTGTGCCGCCGCATCCACGACGGGCGCGGGCAGGGGTGCTGCCCCTCCGCCGCCGGCGCACTGCCGTCCACCGTACCCTCCTGTGCGGGCCCCACCGGTGTGACGATGCTCACATGGTACGCGAGGCGAGGCGATCTGATCCACGATCGCCGCCTCCATCTCCTCGAACATCGTGAGTGCCTCGATCTTGTACTCGACGAGAGGGTTGCGCTGTCCGTATGCGCGCAGGTTGATGCCCTCGCGCAGCATGTCCATGTGATCGAGGTGATCCATCCACTTCTGATCGACGACGCGAAGCATGACGACCTTCTCGAGCTCGCGCATGTTCTCCTCGCCGAACATCAGCTCGCGGTTCTTGTAGCCCTCCTCGGCGACCTTCTCCAGTTCCTCTTGGATCTCGTCGCGCGCGAGCACCTCGAGCTCCGCCTTCTTGAGGCGTCCCTTCGGGGCGTAGACCTTCTCCGCATCCTCGATGAGTGCATCGAGCTGCCATTCCTCAGGGTAGAGTTTCTCGTTCGCGTACTGCGCCATCTCGTCCTTGATGATGTGCCTTACCATCGCGAGGATGTTGTCGCGCAGGTTCTCACCGAGCAGGGATCTTCTGCGCTCGCCGTAGATGACCTCGCGCTGCTGATTCATGACATCGTCGTACTCGAGGACGTGTTTGCGGATGTCGAAATTGCGCGCCTCGACCTTTTTCTGCGCGTGCTCCACCGAGCGCGTGATGATCGCGTGCTCGATCGGCTCATCCTCGTCCATGCCGAGGCGATCCATGATGCCCGCGATGCGATCGGAGGCAAAGAGGCGCATGAGGTCGTCCTCCAGTGAGAGGAAGAACTTCGACGCACCGGGGTCGCCCTGACGACCCGAGCGGCCGCGCAGCTGGTTGTCGATGCGCCGCGACTCATGCCGCTCCGTGCCGATGATGTAGAGGCCGCCGAGCTCCTCGACGCCCTCGCCGAGCTTGATGTCCGTGCCGCGGCCGGCCATGTTGGTCGCGATCGTGACCGCGCCCTTTTTGCCCTGCATTGGCGACGATCTCGGCTTCCTTTTCATGGAACTTCGCGTTCAGCACGACGTGCGGGATGCCGTTTTTCTTCAGGACGTGCGACATCTCCTCGGACTGCACGATGGAGGTCGTACCGATGAGGACGGGCTGCCCCGTCTCGTGGATCTCCTTGACCGCCTGTCCGACGGCGCGATACTTGCCCGCCTTGGTCTTGTAGATGACGTCCGGCTCGTCGATGCGGCGGATGGGCTTGTTCGTCGGGATGACGATGACGGGCAGCTTGTAGATCTTGAGGAACTCGTTTTTCCTCCGTCTTTGCCGTGCCCGTCATGCCCGCGAGTTTGTCGTACATGCGGAAATAGTTCTGGAATCGTGATGCTCGCGAGCGTCTGCGACTCGCGCTGGATCTTGACGCCCTCCTTCGCCTCGATCGCCTGATGGAGACCGTCGGAGTAGCGGCGCCCTCCGTCGAGGCGACCCGTGAACTCATCGACGATGATGATCTCATCGCCCTTCACGACGTAGTCGCGGTCGCGGTGCATGAGCGCCTTGGCGCGCAGTGCTGCCGTAAAAGCAGTGCGAGAGCTCGATGTTCTCGGGGGCGTAGAGGTTCGAGATGCCGACGATCTTCTCGATCTTCGGGACAGCGGAGTCCGTCGGTGCGACGGTCTTGGCCTTCTCATCGACGGTGTAGTCCTCGCCCTCCTTCAGGTGGCGGACGGCCTCCGCCATGACGCGGTAGTTGTCCGTCGACTTCGTGCCGGGGCCCGAGATGATGAGCGGCGTGCGCGCCTCGTCGATGAGGATGGAGTCCACCTCGTCGACGATCGCATAGATGCGAGGTGACGCTGCACCATCTGGCTCTCGGAGAGCACCATGTTGTCGCGCAGATAGTCAAAGCCGAACTCGTTGTTCGTGCCGAACGTCACGTCGGCGGCATACGCCGCCTTGCGCTCGGGGAAGTCCATGTTATGTGCGATGAGGCCGACCGTCAGCCCGAGGTAGCGGTAGAGTTTGCCCATCCACTCGCTGTCGCGGCGTGCAAGGTAGTCGTTGACCGTGACCATGTGGACGCCCTTGCCCGCGAGCGCGTTGAGGGTAGACCGCCGTCGTCGCGACGAGCGTCTTGCCCTCGCCGGTACGCATCTCGGCGATGCGCCCCTCGTGGAGGCAGATGCCGCCGATCAGCTGTACGTCAAAAATGCCGCATGCCGAGCACGCGGCGCGAGGTCTCGCACGACGGCGAACGCCTCGGGGAGGATCTCCTCCATCGTCTCCCCTGCGCGAGCCGCTCACGGAATTTCTGCGTATAGCCCGTCAGTTTGTCATCGGTGAGGTTCACCATCGACGGCTCGAGCGCGTTGATCTGCTCCACGATGCCGCGGTAGCGCGCGATCTCCTTGTCGTTGTTGTCGCCGAGGAATCGCTTGAGAATCGAAGATATGCCGAACAAATATTTCACACTCCTGTGCTGCTGGTCATCATAAAACGATTGAAAGACAGTATTCGTTTCATTATAGCACAAAGCCCCCGCCTTTGCATAATAAATGTTGCAGAGGGGGGGTAATGGGTCCATTTCCCATGCCGTCAAGGGGCCTGAACGAGTGCTGCATACTTTGCGCGTTCCGCAGGAGGAATCTGGAGAACGTCCATGGCTTTTTCACGGAAAAGTTCATGCTTTTCATCAGATTGCCGATGGAGGCGGCAAGTGCCTGCTGCATGCCCTGCTGCACGCCCTGCTGCATGCCCTGCTGCATGCCACTCTCCATGCCATCTTCCCATGCCTCCTCGGCACGTACCTGACGTGCAAGTTCCTCGTCCCACTCAAAATTGACCATGTCAAAGACCTCCTTCTCCAGTTTATTGGTAAAATATTCCGGTAGATAATTATGCGCAATACGGTAACGAATGGCCTCGGGCACAGCCCACACTAACGCAGTACCACTGTGGACGCAGTCGCGTACCTTCGCAACGAATGCACTGTAGGCACGAAGTGGCAGGCAGCGCGCAAGAATCGGATGCCCTGCCTCTGCGTTGATATTCAGCACGTTCACGATGAGCTCCATCGCCCCGCCGCATCACCAAAGGAGTCGAAAGCCGTAGCTGCCACTCCTGCGGCATCTCGACCCACCCGTTATAAAAACACATAAAAGGTCGGTGCCGGCAGCGCGATACGCTTCGAACGATAGGGCGCTTTCGGATCGACATATTGACGGTAAAGTTCTGCCACGTACCAGAGCAGGCGCAGCGGCATATTCGCGTTGACCGTACTCTGATGCTCAAAGGAGCACAATGTGGCGATCCTGCGAGGAAGCTCACATCGTTTTTTTCTCGCTGCTGAAAAACGTCTCATTCATGTTGTGATCCGAATCTCGGACAGCTCGCTATGCTGCCTGCAAGCGATGCATAGATCTCGGACAGACTGCTTTTCGTTGTTGAATATATCCCGAAAGAGAGAATCTTTGTAGGTGCGTTTTGTCTGCCACACACACATCTCCATTTTCAAGGATTCCTGATAAAACAGCCCTCATATTGGTACAGATTCTTTTCATCCAATTGAGGCGAAATCTCAACGATAACCAAGGCTATGTAGAGGATCGCAGGCGAAACTTGGGCAAAAAGATGCGCTATGAGTGCGTCCGAATGGATCCGTCCTTCCTCAACTCCATCATATCCTCTCTGCGCCGAAATTTAAAGATTCTTTCTGCGTGCAACAGCATTGACGGAACATGGCAGTCATGTTAGAATACATAAAAATTGGAGAAATGTCATTATAAAGAAGTATTATATTGTGGCAGTTCTCTGCGAGAAGGGCATCTTAGGAGAGAAATGCCGTGACGGAAAACGGAAACATCTGGACACTTTTGCTACTGCTTGGTGCCATGTTCTTTCTCGGCAACGAGCACCCTCCATCACCGATCAAGTGAGTCGAACTACGTTCCTGACGGCAAAGAGATGCTGGCTTCAGGCGACTATTTCTCGCCACGCATCTACAGAGCTCACTGGTATGACAAGCCCGCATTCTTCTACTGGGAGCTGATCGCCGCCTTTTTCGCTCTTCGGCACGACGGATTTTTGCTGCACGGCTCTTCTCCGGCATATTCGCGAGCATCGGTGTTTTCCTGACCTACGCGTTTGACGGCAGCTCTATGATGCGCGAACGGGTTCTTCGCTGCGAGCATTCTCGCGACCTCCGTCGGTTACTGGATCACTGCAAAGAGCGTCATTACCGACACGACACTGTTTGTCTTTCTGAATGCCTCACTCGTCTTTTTCTACCTCGGATACGCGGGTCGACGGCTCTACTACGCAGCATGGATCTCGCAGCTTGTGCCGTACTGACGAAGGGGCCCGTCGGTATCGTCCTGCCGGGGCTCATCATTCTCATGTTCCTGCTCATACGCCGCGATATCGGCGAACTGCGGCGCATGAAGCCGCTCGGGCTCGGACTCTTTGTCCTTGTGGGGGCAGCTGGTACGCAGGAATGTACGCACTGCACGGTACGGAGTTTATCTCGACCTTCTTCGGCGTACACAATGTCCTGCGTGCGACAGTCGCGGAGCACGGGGCATGGAATGTCTGGTATTTCTACCCTGCCATCTTCCTCGTCATCTTCTTTCCGTGGAGCTTTCTGCTAATCCTTCCACTGATCCGCCGTTTGCGCAAGGGCCTGCGAGGATTGCGCCGGATACGCTGTTTCTTCTGATCTGGGCACTTGGTGTCAACGCATTCTTTCAGGTAATGGCAACAAAATACTCGACCTATACCCTGCCCGCGCTGATGCCTTTGCCTCACTTTCACCGCACGCCTCCTGATGCCGCACGGTCATGTCGCATGCGCCGTCTGGCTCTCGCCGCCGCATGCATCGTGGGTGGGACAATTATCCGTTTTCTCCAATTGACGCACTGGACGGACGTATCGCTGCGGCTCTCGGCGTTCCGGGACAGTCGGGGTATCGTGGTTGAGCTGTTCTCGGGAAAATGGCAGGCATCCGTGCTGAAATTTTCAAGTATGTGCGGAGGATGATGTCATCGTTTTCCATGGGGAATATCAAACCTCGGTGGTCTACTATGCTGGCCACATGGTCTATGACCTCATCCCCGCAGCGAACATACGCAGAGCGGACGGCCACGACCGTGGACTGGCGGCGCAAATATGTCATGCGCCCGTGTTGACGTTCGAGGAGCTGCCACGCGATCACGATGTCTACCTGCTCTGGGACAAGCGGCGCAGTCAAAAATCGACGAGCATCTGTCTCCTGAGGAGTGGCAGTTGCTCGCCGAGAAAAACACGTCCGTATTTACAGACGCATAAAACATACCTAAATTGCAATATCAAATCGGACAGTAGAGAATAACAGAATCAAAAATTATGGGTGAAGATTTTTTAGCGCGGCATCGAAGCGTTCTTGTGGCGTCTCATAACCTAGAATTTTACGTGGCAGTGAATTGATCCAATCCTCTACGCGCTGCACTTCTTCCTCGCTCAAGTTCGTCATATCCATGCCCTTCGGAATGAAATACCGAACGAGGGCATTCTGCTTCTCGTTCGTTCCACGTTCCCAAGGTGCGTAAGGATGAGCATAGTACACCTTCGCCTCTGGAACAGCTTCTTGCAGACGAGCGAACTCGCTCCCATTGTCGCAGGTGATCGTACGAAATACCTGTGAAAATTGTGCCCCATAGAGCTCTCTTAGTTTGGCAATCCCCTCGGCAACCGCCTCTGCGGTCTTTGCACGAATCTTTATAAGGTGTCTCTTTCGCTTCTTACGTTCATCTGCGGCAAGCAGAACAGGATCCGTTCCCTTTTTCCCGACGATGGTGTCAAGTTCCCAATTCCCAAAGGTGGAGCGTTCGTCAACAAGAGGGTCACGGCGGTCAATACTCTCACCGAGCGTCCTGCCGTCGTCATGGTTCTTTTTCTCTTTGCGCTTACGACGGCGTACTTTCTGTCGCAGGTCGATGTTTTTGACCTTGAGCAGCCCCATCGCAATGTAGTTGTAGATGGTCTTTGTGCAGACAGACACCTCGAACAGATTCATACGCTTGGCACGCCCGCAGATCGCATCAGGAGAGTGTTTGTCTTTGCAAATGGCGTTTTCTACATACCGGATGAAGTCCTGTGCAGCGTTAAATTTGGACGGTTTTCCGGAGTTCTCACGATTGCGCTCATAGCGCATTTGACCGGACTGTGCAAAATACTGCTCATAGTACGTCCAATCGGAACGCTTCTGCGTTACCGTGCCGCGCTTTATTTCCTCGTACAAAGTGGAGCGGGCGATGCCAAGGTCTTTGGCGATTTTCACCTTGGGAACACCGAGACGCAGCATCGCTTCGATCTGCCCGCGCTGATAGGCGTTTAAGTGCTTGAATGTGCGGCGTTTTGTGGTAGAATGAGTGTGGGACATACAGAACCTCCTGGTGGTGTTTTGGCAAAGATATTTTACCAGATTGATTCTGTATGTTCTACTTTTTTTATGTGTCCGATTTCATTTACAATGAACCACGCATAAAAACATAGCGCTGCAGAACAATCAATTTCCTTTGACGATTTCCTAAATACACAAGCACGCACACCGTCTGACAACGTCACCGTCGTCAGACGGTTTCATATCCCCGCCCAGCATTTTTCTTCGTCAGTCCGCGCAGGTAGTTCATGACGAGGCGGACGTCGTCGAATGCCTGCCGTCCCTTTTTCGTGACGAGGCCGCTGTTGATGAAGATGGGGTCGATGAGGGGGATCTGGACGAAGCCGTCGGTCGGGAGGACGGACGGACGCGCGAGGAAGGTCGAGCCGATGCCCGCGTGAACGAGATTTTTGACGGTGTGGAGGTAGGGCGAGTAGTGGACGACGTTCGGCTTTTCGCCAGCACGCCCATACGCGTCCTGCACGAGGCGATCGACGAAGAATTTGCTGTCGAGCATGATGAGCGGCTCGTCCTGAGTTCGCTGATGCTGAGCGCGTGCCGCGCGGCAAGCGGATGATCGGGGCGCGTGACAAAGGTGCACTCGCAGTCAAAGAGTTTCGCATAGGGAGAGCGCGCGCTGAAATCCGCCGTATAGTTCGTCAGGGCAAAGTCGAGTTTCTCCTCCTCAACCATCTGCAGGGCACTCACGCCGCCCGTCTCGATGATCTCGAGCTCGATCTCGGGGTGCTCTGCGCGAACTCACCGAAGATGTGCGGCAGAAAGACGACGCCGAGCTGCAGCGGCATGGCAACGCGCACCTTTGCGTGGCGGTGCGCCATGTCGCGGATCTCATCGTCGAGCCGCGCGACCTCCGTGAGGATGTAGGAGACCTTGCTGAGGAGCTTTTGCCCCATCCGCCGTTACGGTGATCTTGCGTCCTCGCGGTGAAAGAGGTTCAGCCCGTCTCCGCCTCGAGCGCCTGCATGGCGACGGTGACGGTCGGCTGTGAGACGTGCAGATGCTCTGCGGCCTTTGTGATGTTCTGCCATTGGCATACCTCGTAGAAATACCGCATCTGAACCAGCGTCATCCGATCATCTCCTTCCGCGCCTCTGCGGCGACAGAACGTAGTGTATTCCTATATCATCATTAGTCTACTATATAAAGAACCGGGACAATATTTCAAACATCACATTTGTCCAATAGATTTTTAATAAAGTTACACTATTATTTTATCAGAAAGAAATATTTTCACAAGTCCCAAAAAAATGATATGCTCGGTTCGAAATAAAGATCACCATTAACGGTCATAGGAAGGGGTTTTACGATGAAGGTATATTGTGCAGATGCGGTGGAGCGTTTTGTCGAGGATATGCTCAAGGCGAACGAGGACAATCTGAAGGCGTATGAGACGAAGCCGGGCGTGTATGCCAACGTCGACCCGGACACGCATCATGATACGGTCGAGATTCCCGACGTACATCTGACGAAGTAAGACGTTTGATAAAAAGCGAGCGGACGATCCGCTCGCTTTTTGTTCGTAAAAATCATGTCAGTAAAAATCATGCAAACATCATCCATGGAGGTGGGTGCTTCTGCGCGAACCCTAGCAAATGCGCGGCACCAGTTCTCCGAGCGGCAGATCCACGACGCGGATGCCGCCGAGTGCCGTCCTGAGCCCCACCGTACCGGGCGCATCGGCCGTCGTGTCCGATCACGCACGCCTCGCGTCCGTAGGGGTTCTCGTGCATCACATCGAGAACACGCGCCGTGAGCTCGGGACGGACGAAGGCGAGGGAGTTTGCCTTCGTTCGCGAGCGTCAGCGGGTCGAACCCGAGCATCTCACAGACGCCCCTGCACGGCGGGGCGCACGGGAATGGCGTCCTCCTCGAGCAGGACGCCGACGCCCGCCGCGCCCGCCAGCTCGTTCAGCGACGCCGCCGCACCGCCGCGCGTCGGGTCGCGCAGGACGGCGATGCCGTCGCCTGCCGCCGCGATCATTGCCGCCGTCAGATGACAGAGCGGCGCACAGTCGCTCTGTATCTGGGCGGCAGGGTGAGCTCGTGGCGCGCCGCCATCACGGTCGCCGCATGGTCGCCGAGCGTGCCCGAGACGATGATGTCCATGCCCGCCGTGATGTTCGTCGGCGCGATATCCGCCCCGCGAGCATCGTCCCGACGCCCTGCCGTATTGATGTAGATGCCGTCGCCGCAGCCGCGCGGCACGACCTTCGTATCACCCGTCACAATGGAGACGCCCTGCCTCCTCTGCCGCCGCCGCGATGTCCGCAACGATGCGGCGCAGCGCGGCGATGGGAAAGCCCTCCTCAAGGATGACGGCGAGCGAGAGATACGCGGGCGCCGCCCCGTCATGGAGAGATCGTTGACCGTCCCGCAGACGGCGAGCCGCCCGATGCTTCCCCGGGGAAAAAATGCGGCTGTACGACGTAGGAGTCCGTCGAAAATGCGGTGCGGCCCGTGAGCGGCAGTACCGCACCGTCGTGCAGAACGTTCAGCAGTGTGTTGCCGAGCGCGGGCAGGACGACCTCCTCCATGAGCGCATGGGAGAGCTGTCCGCCCGCCCCATGCGCCATAGTAATCACATCATGCTCCATAGTGGAACCTCCCTCCGCCGTATTTGTACCACGCGGCGCACGTCCCCTCGACCGACACCATGCAGGGGCCGACGGCGTGCTCCGGTACACACGCCCGACCAAAGAGCGCACATTCCTTCGGCAGGATCGCCCCGCGCAGCACCTCACCGCAGCGGCAGCCGCGCCGCCCCTCGATGCGCGTCTCGATCGTGAGCGGGCGCACAGCGGCAAAGTCATAGGCACGGTACGCCTCGCGCATCGCAAGGCCCGAGGCAGGGATCATGCCGAGCCCGCGCCATGCCGTCTCCGCCGGCTCGTAGACGCGCTCCATCGCCGCGCGCGCCGCCGGATTCCCCGCAGGCCGCACGACGGACGGGTAGGCGTTCTCGATGCGCGCCGCCCCCGCTGCGATCTGGCGGACAATCATCTGTAGGGCGGTGAGAATCTCGAGAGGAGCAAAGCCGCCGACCACACCGGGCACATGGTAGTCCTCCGCGAGGAAGGAAAACGCCTCTGTCCCCGTCACGACGGCGACGTGCCCCGGCAGGAGAAATCCGTCCACGTGCGTCTCACCGCCGTCGAGCAGGGCGCGCATGACGGGCGGCACGAGTTTCTGCGCCGAGAGCAGGAAGAAGTTCCTGCGCCCTGCTGCTCTGCCGCGAGCACTGCCGCCGCCTCGGTCGGTGCGGTCGTCTCAAAGCCGACGGCGAGGAAGATCACCTTTTTCTCTGGATGCTCCGCCGCACTCGGGAGTGCATCGAGCGGCGAGTAGACGATGCGCACATCCGCCCCTCGCCGCCTGTGCGGCGGCAAGGCTCGACGATGTCCCCGGGACTTTTCAGCATATCGCCGAACGTCGTGATGATGACATCCTCCATCCCCGCGCACACGATCGCCGCGTCGATGTAGCTGTCGGGCGTCACGCAGACGGGGCAGCCCGGGCCCTGAGACCAGCTCGACCTCGGGCGGAAGGATCTGGCGCAGCCCCGCACGAAAGATCGCAACGGTATGTGTCCCGCAGACCTCCATGATGCGGATGTGCCGCCCCGCGAGCAGGTCATGCATCTCATCGAGGATCGCCCGGCTCTCTGCCTGCATCTCCTGTGCGCGGGTCATGCCATGTGCTCCATGCGTGGCGTGTCGATGTGCGTCACCGTGCGCGGTGCGCCGTTCATCTCCGCGCGCAGAGCCTCACTGCGCTCCATTTCCGCGGGGTCGACGATCTGCATCGCAAAGCCCGCATGAACGAGCACGAAGTCTCCCACCTTCGCCTCGGGCAGGAGCATGAGGCTCGCCGCACGACGTACCCCCTGCACCTCCACCGAGGCAAGCTGATCCTCTATGGCAACGACTTTCGCCGGAACTGCTAAACACATATTGTTTCCTTCCCTAAATGATGAAATATTGCTAAAAAGGTATTCCTAGACACCTTGTCTAAAGCGGCCAAAGCGCCCCCTCCGTCACGCTGCAGCGTGCACCTCCCCGCTGCGGCAGGGGAGGCTTTCGGTTTACGGCATTCAGCTTCCCCCGTCCGAGACGGGGGAGCGGTCAACCTCTTCCAATCACACTTCGCCTTTCGGCTTGGTTCTGGGAGGTTTTCCCCATACGACCTGTTATCCCGCTCAGCTGCGCCCTTCGGGCTTGCTTCTCGGACAGGTCAGTAAGTGCCGAGCAACGCGAGGCGATAGGGCGCTCGTTGCTCATACGCATTTCTCACGATAAAAACCGATATCGTCCAGGCGCCCCTCCGTCACGCTGGCGCGTACACCTCCCCCGCTGCGGCAGGGGAGGCTTTTGGTTTACGGAAAATCCCGCTATGCGTGCTGCGCGCCCCTAGGAGCACCTCATCCGCGCGAGTGCCACAGCTGCCTGCCCGTAGGCAATACCGCCGTCGTTCGGCGGAATGCGGTGCGGCAGGAGCACATGATGGTCGCCGATGCGCGGCAGAAGCTCCTCGAGAGCAGCGCATTCTGGAACACGCCGCCTGCGAGGGCGACCGTGCGCAGCCCCTGTCCGCACCGAAAGGATGCCGAGCACCTCGGCAACCGCCGCCGCCATCGTCACGTGAAAGTCCAGCGCGCGTCCCGCACGCTCCTCCGCCGTCAGCTCCTCCGCCCCATCCGCGAGCGCATAGAGCGCGGGCAGTACGTCCACCGTCAGCCGCGCGCCCTCCGCCACAGTATACGGCAGGACGCATCCTGCCCGCCGCGCCGTGCGCGCGAGACGCTCCAGCTCGATCGGTGCTCGCCCTCGTAGGCACTGCGATACGCGACGCCGAGCAGCGCCGCCGCCGCATCGAAGAGCCGCCCCGCACTCGACGTGAGCGGCGCGGAGAGCCCCGCCGCCATCGCCTGCATCAGGAGCTCCCAGCCCGTCGGCAGCTGCGCCGCAAACTGCGGAAACTGCGCCGCAAAGCCCGCGCCGTCGCGCCGATAGAGCACACAGAGGGCGAGCCGCCACGGCTCCTCGGCCGCGCGGTCGCCGCCCGGGAGCGGCATGGGGGCAAAAATGTGCGAGCCGCTCATAGCCCGCGAGATCGGCCGCGAGGAACTCCCGCCCCATGCCGTCCCATCGTCGCCCCAGCCCGTCCCGTCGAGCGCGACGCCGAGCACGCGCGCATGGCAGCCGTGCTCCGCGAGCACCGCCGCGATATGCGCGTGATGATGCTGGACGCGCACGAGCGGCAGGCCGTCCCGCGCCGCGCGCGCCGCCAGATGCCGCCCCGAGAGATACGCAGGATGCAGATCGACGGCGAGCACCTCGGTGTTACCTCAAAGAACTGCTCATACTGCGCCATCGTCTCTGCGTGGCGACGCGAGCACCGCCGCATTCGTCAGATCGCCGATGTGCTCACTGAGGAACGCCTCCGCTGCGCGTCAGGCAGAACGTATTCTTCAGCTCTGCACCGCCCGTGAGAACGCTCTGCCCATCCGCAAATGGCAGGGCGAGCGGCGCGGGTGCATAGCTGCGGCTGCGGCGCAGGATCTGCGGCCCGCCCGCCCGATGCGCACGACGGAGTCGTCCACGCGGTGCACGATCTCACGGTTGTGCACGAGGATCGCATCCGCGATCCCCGCCAGTCCCTCCTCTGCCGCCGCATCCCGATAGAGGATCGGCTCACCGCTGAGATTCGCGCTCGTCATCACCCAGAGATCATCTGCCCTGAGCAGGAGGAGATGCACGGGCGCATACGGCAGCATCACGCCGAGGTACGGATTCCCGGGTGCGACACTCTCGCCGCAGGGCGGACCGCATCCACGCGCCGCGCGAGGAGCACAATCGGCGCCGCAGGGATGGGAGGAGGCGCTCCTCCGCCGACAGGAGACAGAGCGCACGCACCGCCGCGCAGCTCCCCGCCATCACGGCGAGTGCCTTCGCCTCGCGGTGCTTGCTGGCGGCGCAGACGTGCGACCGCTGCCTCACTGCGCGCATCACAGGCGAGATGATAGCCGCCGATGCCCTTGACGGCAAGGATACCGCCTCCGCCACCACCCGCCGCGCCGCCGCGAGCGGATCGCCCGCCCGCACCCCGCCGTTGACGAGGAGGCGGTAGGGCGGCCGCACACGGCGCACGCATTTGGCTGCGCGTGAAAGCGGCGGTCGCGCGGATCGTCGTACCGCGCTGACAGGCGGGACACATCGTGAAACACCGCCATCGAGGTCAGCGGGCGTGGTCGTACGGAACGCCACGGATGATCGAGCAGCGCGACCGCAGTTCGTCAGTTCGTAAAGCGCATAGCCATACCGCTGATCCCTGCCGACAGGATCTCGCGCCGACAGTCCGCACAGACGCCGAGATCGGGCGAGACGAGCGTCGCCGCCCCAGGCCCGCGGGGCTCGGCAGATGTGAACGTCCGCTCGCAGGGCGTGATCGCCTCGCCACGTCACCGCCGTCACCAGAGCCGCACGCGGGCCTCGTCTGAGCGTCGCAGCAAAGGCATCGAGTGCGGCTGCCGTCCCTCCGCCTCGATGCCGACCCCGCGCTGTCATTCAGCACCCAGCCGCCGAGCGCGTACGCCTCCGCGAGACGATAGACGAAGCGACGGCAGCCCACCCCCTGCACAATCCCTGAGACACGAAAGGCGCGCCGCTCGGCGGCGCCCCCCTCCGTATGTACTGCGGAATGTGCCGCGTCCGCCATCTCAGGCACTGGGTACGGCACGCGGCACGAGCCGAACGCCCCACGCACGCAGCTCCTCTGCCGCACGTTGGCGAACGCGGGCAGCGCCGCCTCCATCGCAGGGCTCAGCGTCAGCCCGCCGACAGATCGAGGGGCTGCATCCCGAGCACGACCACTCCGGATCGCCTGATCCGTCACCGTCAGCCACGCGAGCACATCCTGTATGCCGATCTCATGCGACGAGACCTTTTTCCTGAAAAATGCGCCATAATCGCATCATCCTCAGCGGTAGGCCGTCCCCGGCGCACCGTCACCCGAGACCGCGTCGAGGATCAGCAGATGCTGCGTCCCCGTGACGAAGTGCAGCAGCTCAGGACCGAGCGTCCCGCCATCGAGCAGGCGCACCTCATCCTCGGAGAACGCCCAGTGCTGCCCAGATACCCATCGCACGCACGCCGAACCCCCGTCGCGCAGAATGATATTGCTGATGCCGAGCACCGTCACAGGCGCAACGGGCACAACTCGACCTTCCATCAGCGCACCTCCTTCCCCGCCTTCTTTGCCGCCACCTGCGCACGCAGCCACGCGTACCAGTCCGCGAGGCCTCGCCCGTCTGACAGGAGACAGGAAAGAGCGCGATCCCGGTGCAGGGGCCGTGATGTCCGCACGCGCCGACGCCATATCGAAATTCGTATACGGGAGAATATCCACCTCACTGAGCACAGCCGCCGCTGACTCCTTAAAGATCAGGGGGTACTTTCAGCGGCTTGTCGTCGCCCTCGGTGATGTTTCCAGAACGACCGCCTTCTCATCCTCGCCGAGCGCGAACTCCGCAGGGCAGACGAGATTGCCGACGTTCTCGATCACGAGGAGATCGAGCGCGTCGAGATCGAGGCGCTCGAGCGCCGCTGCGACCATCGCCGCATCGAGACGACAGCCGCCGCTCGTACTGATCTGCACGACAGGCGCGTCGCAGCGCCTCGATGCGTGCCGCATCCTTCGTCGTAAAGAGATCCCTCCACGACCGCCACGCGCAGATCGCCCGCGAGCTCCTGCAGCGTCCGCTCGAGCAGCGACGTTCTGCCTCGGCGCCCGGCGAGCTGAGCAGGTTCAGCGCATAGATCCCATGCTGCGCAAAGAGTGCCGCGTCTCCGCCGCCGCCGCATCGTTGCGCCCCAGAATGTCCGCTGTACAACCACTTTCATCGCTCTATTCCATCTCTATAAAATCCACGCGCATCCGCGGCCGCTGATGATCTCCATTCCGCCGCCGCACTGGGGCAGAGATAGTCCTGCGGTCGGATGCGCGCCCCTCGCCGAAGTCGCACAGCGTCCCGTGAGGGGACGCGCTCCACGTGAGCACGGCGTCCGCCGCGATCGTAGTCCGCCGTAAGGGAGGAAAAACAGCGAAAGCGCATCGGTCTCCACACCCGACAGTTCGCCGAGCAGGAGGCCGATAGCCTGATGCGCGCTGCTCCATTTTCTGTGCGTAGTCCAAGGCACATCCAAAATGCCTCGGCAATCGCCATTTCGTCATCTCAGAGCCCGCTGAAAGCCCATGTGCGGCAAAGATACCGATGAGCTCTGTCATCTTCGTCTTTGCTGGTCATAGTCCACGTGTCGTCCTCGTCGTGCGTGTGGATGTGCACAGAGGACGCCGCAGTCCCAGGAGCGCCTTCTCCACAGCGGCGGCATTCTCCTCGGTGTAGCCCTTCACAAAACTGCAGATATGTCGCTTCTGCGAGCCCGCAGCCACATTCCCTACACATAGAAAACCCTTTCATCTCGAACAAAAGCATATTGTCTGCGTAACAGAAACGCTCATCGTGCAGAGGTGCCTGATTGCTCAAAACGTCCCCCACCGACGCGCAGCGCACACCTCCCCTGCCGCGACGGGGAGGCGAATCTTCGTTCATCGAGCACCTCCCCGCCACAGCGGGCGAGGGGGCACCTGTTGCTTGCACAACGAGGTACCCGTACGCACACGGCCCAATCTCAGACTTTACCCACGTCGCTGGCATCTGCCGGGTATGGCGTAGGAGCTGAGCCTGCGAACATGCTCGAGACCCTGCCTCGCCCTCCATGCAGACTCCGGCGCGGATAACCATGGTAGAAATGGCCACGCAAAGAGAATGATCGACCATGCCGCATAGTGATGGACATAGTGCGAGATCATCTCGCCGCCGAGCACAGTGTCTCACCCAGCCGAAGAGCGCCGCGCGCTGATCGCGGACGGTCCTGTCGTAGTATATGGCAAAGCCCGTCAGCACCTCGATCGCCACGAGCACGTGAGAGCCTCTGCGTGCGATCCGCGTGCGAGCGGGCTGCGCAGAAACGGCTTGTGCGCTCGCCCTGATCAGCATATAGCAGCCGCGCCACTTCCATCGTGTCCGTGCAGTACCGCTTTCTCCCAGAAATGCGGGGCAAGGCGGTCGCCGCGGTTGATGATAAGCTGCAGACGCGGCTGATGAAGCCTGCGCAGAAGGTAAACGCCGCGATGCAGCGGACGCTGCGTCACATTCTACTCAGGAGCGGCGACGCATCCGGCCCGCTAGAGCATCGCAGGCGGCTTCGTGACGAGGAAGCCCGTGATGAGAGCATGATGATCGCAATGACCATCAGCCAATGGAAGATGCGCAGAAAGGGACCAAAGAGATAGCACTTTGCGTACTTCGTTCTCTGCGGTTCGCCCCTTATTTATCGACGCCGACGCCCGCGTGCGGATCGGTCGTCACAACGCGATCTTCCCCCTTCGCGTTGAAGAGGTGGGTCGAGCACGCTACGCACGGGTCAAACGAGCGGACCGCCTTGACGATCTCGAGCGGCTTGTCCGCGACCTTGACGGGCGTATCCATCATCGCGAGCTCAGCGCGTGTCGTCCTCGGCATCGTCGCGCGGGCAGGCGTTCCAGCGTCGTTGGGACGACCGCCCGATAGTTCGCGATCTGCCGTCCTGATGACCGCCCAGTGGCTGAGCGCGCCGCGCGGGAGCCTCGTAAAGGCGCCGACGCCTTTTTGCCCTTCGGCCAGGTGCCGAGGGATCCCACTTGTCGTTGTTCACGCGCGCGTATCTCCGCTCTTGATGTTTGCGACGAGCTATCGAAGAAATACGGTTGATCTCCGCCCGCAGCTGTGCATCGAGCGCACGCGCCGCCGTGCGTCCGACCGTGGAGGGCAGCGCGCTCGACGGGGACGTTCAGCAGCTTTCGTCACGGCATCGATCTGACCGACGATCATCTGCTCTGCCCACGTCAGGTCGCCGAGGAGCCCCTGCTTTGCCTTCGTGTGAGGACGATGAAGTGCTAGCGACCGACCCCGCAGAGCTTTGCACGCGCCATTTTCGGCGTCTTTGAGCTAGGGAGTACTTGCCCTGCCTCGTTGAGCGCCTTCCACTTGGCTCTTCGTGCCTTCTCGGCTCCGTGTAGTGCGGGTCGTCTCTGCCCTCCCACGGATGGAGTGCCTTGTCGTCGCCGCCCTTTGTACTCGTACCAGCCGTGCTCGACGCTCTTCGCGACGCCGTCGGCATCCGTCGATCCTTCTCCGTAAAGTCATAGACCTTCGTATCCATTACGCCTGAAGCGAAGTCCTCGACGACGCGTGCAGCGCACGAGGAGGTTCTGAAGATAGTCGCCGTCTGTTGCACCCGAGAACGGCTCGGAGAACATGCGAAGGCGAGCACGCGCTCGCGAGGGCCCTCCCGCCTGAGGTGTAGCCCTTCTGACGTAGAGATGTCCGATGGCGAGCACGTCGGGAGATAGTAGTCGTTCACCGCGTGGCGTGCCTGATTGATCGAGTGGGTCGACGATCGCGAGGCGCGCTGCATTGATCGGCGCATGCCGTCCTCCATCGAGATGGAGCATGGCATGCCGAGTACATAGTGCGGATGCGGGTTCTTTCCGCCGAAGACGACGTGCGGGACGACGAGATCCTTCGCTTGTCGAGCATCTCGAGGTAAAGAGATCGCCGCGAGATGCACCTCGGCGGGAGGAGCTGATAGTCCGATGATCCCACCACTGCGCGGAGAAGATACCGAGCTGACCGCTGTCGACGATCTTCTGCACCTTTTTGCCTTGATCGCGGCGCTAGTAGTCCGGCGATGCGATCGAAGTCGTGCGGCAGGCATCCGCAGTCGAATGCCGCCGGCCCACGGAACGGCAGGCGATAGGTCTGGAGCACCGTAGCCCTGGAGCGCCGCCGTCGCCGCCGGATCTGCGCTTTCAGCGCTCGAGCGGGCTGACCCAGTCGAGCGCATGGAGGCGGTAGAAATGATGATGTGATCCTGATGTCCGAGGCACGCCGCGATGATGTTGCGATGAGTGCGCGTTCTTCGAATCGTGATGTCTGAATGCGTCTCGACGGCACGCAGACAGCCGAGCGCATGAGAGGATGTGCAGCGCCGCAGATCCGCTGAATGCATGCCCATGCATCGCGCGGATCGCGGTCGTTCATGACGAGCTCGAGGCCGCGCCATGCCGGCCGGAGGAGATGGCATCGGTGACCTTGCTCGATGCTCGTCCACCTGCAGCCCAACGCGCAGATGTCCCTCACTACGGGTGATTGGGCTCCATAACAACGTGTTTTCATTCATGCACTCTGCTTTCCTTTTTCGAGCTGCTCATGGCATCCTTTCTGCACAAGGCTCGCGCCTGCGTGCGCCGTCGACACCGACCGCCGTCGCGACTGGCAAGTCCGGCACCGACCATATCGACGTCGATGCTGTTGTACTCGGGCAGACGCTTCGGAGAACGGCGCCTGATCCCAGAAGTTCGCGTTGCTGCAGCCACGTAGGCGCGCCCTGACCGATCGGGTACGAGGAGTCCCTGATACCAGCGCATATTACTGCAGTGAGTTGTACGTCTCGGGCCGCGGCAGCCGAGTTTATAGAGGCACCAGCCACCCTTTGGCGCCTCGCGTCGTCGAAACGCTCGGTAAACATGCCCGCGTCGAAGAAACGGACGGCGGTAGCAGGTGTCGGTGAGCGGTTGCCGTAGAACTGGCGCGGACGTCCTCACCGTCGAGCGGCGGCAGCGCCGAAAAGCGCGACGTGCATGACGACGCCTGTCATGACCTCGGGACTGGCGGCGCCGGGCACAGCGATATAGGGTTTCGATCCGATCAGCGAGCGGATTCTCGACTCTGTCGGGTTCGGCGCAGCGGCCCGATGCCGCCCGCCGTCGCACACGTGCCGTAGGCGACGACCGCCTTTTGCCCTCCTGCGCGTGTTTCAGCGGTGCTCGAACGAGGACCGCCTCGACATGCAGGCGTAGGCGTGCTCCCTGGATGAACTGTGCCCGACGGCGAGAATGTCACCGCCGTGATACTTCTTGATCGTCTCCTCGAGATGTGCCTCGAAGGCCCCTCACCGCCGGCGCAGAGGAGATGGCTGTACTCGAGCGCAATCTCGTTCAGCACGAGATCCGATGCGAGCGGTGCGCCCGAGCGGATGAACGACTCATCGCAGCCCGTGCACCATGCGCCCATGCAGCCAGATCACAACCGGCAGCGGCTCGCCTCGGCGGCCTCTGACGACCTCGTGAGGTTGTCCGTGCTCAGCCCCATGAGCGACGTGGAGTGTCACGCAGCCCTTTGAGGAAATTCCGCTGGCTGGAAGTCTTTTGCGAGATATGCCTCCCACAAGCTCTCCCTTTGTTCACATTATGCCTCCTGTCTCCATGGAAGACTGCCGCCATGCCAAACACCTGCATCCATCCCTGCCGCAATCGGCACACAGATACCTTTTTCGCGCAGAACGGCGGGTGGTTCAGAAACTTGCGTCAATACTTCCCGCACATCGACATATAAAGTTAATCCCGTGAAAGCCCAGATTCTCCCATACGAAATAATAAAGAGGAAACCGTCCGACGCACCTGAGGGGCACGACAAACAGTCCTCGTAGCAGACGAATCTGCGCGACATTTTGCATCAAATATCCTCCTCGCCTTTGCGCGGCAATGTTGTCGCCTCGCGGAGCGGTTTTCGCAGGAAACCGCGTCTCGGAAGCGAGGCCCGGCATTTCTGCCGAAACCTGTGCACGGTGGGATCACCTCGCGGCGCAGGCGCGCATCACAGGCATCGCCTAGATGCTTTGCTCGGAAACCGAGAGGTACAATGTACTCTATACCCATGTAATTATCAACAGTTTAACAGAGTGAAAAACAACCTGTCAATATACGAAAACCATTCTCAGCATATATCGGAATTATATTGATCATTATAGTTATTGCTTATTTATTCGTAGTTGATGAACGCTGCATCTGCGGTTGATGTGATGAGTAAAGCGGCGCACTTCCCCCAACATCGGTGATGATGCACATGGGGAGATAGTCCCTTGCGGTTATTTTTCGGCGCAGTTCCTGCCGTACGGCGTCGCGCTCTTTTCCCCGTCATGGCGTTCGCGCGGATCACGGCGCGGGTGCTCTCGCGGCCGCTCTTCTGTGATGAGTGCGTTATCCCTGTCGTAGGCGAGGATCCCGCAGGCGCTGATGACGTCCTTTTCGGGCTGAGCACGCGCCGCTGGCATGGTGTAGCTGAGGTGCCTGCGTAGTCCGCATTTTCATCGCCTCGGCGGAACTGCGCCCACTCGAGGTTGCTGTAGAGGATGAGCTGCCAGTAGGAGACGGAGCCGTCGGCGTTGCGCTTCGCGGCTGCGGTCAAAGAACCAGCCACGCTGCTCGTCGCCCTCGATGAAGACCCAGTCGCCGTCCTTCAGCGTGATGGGCTCGATCGCCGTCTTCTTTGCTGTATGCTCGCGCTTTGCTGCTCGCGGCAGCGGCAGCGGCATGCTTTTCTCAGCTTTTCTTATCCGCGGCATCTGCCTTCTTGCAGGCTCTGCGGATACGTGGCGGAATGGCCTGCGCCATCCGCTCGCCGCGGCGGCTGGCCCTTTCCTTCGCAGGTTCTTGACAAGAACGGCTTCGCCGTCCCTTCCCCATCAGCCGCTTTCTTCGCCGTTCTTCGTGCGTTTTGCCGCCGCATCTCTCGCCGAGGCGGGGACATCTGCGGTGTCTGCTCTGCTGGAGGTTCTCAGCGAGCTCATCCATCTCCCGCATCGAAGGCATCTTCCTGCGTGCGCCGTCTGATGCCGCACGGTCTCTTGCCGCTGGCTCCGCCGTGGTCTGCGCCCCGTCTGTCGTCTTTCCGTATCCACCGTCTCCTGCGCATCCTTTGCGGCAGAGTGCGGGCGCTGTTCTGACGCGGCAGCGTTCGATGCGACTCTCCGCCGCCATGACGGCATGGATCCCGCTCCTTCGGCGGCCGTCCCGCTGACGGGGAGGAGGAGGATTCGCGGCGAGCAGGCAGGTGATGGATTTCATAGCGTCTCCTTTGCTTACAAACACGAGGTCGGGTTGACGGGTTGTCCGCTGAGGCGCACCGTCGCAGTGCAGATGGCCCTGGTAGAGGCCCCGTCGAGCCGACGTCGGCGATGATCTGTCCGCGCCGCACGCGCTGTCCCGGGGTCACCGTACGACCGCCGAGGCGTGCGTCCGTAGCGTCGTCGAAACGCCGCTCCTGTGATCGATGTCGACCATGTTGCGACAGCGCCCGCGTTCCAGCCCGCGAGGGTCACGACGCCGTCCGCTGTCGCAACGATGGGCGCCCATCTCGGCGGCGATGTCGATGCTCCTGATGGAACTCTCTGCGCCGTTCCAGCGCGAGTCCGCAGCCCGAGCTGATGAAGCTGTCCGTCGGCCAGCTCTGTCGGGGTGGTGACGGTATCGTCACCCAGGAAGGAGGATGCGGCACGTCCTTCCGCATCGTGACGGCGAGCTGTCCGGCGAGCCGTGGCGCGCTGCGATGCGTTCCTCTAGCATCGTGGAGTGCCTCACCGACCTCATCGGTGATGAGTGCGGTGCGCCGCCCGTCGGTGCCGGCGCGGCCTCCCGTCGGTGCTAGCGCCGTCTCGCCCCTGCCGGCGGGTAGCCGACGAGTGCGCAGTCCGTCCTCCGTGCGCTGGAGAGCATCGACCTCCTGCCCGAGCGCGGAGGCTCTTTTGGCGATCTGGAGGATCTGCCCCTGCTGGATGGGCGGTTCGCCCTCGCGCAGCGAAATGCCGTCCTCCCCGTGAGGTAGGCATGCGAGGGTGTAGATGGAGGAAAATCGAGCCGACAGCGACGAGTGCCGCCCCCGCGCCCACGCCCACGGCGCAGCAGGCGGCAGGCGCGCAGCGAGAGGCGCACGGTGTGCGTCGTGTCCGTTTCCGATCCACCACCAGCTGCAGTCATAGCGTGATTGTTCTTCGCCCAACGCGTCCCCTCCCATCGAGATGTTCCCGTCCGATCCCTTATTTCCCTCATTTCCCTATCCTATCCAGAATATGGAAAAACCCGCGTGTGACATGCAGGTTTTTGTCCGCTGATATCTTCTCAGTACCGGATGGGCAGCGGTTTTGCCATGGCTTCCTTCAGTACGTCCTTTCTCGTCGCCCAGCGGGTAGTCCTGACGATCCGTCTTTTGATCGGTTTGATGTAGCCGCAGCAGTCCTCGCGGGCAAAGATAGCTGGGAGAAGATCGCGCGTCGTTGTTCGCATCGAGCAGGGCGACGGTCATAGTGGAGGTCGCCCCATGTCCCTCAGGCGCGGAACCGCACGGAGGCGATGCGCACGAGCGACTCGGCGGATGAACCCTGTCGATTGCCTGTTCTCCTCTCGAGGTGCGTGCGTTCGTTGCCGCGACCTCCTCCACTCGTGCGTACGTGCTGGATCAGCATCCTCGAGATCGTCTCTGCTCGAGCCGCGCATCATCGCGCTGAAGCGGCTGCTCATCGTCGAGAGCCGCGACCAGTGACGGTGATGACGAGGATGAGCAGACGACAGATCAGGAGCAGCGCAGTGAGCAGAGGGCTGCATCAGCGCTTCTGACTCGACTCTACCAGATTACTAAAAACAGTTCTCTCTCTCCTTCTTTCCTCCGTCCCCATGGCGGAGGCGGATGTGCCCCAGAGGGCGGTGCGGCACGCCGCACATCCTATACGGTGAATTTCTGCTGAGAATGCGCGCAGTGCCGCACGCTTGTCCTCTTTGTGCCGCGCTACATTCGCCGATATTGGTCAGGAGCGACAGCAGTCGCTCCAGATCCTCGGCGGAGAAGTAGTTGATTTCGAGCCGCCCTTCCCTCCTCGCGTCCCGTCTGATATGTACCGTGCCGAGGTGGTGCGTCAGGCGCTCCTCTGCCTCGCCGGACGAAGAGGTCTGGCTTTTTCTCTGCTTTGGCGGCGCTGATTTTTCAGTGCGTTCGATCCCTTCGCTGCAGGCGTTTGACGAGCGCCTCGACGCCGCGCGCCGAGAGCTCTGCTCCCTGGATGATCTGCCGCCCGCCGCTGCAGCGCGGCGGTCTCGAGCGCAGAGCGGACGCCTGCCTCACAGGTGGAGAACGCCGTTCGCGATGAATGCCTGCACCTCTTTCGCGAGGCGCAGGGAGGCGGACGCTGTCCCGCGATTGCCGAGCGCTCGCGTGGCGACGCGGCGCGCGAGCTGTTCCTGGAGAGTTTGAACTCGTGAGGAGCCGCTGATAGGCGTGTGCCTCGATTGCTGAGATCTCACGCTGGAGGTTCTCGATGAGTCTATCTCTGCCATTTCCGCGTCGTTCGCCGTGCGGAAAATGCAGGAACGGTCGTGAGCCCTGCATCTTGGCGGCGCGCAGACGCCGCTCGCCCGCGATGAGCTTCAGTACTTGCCTGCGCCGGATGTCGCGGGATGTGACGGGCTGAGGATGCTGTGTGTGCAATGGACCGCGCAGTTTTCCTCGAGTGCCGCCTCGTCGAACCGCTGCGGCGCGCATGAAAGCGTCTGATCACGTCAATGGAGAGCTGCGCCGACGATCGGCGGGGCTGCAGCGGTTTGCCTTTTCTCCGGCGGCGGGTCGCGTCGGCAGGGTGAGCGCGTCTCTTCCGAGTCCGAGTGCGCGAGCCCACGCCCGGAGGCCGCCTGTTTTAGCCTTCTTCACGCCGTATCGACCTCCTGCGAGTGCACTATCATCTCCGCCCCGCGCGATGTGATGTCGCACGAGGCGATCGGCGTCTGAAGGAGGGGCCTCCGAGAGTCGGACATTGCGTGAATCATCTGTCTCGATAGAGCGCGTCGCCAAAGACGCCGCGCACCTCGTCGACGACCCGCCCGCGATAGCGCGTCCGCGAGTCGTACATCGTCATCACGACGCCCTGACACGCAGTTTCGGATTGGCGCGCCCTTTGACAAGGCTGATGGCTTTATCAGCTGCGCCACGCCTCGAGGCAAAAGAACTCACACTGATGGGGATGAGACGGCGTGCCGCCGTCAGTGCATTCAGTGCGGAAAAGCCGAGGGAGGGCGGGCAGTCGATAAAGATGTAGTCGTAGTCGGTCAGCACTCGGCGATCGCCTTCGCGCAGGCGTGTCTCACGATGTTCCAGCGATGCTAGTTCCACTCGGCGCCCGCAAGCTCCACATATCAGGGGAACGACGTCGACGAGGTAGTCCGATTCGATGATGACCTCGCCATGTGCCCGTCGATCAGACGCGATAGGTCGTCGTGAGGGTGTTTTCGTCGATGCTCAGCGCACTGGTCGCATTTCGCGGGTCGATGTCACGGTGAGCAGAAACACGCTGTTTTCGCACGCGCGACGGCGGCGGCGATTGACCGCGTCGTCGTTTTGCCGACGCCGCCCTTTGACTGGCAACCGCAATGATCTCGCCACGGATCATCCTTTCGGGTGCTGTGGTGGATACCGAGAAAAGCATTTTGCGAGGTGCAGGCATCGATCGAGTGCTTTTGTTGCTGCTGACGGCGTCGCAGAGGCGACGGAGACGACGGGCCCTTGTGGTAGCCGGGAACACAATGCCCGAGAGCCCCGGATGAGTGCGGAGCGCGCCGTTCGTTGAGCTGGCTGCGTACGCGGTCGATGACCGTCGCGAGCCGCCGCGCTGATATACTGAGCACCGAGACGCGCGTCCGATGTCGGCATGCTTTGCGATCGTAGTCGCAGACGTCCTGCCCCTTTGGCTGCGCCCCTCGGCGACGACGATGAGGATGTAGCGTCTGCTGCCCGTATGCAGCAGAGAGGTCGTTGACGATCCTCCGCGAGGTCAAATTTCCCCGGGACGAGGACGTACCCGCACCGCCCGAGATGCTCCGAGCGACGACAGCCGGAGCCACGCCCCATGCGACCCCGAGCACGATGATGTGCCGATGCGCCGATGCTGTGTCGCGCAGCTTGGTTGATCGCGTCGATGATCGTATTCGCCGTGTCGCAGCCGATCGTCAGTCCATGCCCCAGACATCGCTGTCAATCGTGCCCGGCAGGCCGACGAGTGAAGCGAACTCGGCGAGCAGCCAGTGCCGCGCAGCGAGCCGTCGCCGCCGATCACGCAGAGTCTCCTCGATGCCGCGCTCGATGAGGTTCGCATGTCCGCGGCGGCGTCCTCGGGCGTCGTCCATTTTCGCAGCGCGCCGTCCCGAGGAAGGTGCCGCCGCGCTGATGATGTCGCCTATCCTCACTCAAGCTCCTACATATCTCATCGAGGAGTCCCTGATAGCCATCGTTGATGCCCCACACACGGACGCCTTTCAGGAGGGCTGGTGCACGGCACGCCGCCGCGTTCATTCCGGGGCCGTCTCCCCGCTCGTCATGACTGCAATACTTTAACACAACGCATCCTCCCTGCCCATCATTTCCATACGCTCAGTGCGCGGTCTTAGAATCGCTGATAAAAGTGAAGTCGCCGATTGGCGTGATGTCCGAACAAGGTGAAAACCGGACGCATAGCAAAGGGCTATGTGAGGATTTTCCCGCCGAAGTGCGGGCGAAAAGAGTGCCAAGATGGTAGTGCTGAATCATATCAGCGCCTCATTTGCTCTACCCTTTTATCATAGCACAACGTGGCAAAAACTCTTTTGAGGTGAATGAGAAAATGTTTCGCGAAACACTACTCATGCGCGAGATCGCGGAAGCGCATGTATCTCCTTCGAGTCGCTACGCAGGCATCGGTAATCCGTCGCTCCGCTGCGGTGCTTGGCACTGCCAGTTCCGGTGATGTTTGCGTTCTCTGTATCCTGATTGTAATAACCTCGCGATACAGGAACATGACAATGTCCGCATCCTGCCTCGATCGAGCCAGAGACCTCGCGCAGACTCGAGAGCATAGGCGTCGGTCCGAGCGCCTCGGTCGTGCGAGAGCTGCGAAAGAACGATGATGGGGACGTTCAACTCACGGGCAAGCACCTTCAGTGAGCGCGTCATCTGCTGCCAGCAGCGAGGGGTGCGGAGTCTCCGCGCGCGCGGCGCCCGGATGAGCTGAAGGTAGTCGACGGCGATGAGATCGAGTCTCATGGTTCCGCCTTGAGGCGGCGGGCACGCGTGCGGATATCGAGCACCGCCGTCGTACCGCTCGCATCATCAGAAGTAGAGTTTCTGTCTTCGCAGAGGTGGCTGGTCAGCTTGACGACGCCGCCGTCTCACTCCCTCATCACCGAGGTCGCCGCGGGCAAGGCGCGTCGCGTCGATCTCGCCCCTCAGCGCAGAAGATACGATAACGCTGCCTCGCGCGGCATCTCCAGAGAGAAAGAAAAGCGACGGTCCCACCCCGCAGGGCGACGTGCGTGGCGGACATCTCAGACGAACGCTGCCCGCCCATGGCAGGCAGTGGCGCCGCAACGATGATGAGAGATCTGAGGGCTGGAGACCGCGCATGTCACACTGGTCGAGCGTTGCGGAGCCCGCGTCGAGATTCGTGATACTGCCTTGGCGAGTTCGCTTTACGCGATCCACGGCGTCAAAGACATTTGACCTCCTTCGCAGAGACAAACGCTGTCGTCTCGTCCTCCTGCGATCGTCGCGATCTTGCGCTCTGCATCGTCGAGAGCTGCTCGGCGATATCCCCGCTCGCCCTGGCCGCCCCGCAATCTCCCGTGCTCGCGCTCAATCAGTGCGCGAGGACAGCCTTCTCCTCGACGATCTTTTGCATAGTGTGCGAGGTTCGCCGAGCCTGGCACGGTAAGCCCGTCGGGATTGGCGAGGAACGAGATTCCTCCCACCCGTCGAGTACAGTCCCGACTTTTCAGCGACTCGGTCACGGGTCACGATATCCACAGGTTTCACCGTTGCAGCAGAAGCAGCTCCATCGTTTCTCAAAGACGGGCAACGATGTGCCCGACGATAGGTCCTCTGCATGCAGGAGCAGCCCACAGCCTGCGACACCGCCGCAGGCAGTTTCAGCATCATCGAGCCGGAGCACCGAAAGTTCCGCTCGATGCCTGCGGCGGCACACGTCCTTCCGGCATATTATACTCCTTTCGTATCATCATCCGCTACATGAGGGAGGGATTCAACGCGACCTCCGGTCATGCTCTGCACTCTTTCCACTTCTCATCGGCGAACAGCACGCCAGCCGCCCTCCCAGCAATCTTTGCAGTATGCAGATCTTCAGCCAGTATGATCCCCGGGGATGTCCTTTCTCCAGCATGGATGATGAGGAGTTGAGATCCTCGCCTCGTCGTGCGCCGTGGCGTGTTTTCAAGACGCGCGCCACCGGCGTGATCTCTGCAGAGAGATATCCTCTGCGACGCTGGCTACCCTGCCGGACTGCCGCACCGGGCTGCACAGCACCGACAATCGCCGTCGGATGGCCGGCGCCCGCACTTCCGGACCGTCGATGGCTGCCGCCACCAATGATGCTGACGCAGGCTCAGGCTCGCGGTAGGTCACGTCCCGTCAGGCGACGCATGACCGACGCCGCACTGAACACAGAGTCCCTTGCCATGCCGCCCGCCGTCTCTGTTAGCGCACAGTTCCTTTCCTTTCACTGCAGGGAAAGCGACGGCTCTCAACTGACGATCGATCGAGCGATAGCCTGCACACTGAGGCCGAACACCCTACCCATTTGCAGGTGTATCTCGAGGGCCTTCTTTTCCCAAAGTGACAGAGGCGGCTCACCTCGAACGATCTCATAGATGTTCTCTTCCTTGTCGCAGCAGGGATAAGCACGGAGGATCTGTCTCATCGTGAAACATTTTCCACTTTCTTCCCATCGACTTTGTGTGGAGTGATGCTCCATGCCGAGGGAGTTCTTTTTCTTCCGCGCGGATGTTGCACGTGAAAACATCTATCATTCGCATCTCCTTGCTGTCTCTCATAAGTCGAGCCCATTGGTGAGATGTTGGCACGATTGTCTCACGTGAAACAATACGCTCCACCCCTGCATCATCTGCGTGGTTCAGTGCGAGGCCATGCATCGGCGAGGATGTAGACCGCCTTTGCGCCCTCAATCGCATGTGCGCTGATGAGCCCGCCGCGCGGGGGCGAGCGCGATCGTGAGTGCTGCTGCCGCATTCTCCACAATCAGTGCGGATATGCGCCGGTGTCAGCGCTCAAAGTGGATCCTCGAGGCAGCGCGTGAGCGGCGTAGGCAGGGTTGACGTGATCCGCCTGCGTGCGTTGCGCAATGAGTACGTCAGCCGGCGCGCCCTCCTCAGTCGCGTGATGTATCGAGGAGCACGCTTTGTCATCGGTCGTGAGTACTGCCGATTCAGTGAAAGTAGGCAGTGTTTGTCCTCGAGTACCTGAGCGTCTCTTGTTCTGGAGCATCTCATCCATCTCACCGATCCTGCTCGATAAAGAGGATACCACCGTGTGCATCGGTCACCAGCCCTGGTTTTTGGCTCGCGCAACGCCACTGTCGGCGAGGTGTTCTTCGCGCGCCCGGTAGATGGGGCCGCGCACCGAGCCGCAGCAGAGGACTTACCGTCATGTCGCGGGTCCCACCGCAGACGTTGTGCCGTCTGTCCCAACAAAGGGCAGCTCTGCAAAAGGCGATACCGCACGCTTCTCTCGCCGCCTCGAGAATAAGGCGTGCCGCTGTCAGTCTCGCCGACGCCGGGCGGTCCGTAAAGCAGAGAGGCTGGGGGTAGGTGAGGAGAGCTAGACGAGCAAGGGAGCGCACGGCACGCTCCTGCCCGAGGATTCAGTCGAACGTCTCGGCGCAGGAGCTCGCATCACCGACCGTGCGGAGATGCACCTTTCCAGCGCGCGCGCGCCTCACGCTTTTTCTGTCAAGGCGCGCGGAGCTCGCGCCGCTTTCTCCGCGATTACTCTGACGGCGGGATGTCGTCCACCCTCGCCAGATCCTTTTCGAGCTTTTCATTCACTCTGCGCCTCGATGCGATCCTCCAGACCGTGCCGCGCGAGATGCTCCGCGCCCTGGTTTCTGCCGCGTGCGAGAGG